>Ga0181535_10003103_pt1 | contig 19554 bp, 15 predicted proteins | sample PEATcosm2014_Bin_44_FD_119774 | JGI IMG/M metagenome (GOLD analysis project Ga0181535, IMG submission 119774) | Peatland microbial communities from MTU Mesocosm Facility, Houghton, MI, USA - PEATcosm2014_Bin17_30_metaG | ecosystem: Environmental > Terrestrial > Soil > Wetlands > Peat | place... | reverse complement strand
CCGCAAGATGCTGGTCCATCCCCGCATCGTCATCGGCGTGCCCTCTGAGATTACGCAGGTGGAAAAGCGCGCGGTCGAGGACTCGGCATACCGCGCCAAAGCCAGCGAGGTCTACCTCGTGGAACAGGCCATGGTGGCTGCCATCGGCGCCGGGTTGCCCATCACCGAGCCTGGCGGCAACATGGTGGTCGATATCGGCGGCGGGACCACAGATATTGCGGTCATCTCGCTCTCGGGCATCGTCTATTCGCGCTCGGTGCGCATGGCAGGCAATCAGATGGACGAGGCCATTACCAACTATCTGAAGCGCAAATACAACCTGCTGATCGGCGAGAGGACCGCCGAGGCGATCAAGATAGAGATCGGGTCGGCCTTCCCGCTCGACAAGCCTCTGAGCATCGAGATCAAGGGACGCAACCTGATCGAGGGCGTTCCCAAGAGCATCACCATCGACGATAGCGAGATTCGCGAGGCGCTGGGCGAGTGCATCGCCGTGATCATGAACGCGATCCGCGTGGCTCTCGAACGCACGCCGCCTGAACTGTCTGCCGACATCAGCGACCGTGGCATCGTGCTCACCGGCGGAGGCGCGCTGATCAAAAACCTCGACAAGCGCATCCGCGAGGAAACCGGCCTTCCCGTTTCGGTAGCCGACGATCCTCTCGCCTCGGTGGTGTTGGGAACCGGCAAAATGCTCTCCGACTTCCGCCTCCTGCGCAAGATCAAGATCGACTAAGCACCTGCGGTGCGGCCAGCCGCTCGCTATCCGCTCGCAGAGGGTTAGTCGTTTTTCAGGTCCGAAAACCCAAACTTGGGGATGTAAGTATCCTGGGATTTCGCTGATTCAGAAAAGATGCTTCAGGCTCCTACGTCCGTCGATGATTCTTACGATCTCTATTTCGTCGATGCCACCTTCATCGCTGTCGGGATGCGTTTCGTAGAGGATGAGATAGGGGCCTTCGACAAGCATCCGCGCGGACGGACGAATCTCGGGACGCCTCACGCCAAGTCTCGGACTTTCAGCGAGCAATTGGGCCTTCGCCTGCACCGAATCGAAGACGCGTTCTGCGGCGGAGGGATTTTCGTAGCCGATATAGGTGTAGATCTCGATCAAATCTTCCCGCGCTTGCGGGGTCCAGCGCAGCTCAACTGGCACGGGCCTGATCTCTTGTGCCGTAAGCTAACCGATGGCGCGCTTCTCGCCGCGCCGCCTCGAAATCAGCGGGAATGGCGGTTCCGCTGGCCTTTCCTTCATCCCAAGATTGCCGTAAACGCCGCAGGTCTTCCTGCCGCAATTCGCGCTTGAATTGCCAGTCCCGGATCGCCTCGCGCACGATCTCGCTGGTGGTGGCGTACTCCCCGGTTTCAACTGCGGCCTTGAGAGCGCCGATCTGCTCCCCGGTCAACGCGATGCTGACTTTTTGAACATCCGGCATGATTTCGCTCCTGACGAGGGCAAATATTGCTACTTTCGCGCTAATTGTAGCAAATCTCGGGAAGGAAGGTTTGACTGATTTGACACTCTCCGCAAACAGCCCCGCGCACGTGGTCGAACAAACGGAACGCGATGCCCCTCAGAGCATCTTGCAAAATTGAACTTTGGGGGAGATTTGAAGTGTCAGGGCATGACTTTAGTCGTGCCGCAGGTAGCCAATTCAAACTCCGGCTTTAGCCGCTGCGTGACTGTAAGCAAATGAAAAAAATAAGCGCAGGGGCTAAAGCTCAACATATTCTCGCTCAACTTGCGGCACGACTGAAGTCGTGCCCTGACGCGTTTGGCAATCTCGATTGAATTTTGCAAGAGGCCCCTCAGTATACTGGTATTGCTCTCGCTTTCCGCGCAGTCTTCTCTGCCCTGCCCGAGCTGTGGCTATGGAATCCTTCTTCGTTCGTTATCGGAATCTCGTCGTGCTGCTGGCCGTCCTGTTGGCTCAGATCATCGGTTTGGCCATGCAGGTGCACCGCACCGACAGCGGACACAACTCGGTCGATGCGAAAGACGCAGCGGGCGTGCGGCTCATCCGGCTGTGGGCTGATTCGCTGGTCACCCCTCCCGAGCGCTTCTTCCACGGTTCGAGAATCGGCACGTTGAGCGTCTGGGACAACTACATCGCCCTGCGCCACACCCGCGAGCAAAATAGGGACTTGCAAAAGACCATAGACCGGCTTCGACTGGAGCAGGCCGCTCTGCTTGAGGACGCCAAACAGGGCCAGCGGTTGCAGGCCCTCGTTGACTTCCAGCAAAAGTACATCTATAAGACGTTGGCTGCGCAGGCCATCGGCTCCAGCGGCAGCGAGCAGTCACGGGTCTTCTATATCGATAAGGGCTCGGACTACAAGCTGGAGCGAGACATGGCCGTGATCACCGCCGACGGCATTGTGGGCAAGGTGCGCGACGTCTTTCCGCACACAGCGCAGGTGCTGGCCATCAACGACCAGAGCAGCGGAGCCGGCGTCATTCTTGAGACAACTCGCATTCGTGGCATTTTGCGCGGCAGCGCCGCCGGCCGGCCCCAGATTGTGGGCATTCTGGCCGATCAGCGAATTCAGCCCGGAGAAAAAGTGCTCACCGCCGGCGGGGACCAGATCTTTCCGCGTGGGCTGCCGGTCGGCGTGGTCGAAAAGGTGGTTCCCGACCCCGAGCGCGACTCGTTCATCAATGTAATCGTCAAGCCCGCTGCTCATCTTGACCGGCTCGACGAGGTGCTGGTCATTACCTCCACCGAGCCGCGCTTCCCGGCTGATCAGCAGCAGGACATGGCGACGAGCGAGGCACTCAAAGGCGCGGATGTTGCGGCGATCAAGGAGCAACAAAAGGCCTCGCAGATCATGGCTGAGAGGCTGCCGGGATTGACCGACCCCAATGCACCACCGCCGAATCCGGCAGTAGGAGCTGCGCCGGGAGCAACGGCCACGCCAGGGCAGAGTCCGGCCACGCCCGCCACGCCGCCCTTGCCCAAGCTACTGCCTTCTGTTCATCCTGACCGCTTTACGCCGGGGTCGGCGACCACCCTGCAGGGCGATGCAACCTCCACCCCTGCCGTCCCGGAGAAAAAGCCCGCTCCCGCACCAGCAAAAAAGCCGGAGACAAAACCCACTGAGCCGCACACCACACCGACACCCCAACCTGGGAGGGCTCAATAGATGGCCCTCTTAGGAGCCGACTACCGCCGGGATCTGGGTGTCCGTCGCTATTCAATGCTGGTCTATATTCTGGCGCCTCTTGTGGCCGTGGTTCTGCAAGCCTGGCTGCCGCGGCTGCTGTGGGGCCATGCATGGTTCGACCTGCCGCTGGTGGTCACGGTCTACTTTGCTCTGGTCCGCCGCGACCCGATCCAGGGAACCCTCATGGGCTCGGCGCTCGGCCTCTTTGAGGACGCCCTCACCCATCACGCCATCGGCATCAACGGCGTCGCAAAGACAGCAGTCGGCTTTCTGGCAGGTTCGGTTGGTGTGCGCATTGACGTGGAGAATCGCACCATCCGCCTGATGCTTACCTTTACGCTTTCTCTCCTAGCGAGCTCGATTTATCTGTTCATTTACCGCATCCTGCTCGGCCTGGATCTGGAGTGGAGCTGGCTGACAGAGTTTGCAAAGGCGGTGGGAAACACGGTAATCGCTTTGGTGCTCTTCCACCTGCTGGACCGTCTACAGATGAAGGACTGAAAGACAACGAATAACGAACGGGGCGGCTTCGCGCAATCAGGCCGTCGTCAATTGAATCTCAGTCATTCAGTGCGAATGGCGGTAAATTAGGAATCAGGCAGTATGTATCCCAATAGCGGCACTCGCGGTGAAAAGATCCCCACCCTCAAGCTCACGGTGGTGCAATACGGCATTCTGTTGATGATGCTCGGCTTGGCGGCCGGTCTCTGGCGGCTGCAAGTGCTGGGCGCGGACAACTTTCGCCTGCTCGCCGAGCAGAACCGCATCCGCAAAGAGCCGGTGATGGCCGGTCGCGGCAAACTCTTCGACCGAGATAGCCGGCTGATCGTGGATAACTACCCGTCCGTCTCCTGCTTCCTGGTTCGCGAGCAGAGCAAAAATGTGGACGCCGACTTGCCGCTCATCGCCCGTGGCCTCAACCTGGATTTGGAGCAGTTGCGCGCCACTCTCCGCCACTACCGGGCAGCGCCCGGCTACCAGCCCATCCCAATCAAGCTGGATGTCACCGCCGACGAGACGGCCTTCATCGAGGCGCACCGCAACGAACTTCCTGAACTGGAAACCATCGACGAAGAGCGCAGGCTTTATCCGCGAGACGGCTTTGCCGCACACCTGATCGGCTACGTTGGCGAGGTTAGCGAAGAGGATCTCAACAACCCGCGCTACGCGGCCTATGAGCCGGGAGACGTCGTGGGCAAGGCGGGAGTCGAAGAGACCTACGACCAACTGTTGCGCGGCCAGGACGGATCTCGCGACGTGATTGTAGACAGTCACGGCCGCGAGGTAGGCTATCTGGGGCTCCAGCACGCCGTCCCCGGCCAGGATCTTAAGCTCACCATCGACATCGACTTGCAGCGCACCGCCGAGCTAGCGCTGGGCGACGCAAACGGTGCAGTCGTCGCCATGGACCCGCGCAACGGCGAGATTCTTGCCCTCGTTTCGCACCCCAGCTACGACCCCAACGCCTTCGCCGTGCGCATCAACCGCAAGGATTGGAACGAGCTGATCACCAACCCCAATCATCCGTTGATGAACAAGGCTATTCAGGACCAGCTTGCTCCCGGATCGACCTTCAAGATCATCATGTCCGCAGCCGGCTTGCAAGAGGGCGTGGCACAGAACATGCACGTAAACTGCGTAGGCGGAGGCGACTTCTATGGGCGCTTCTTCCACTGCGATCATCACCATGGCGTGCTCAGCATCAACGAAGCCATCCCGATGTCGTGCGACACCTTCTTCTACACGCTGGCTCAGAAGCTGGGCATCGACACCATCGCCAAGTACGCAACCAGCTTTGGCATCGGACTGAAGACCGGCATCGACCTGCCCAACGAAATGGCCGGCGTCATGCCCTCCACGCAATGGGAGATGAAGAACTTCCACCAGCGCTACTACCCCGGCAACACGATCTCAGTAGGCATTGGCCAGGGCGAGACGCAGGTTACGCCTCTGCAACTGGCGCGCGCCTTAGGCGGCATCGCGTCAGGTGGTCATTTTGTACGGCCCCATGTCGTCATGCCGGACCAGAACATTCCAGCCGACTTCCGTCAGGCCGTTCAAGATAGCTTCCCCGGCTCGGGAGACAAAGAGGTTCCTCTCAATCCCGACACTTGGACAATCATCACCGACGGCATGGCCGCCGCTACTACGCCTGGCCTCTATCACACAGCCGAGGCCGCGCACCTTGAGGGCGTCGACTTTGCCGGCAAAACCGGTACAGCCCAGGTGGTAGGCGGCGGAGATACCCACACCAAAGGCGGAGCCAAGACCCCGAACTCCTGGTTTGTAGGAATGGTTCCCCGGCGCAATCCCGAGATTGTGATTGCTGTCCTCCAGGAACATGGCGACTGGGGCTCTTACTCGGCTCGCGTTGCCCAGCAAATCGTTGTCACCTATGTGAACAAAAAGCGTATGCAGGACAAGAATGTCGTCAACCAGGCTAGCCTCGGCAAGCCGGTTGAAATGGGCGCCGTCTGGTCCACTCCCGCACCCGTCGGCCACAAGCATCCCGGCGGTCTTCCAGGGCAGGACTCCGTCCTCCATACCGGACATTTCATAGTCGATCCCGGATCGCTTCCTGCGACCAGATCCCTGGCAAGCGGTCAGTTTCCCATTCCAGCGTGGCTCGCCTCCTTTCCTCTACGCTTCAAGGAAGGCCGGCCCTGATGCGCCGTTTCATGAGCTTTCGCGAATTCGACTGGGCGTTGCTGGGGATGGTGCTTATCCTCTGTACCGTCTCAGTGCTTGAGATCTATTCGGCCACGCTGCACACCAAGTATGTGGGCTTTCATACCAAGCAAGTTTTCTATATCGCTGGCGGCTTGGTAGCGATGTTCCTATTCTCCAAGATCGACTATCACCGGCTGCTCGATTGGGCTCCATGGGCCTATGGGATCAGTCTGTTGGCACTCGTAGCAGTCAAATTGGTCGGCACCAAGGTTCTGGGCGCGCGCCGCTGGATCAAGTTGGGCCCCATGCACTTTCAGCCTTCCGAATGGGTCAAGCTGATCTTGATTTTGGTCGTTGCCCGCTACTTTGCCAATCTGGGCGGGCGCAGCCTTACCTGGAAGGACATCTTCAAGGCATTCGTGCTGGTTGGCGTTCCCATGATGCTGGTGCTGATTCAGCCCGATCTGGGAACTGCGCTCACGTATACGCCGATCCTCATTGCCGGCCTCTTCCTGGGCGGCATTGATATTCGCCAGGCACTGATTCTATTCACTTGTGGTGCTGTTTTCATCGCCGGTGCCTGGAGCAGCGGCAAGGTGCTCAAGCCCTATCAGAAGGCCCGGCTGACTAGCTTCATCAATCCCGACAATGACCCCAAGGGCACCGGCTACCAGCTCCTGCAATCCAAGATCGCCGTCGGCTCCGGTGGCATCTGGGGCAAAGGCGCTGCGAAAGGAACGCAGACTCAGGGCGACTTCCTTCCCATTCCCCATGCGGACTTCATTTTTGCGGCATTCGGCGAGGAGCATGGATTTGTGGGCGCGATTTTCGTCCTGCTGCTATACTTTTTCATATTGATGCGTTTGATTCAAAACGCTCAAACAGCCGCAGACCTGTCCGGTTCCTTGATTATTATGGGAGTCGTGGCTGTGTTGACCTTTCAGATTGCGGTCAACGTGGGCATGGTCATCGGATTGATGCCCGTCACCGGAATTCCTTTACCGTTAATGAGTTACGGCGGATCTTCGGTGTTGTTTACGTTCCTGGCGCTGGGTGCGGCGATGAATGTCCGCATGCGCCGGTTCGTCAACTGAACGGGATTAGCAAGTTTTAATCTTTTGAGGTTTGCCGGAAACGTTTCGGCCCGCAAGAGCACTATTTTTCATGTATTTCGCCGGCTAGGTCCTGATGGACCACACGCCCGGCAGGACAAGGGTTCATGAGCACGCAGAGACGGGAAAACCGTTGGCAGCGTACAAGTTGCACGGGACGCGCAGGAGTTTTGGGGAGGGCCTTCGCCGGCCCCATCGCGCGGCACGGCCGTGCAAATGCCAGCGGTGGAACGGCCCCGCCAGGAAACTCGGCAAGGTTGGCCACAATCTCTCTGCAATCGGGTTACCGTATCGTACGGCTTGTTTTGCAAGATCTTCGCCACGGCTCGCTGCCCTTCTGGGTCGGCCTCGGCGCGGAAACCGGCACACCAGCGAACCACGGATCATCCCTTCCGCACATCAGCTCCCTTTCCAGCCTCGCGCGTCTTCATCAAATCTTGCCGCAGGTTCCAGCAGGCAGACGCCGCTGGACAGAAAGGCACGATGGCAAAGGAAATTTGTATCTCCAGCACGCCCCATGAGACGCGGCTGGCAATCCTGGAAGACGATCAACTCGCGGAGATTTACTACGAACGCGAAAACGAGTACACCCTGGCAGGGTCGATTTATAACGGGCGTGTCACGCGTGTGCTGCCTGGCATGCAGTCGGCATTTGTTGACCTGGGACTTGAACGCGACGCCTTCCTTTATGTGACCGACTTCCTGGAACTCGAAGACCAGGAAGAGACCGATGAATTGGAAAAAGCAGCGGCCAGCGGCGGCAACCAGCCTCCGCGCGAGGTCCGCCACGGTGGCGCCCCCGACAATCGCGGTGGACGCCCAGCACAGAAGCCCGAGCAAAAACCTGAGCAGAAGCAGGACCGCCCCGCCCCTGGAAAACCCTTCACGGAAAAGCCCGCCAAAGGTCGCATTCTGATCGAGTCTGAACCGGAGCCCGGAGAGGTTTCCGCTCCCGAGCCGGCCTTCGCCACTGAAGCCGCCGACGACGGCCAAGAGGATTCAGGTGCGCCCGGCGCCAAGCGCTGGCGCGGACGCCGACGTCGCCGTGGTGGCCGTGGCGCGCAAGGCTCGCCCGAGGGTCAGCCGCAGAGCAGTGAAGCTCCCCCATCGGCCTACGTCGAGGAGGTTACGGAGACCGAACCGGAGGTTGCGCAAGAGACTTATGCCGCCGAAATTTCAGCGGACAGGTCTTCGTCACAAAGGCATGAAGCAGCCGAAGCCTCACCTCGTTTCGAGCGTACGCCAGCCGCCTCAGCCGTTCCGTTTGTCATGCCCGGCGAATCGCTCTCGAAGTACGGCGGCACTACGGCGGAGACCTCGCAGGAAGAGGATGCGGCTCAGCGAGCGGCAACGCCCGCCCGTCCGGCCAGTTCATTCAAGCCAGCCACGCTGATTCAATCGCCCATCGAGTGGGATGGCAGCGGCCTGCTGCCCGGCGAGTCGCTCTCAAAGCATCGTGCCCGCCCTGATGAGTCTTCAGTGGAAAAGGCTGAGCCAGCAGTGAAAGCGCAGCCCGAGTCCGCGTCCTCCGCAATCGCATCTTATGAAACGCCGGATGCTGGCAGCCCCGCTCCAGACGCCATCGAGGAGGAGGAATTCTACGAAGAGACGACCGTAGTCGATCCGGCCAATGACAACCTCGTTGAAGAAGAGATGATCGAAGAGGAAATGATCCCGTCTCTCCTTGCGGGAATGAATGAAGTCGTAGCCGATGCCGCGGCGGAATCGCCCTTGGCTGAGCCCACGCCAAAGGTTGCTGCCCCTGCCAAGGCAGACGACTACATGATCGAAACGGTGATCGAGCAGCCATCGGCCGATGAGACGGTTGCATCCCCGATGACAAGGCAGGATGAAGTGCTCCCAGGTGGAGCGCATGACGAGCCTGCCGCTCCAGAATTCGTTCCCGAGCCCGATGCAGTTGCATCGCACGACGTTGACCCCGCTCCTCCGACCGGCTTCCGGCTCTTCGGCATCGGCAAGAAGAAGCCTGAAGTGGAAGCCGCCAAGCCACCGGCGGTCGCCAAGGCCTCGACCTACGCTCCCGGCATGGGCCTTGTCGTAGAAGAGACCATTGAAGAGGAGGAGTTCGACACTCCCCGCCATCCTCACGCCGCCAAGGGTGGAGACCACGACTCGGACGACTTCGAGGAAGAAACACTGCCCAAGCATATGCGGACTGGGGACCTCGGCGAGATGCTTCAGGAGGCCCACCTCGACCACCGCATCCAGTTGAACTTCGATGAGAAGAACGGCGACGAAGAGGGCCTCGACGACGAGGACGGCGAAGAGCCGTCAGCCGAGGGCCAGCCCGCCGCCGGAGCACCAGGCCAGCAACGCCGCGACCGCAATGCACGCGGACGCCGTGGACGCGGAGGCCCGGCAGTTGCCCCGAGCCAGGCCGGCAGAGGAGGACGCGGTCCCTCGCGCCGATCGATGCAGATGTCCGACCTGCCAATCATTAGCGACTTATTGAAATCGGGTCAGGAGATCCTGGTTCAGATCGCCAAAGAGCCCATCGCCAAGAAGGGAGCGCGCATCACCTCGCACATCGCCCTTCCCGGCCGTTTCCTGGTCTTCATGCCGACTGTGACCCATATCGGCGTCAGCCGCAAGATAGCCTCCGAAGAGGAGCGCCAGCGCCTCAAGCGCGTCCTGGTCCATGAGCGCGGCGAGGCCTCTGGCGGCTTCATCGTTCGCACCGCCGCCGAGGGAGCTTCTGAGGAAGAGTTGCGCACCGACCTGCGCATGCTGCTGAATCTCTGGGCAGAGATCAAGAAGCGCTCAGACGAATCCAAGTCTCCGGCCCTGATCTATCACGATCTCGGACTGATCGAGCGCATACTACGCGATCAGGTCAGTAGCAATTTCTCGTCGATTTGGGTCGATTCCGAGGCGGACTACGAGCGCATCGTGCGCTTCCTCAATCGCTTCTCGCCTACACTGGTTCGCCGCGTCAAGCTCTATACCAAAGAGACGCCGCTCTTCGAGCACTTCGGCATTCAGGACGAAATCTCGAAGGCGCTGCGCTCCAAGGTTTGGCTCAAGTCGGGCGGCTCCATCGTCATCAACCAGACCGAAGCTCTGGTCGCCATCGACATCAACACCGGCAAATATGTCGGCAAGTCGGCGCGCCTCGAAGACACCATCGTCAAGACAAACCTCGACGCCGTGCCAGAGATCGTTCGCCAGATTCGCCTGCGCGACCTGGGCGGCATTATCGTGATCGACTTCATCGACATGGACGACCGCAAGAACCGTTATAAGGTCATGGCCGCACTCGAAGAAGCTCTCAAGTCTGACCGTGCCCCGACCAAGGTTCTGCAGTTTAACGACTTTGGCCTGGTCGCCATCACACGCAAGCGCGTCAAGCAGTCTCTTGAACGGACTCTCTCGGTTCCTTGCCCCACCTGCCAGGCCACCGGCATGGTCAAGAGCCCGACGACGGTCTGCAACGAGATCTACACCGAGTTGCGCAAGATGAAGAAGCACTTCGAGGGCGCCGATGTTCTGCTCCGCGTGAACCCCGAGACCGTCAAGGTTCTCAAGGCCAACAACGGTAGCTGGCTCACCGAATTCGAAGAACTGGTCAGCAAGAACATCCTAGTCAAGAGCGACGCCGCTCTCCACCCCGAGCAGTTCGACATTCAGGGATAAGAGCACAATCCGCTGGAAACGACGAAGGCCGGAGCATCGCTCCGGCCTTCGTCGTTTGTACATAGTTCGATGCTGTTCATCTACCGGATCACATGAATCGGCACGCCAATCTTCAGGTTTCTCCAAAGTTGTTCGGTGGTATAGACCGGTGCCTTGAGCGCAATCGCCAGCGCCAGGCACGATCGATCTCCGAGTGACAACCCGAGCTTCTCCGTCTTCGCAATCAGATCGCCCGCAATCCTGGCATGGTCGGTGGTATATAGCTCTGCTGTTTTCACGGTGGAAAGCGTGTCCTCCCAAGCTTCGTGCGGCATATAGCCCCTCTTAACCAGCTTCGATTGCACCTCGGCGAGATTGACTGTGCTGGCAACAGACCGATCGAGCATATCGTCCGTAACCTGTTCTGCGCCTCGCTCGTGCTGGATCATGGCAAGCATCACAGATGCATCAAAAACAACCTCATTCATGCTTGGCTGCCTCACGCCGCTCCGCGCTCAACTCGTCGGCGAGACTGACTCCTGCGGGGATATATTTCTTGGCTCTCTCCTGCGCGCGCCGCAGGCGCTCTCGCATCGTTGCAATGCGCAACTCCCCGTCAACGACAATCAGATCGAGCATATCGCCGTCCGCTATTCCCAGCGCTTCGCGCATCGCTACCGGTATCACTATGCGCCCTTTCGGCCCAATACGCATCCGAACCCTATGATCCTCGACAAACTTGGGAGGAGTCCAAACGACTTCTGGCGCTTGATGTTCCAATATCTGCATGAGTTCCACCTACCTTCGGTAGTGACACTATAATACAAAGGTGAGACTATGTTTACAAGTGGCACAATAGTTAAAATTTCCACCTGATCGATCACATCATTCCGCAACTCCGCATCCAATTCCGTGTCTAACCGATTGCCCGGAGAGCTTTGCACGACTACCGGGGAACTCGATTGAATTCCATTATGGAGGCTCAGGCATGTCTTACGACTTCTGTATATTATTGATGCGGCGTGCTTTGCTCTTTTTGAGCACGGCAATCCTTGCCGTGGTTTCCGCGAGCGCCCAATCCTCGCCCTTATCGAACTCATCCAGTTCCAGCCTGTTCATGGCTGGCAAATCCAATTCGAACGAGTTTCACCTCGACTTCAATAACGGCTCCGAGAGCGCAACGGCGGGGTATTCGTCCTCGGCGCTGCCAGCGGCGCCCGCAGCATCAGGCTCGGGTATGAGTGCAGGTCAAGAGAGCAAGCCAGCAGGAAGACATTTTCCATTCCATGGTCTCGCGTTCGAGGCCGGCGCCGGATTCAACGCGCCTATTGGCAATGACACTTCAACCAATGAAGGCGGTCCTTTCATCACCTGGGGCGGCAATTTTACTGCGGGTGGAGGCCTTCGCTTCTCCCGGCGCGTGTCCCTGCTGGGTGAGTTCCAGTTTCTCGACAACAAGCTTCCCGGTTCGTTCATTGCTGAGGCGGGGGCGGGAGCCACCAACGGCAACACACATATCGTCTCTCTCACAGCCGATCCAGTGATTGATCTCTTCCCTAAGTGGAAAGACAGCGCTTATGTAACCGGCGGTGGCGGCTACTATCACAAGTCCACCAACTTCACCGCTCAGGTGTGCTGCGACTTTTACGGGTACCCTGTGAGCATCAACACCGATTCGTTCTCATCGAACCAACTCGGCGGCAATCTTGGAATCGGGTTGACGCATCGCCTGGGTGGCACCTACGGTGACAGCAATTTGAAGCTCTTTGGTGAAGCGCGCTATCTCTTCCTCAATACACCGCGCGTGGGCGCTATCAACGGATTGGGGAGAACCGAATTGGTTCCGGTGACATTTGGAGTGCGCTGGTAGCGGACAAATCCTTCATAGGATTTGCACTGCGGGTGTTCTAGAGGATTCCCAATACCCGCAGCCGCACCAACCCTCCGCCCAGTACGCCGACAGGCGAAATTGCCACCAGTGATAGCTGGTACCAGACGGGCTGTTTACCGCGCAGTTGCAGAGCGCTCAGCGCAGCCAGAGCCAGCACCACCAGCGCCAGAGCCAGCACGTGGATCAGCGGGTTGGCTGCGGCCGCCCATGCGGTCACATAGCCGCCGGCGGCAGCAGCCAGAAACGAATAGCCCAGATTGACGAAGATATAACTGGGTGACAGCTTGCCTTCCGCTGCCGTCCAGCTCGGAACCAGGCGCGTCAACAGCGCCGTCATCGCGATCACAAACAGAGCCATTGCTGCAAAGCCAGCCACTAGCGCCATAAATGCGTGCAGAATTACCAAGGCCTGCGCTCCTCTTGCGTCGGTGTGCCGACCTCGCCTCGTTCGATCCGCTCAAGAAGCGAGCGCGCCAGCTTTCGTTCGCCGGGATGGCTCTCGCCGTGGATTGAGCAGAGATCGAGAAACTCGTCGCAGAGAGCATTTCGTTCTTCGTTTTGGGCAAAAATGCCTTGCAGGGCAAGCGCCAGTTCGCGCAGCCGTTCAGCCTCAGGCCATGCGTCACATTCGCCCTCGTTCAGGAGTTCAACGCCGGAAAACAGCCCCCGCCGGCCACGGGCGCATTCATCCAGGCAGGCCATCAATTGTTCGCAGAAGACCTGTGCCAGCGTCTCCAACTGGCCAGGCTCTGCTTCATCGCACGGGTCCATCTCTTCCCTCAATCAGATTGTTGAAAGGAGCAAACAATCCTTGCAACAAGCCTCATGGACGGCGCAGCAACTGTCAAGCGGCCTGTAGCGGCATCGCCGATGCGCTTTCTTCAAATGCTTCCACCGAAGCCACGGCCTTCTTTACATCAGCGTCCAGCAGTTTACGAAGTTCGATCGCTGGCACAGCGCGTCCAAAGAGCCAGCCCTGCACAAGGATGGAATCCTCCCCCTCGGCAAAGTAGCTGGCTTGCTCTTCGGTCTCGACGCCTTCGGCTATCACCCGCAGGTTGAGCGCTGAGGCCAAAGCCAAAATGTTTGGCAGGATGGCCATGGTTACCGCCTCGGTACCAATAGCCTGCGTGAAAGCCCTGTCGATCTTGATGGCGTCAACGGAGAGTTCATGCAGATAGGCCAGGCTTGAATACCCGGTGCCGAAGTCGTCGATATGAACGCTGTGCCCTCTCTTTCGCAGGCGGCAGATCGCCTCGATCGCTATTTCGCGTCTGACTGTTGAGCCTTCTGTAATCTCTATCGCCAAACTTTTTGCCGGTATAGCCTCTCGCTTGAGAGAACTCTCAAGCATGGGTAGAAACTCCGGGTCGCTCAGGTCGGCGGCTGCAACGTTGATGCTGAGCCGGAAATCGGGTCGGCTGCGCAGCGTCGCTCCAAGATCCCGCAGAGCGTGGCGAAGCACCAGTTTCGTAATCGCTCCCACGAAACCATTGTTCTCCGCAATCTTGATAAAAACGTCGGGGCCAACGGCAACCCCTTCCTCGTCAGTCCAGCGCGCCAGAGCCTCTGCTCCCACTATGCGCCGGCTCGCCAAGTGAATGATCGGCTGATAAAAGACCCGCAACTTGTCTTTCGAGATGGCCCGACGAAGTTGATGTTCGACGCTCTTGTTGCGGCGGTAAAGGAGAGAAATAACAACGGCTAAAAGGCCGGAACACAGTCCGCACAATGCAACGCCTCCGACGAACTGGGTTCGGTTGGCCTGCACCACCTCGGGTATCGATGTGAATGCCGTTACGCAATTAAAAAAGCGGATGGAGCATTGGGTGGCATACAGCTTGTCTCCCTCGCGGGCCGTGCCCTCTGTGGTCAGAATCGGCATGCTGGCTCCAGAGGGCTCGCCAAGCAGCCGGACAGCCTTCAGCGAAGGCGCGTCGGTTGCTGTCTCGGTGTAGTGCATGGGAAGCGGTTCCAGGTGCATGCGGGTGTAAGGAGTGAAGACGACAAACGAGTCGCCCAGTCTCATCGTAATCACCGTCAGATTCGCATTCTGATAGAGGGCCAGGTTCTTATAGATCTGCGTTCCGTCCTGCTGGGTGAGATCTGCCTCCGGCTGTATCTGTGGCTGCGCCAGCCGGCCCAACGCCGCCGAACACACCACTTTACCGTCGTGTATCCGTCCGGCATCCTTCAAGAAGTCCGACTCGAAGATCAGGTTGCGAAAATAGCCAATCTCCGCGGCTGAACAGGGCGGGAGTCCCGAGGCTTCTACGGCGGCCAGCGCGGTCCTAAGTTCGGCCGACGACGCCTCACCGTCTGCCATGATGCGGACGGCGTACTGTTCGAGCCGCATCTCCGCCACTCGCACCGTAAACGCGCGCACAACCAGATATCCTGCTATCGTGCCAGCGGCCATCGCGATCGCCGCGACGATTAGGGTGTGTTGGATACGCTTTCTGAGAGTTAGCATCATAAAATAAGGACCGACAGTCTTTCTGAGCCGATTCATATCGGAGTGCAGGAATATGTTGAGTGCGTTTACTTGTTCATATCGGCCAAAAACTCGGGCTCGTTAGGGCATTGTGTGACGATTCAAAGAATTTTGTGTGTCACGTCAAACTTTCCGGTGCCACATCGAGCGGTTTAAACATCGCGTCGGCCGCTAAGTAGCCTGGAGGGGCTCGGTGGATCCGCCCAAAGAGAGCCCACCCTCGCAGACGGCCGTTTTCACCTGGTCAGCATCGAGCACGGTTCGAAATTCTCCCACTGGCACAGGACGACCGAAGAGCCAGCCCTGGGCGCGAATCGAGCTGTCAGCTTCTGCGAAATAGCTCGCCTGCTGTGCGGTCTCTATTCCTTCGACGATCACGTCAAGGTTTAGCACCGAGGCCATCGCCAGGATCTGCGGCAGAATACCAATTGTGACCGCTTGAGTGCCGATCGCTTGAGTAAACGATCGATCGATCTTGATGGTGTCGATGGAGAGGTCGTGCAGATAAGAGAGGCTTGAATAACCTGTTCCAAAGTCGTCGACGTGTACGCTGTGTCCCTGCTGCCTCAGGCGAAGCATGGCCTCTTTGGCCATCTGGTGCCGCGCAGTGGAACTCTCTGTGATTTCGATAGCAAGGTTCTTTGCATGAACCCCGGCGAGTTTGAGCGATTGATCCAGCATGGGCAAAAAAGCTGGGTCGCTCAGATCGGCGGCTGCCACGTTGATGCTGAGCCTGAATTCGGGATACTCCTTGATAATCTCAGCGAAATCGCGCAAGGCTTGGCGCACCACAAGCCGGGTAAGTTCTCCCACAAAGCCACGTTCCTCGGCGATGCGGACAAAGACATCCGGGGCCACCGCGAAGCCTTCCTCATCGTTCCAGCGTGCCAGAGCCTCAGCTCCCATGATGCGTCTGCTGGCCAGATCGACGATCGGCTGATAGACCAGGCGAATTTTGTCTCTGGCAATCGCCCGGCGGAGCTGGTGCTCGATGCTGCGATTGCGCCGATAGAGCAGTGAAGTGAAAAGGCCGCAGAGGGCGCCGATCAGGCCTCCAAACGCAGCGCCCAACGTAGTGTGGACGTGGTCATTCGCAAGCGCTTCGGCTATTGAAATGGTTGCCGAGGCACACTTGAAATAGTTCGAGGAGCAACGCGTGACGTAGAGGCTGTCTCCCAGGCGGGCCTGGCCGTTAGCTGTAAAGATCTTTGCGCTTGCCTGGGACAAATCGCTCCCGGCTCTTTCGTCTGGCGGAATCGAAGAGATGGTCGGGGTATAGATGATGCGCGAGGAGGTCGCTCCCTGGTTTTCCAGCAGGTGTGGAGAATACACGACATAAGAGTCGCCTCGTTGAAGAAGGAGACCCTGCGAATTGCCTGACCGAAAGGGAGGCAGATCGCCAAAGACCAGGGTGCCATCCGGCTGGGATAGATCGGGCTTGACCTGCTCAAGGGGCAAATCCGAGTGGCCCATCGCCGCCGAGCAGGTAATAACTCCGTTGCGCATGCGGCCAGCATCTCTCAGGTACTCCGCCTGAAAGATGAGTTTGCGAAAATAGGCGATCTCCGCCTCCGAGCAGAACTGGTAGGGCGATGCGTTCAAGGTGGCCAGCATGGCGCGCGACTCGCTGCTGAACGCATTTCCCTGCTCGGCAATGTAAGTCGCATCCCGCAGCAGCTTGGCTTCAGCCACTCTCAGAGTCAGGGCGCGTCCAAACAGATAGCCGACGCCCGTGCCGAAGGCTGCGGTGATCGCTGTTGCCGCCAGGGTTATCAGTACGCGCTGCTTCAAAGTGTGCTTCATAGGGTGAATGAACGTGCGTTCTGGAGGTCTACCCCAGGAAGCAGTCTCTCTCTGCAACAATCAAGGTGCGTCTATTATCGGCTTAACTTAGAAAGACTTCAGGGCAAATCTAGAGAAAGTGCACCCAAAGTGCAATGCAGGGGATTCGGGGTGCGTTTTCGCTGATTGTTCGCGGGCAGGGGCAACGTCGATCTGGCCTTGGTAGGGCCGGCCCGCCCTTGACTCCGGAATATCTGGAACTTGAGTGCTCAAAGCGTGGCCATGGCGGCCTGCGCCTGTTTTTCGTCCTCGGCCAGTAAGTGGTGGAATCTCTCAGCCGGAACCGGATAGCCGAAGAGCCATCCTTGGGCAAGGACCGGCTTCGCCAGGGAGGAGAAAAACTCGGCTTGAGTGCCTGTCTCGATTCCCTCCACGATCACCTGGAGCTTGAGCGCGGCAGCCATGGCTAGGATTTGCGGCAAAATGGCCACATTGACCGCGTGGGTTCCGACGGATCGGGTGAAGGACTTGTCGATCTTGATCGCGTCGATGGCGAGATCCGGCAGATAGGAGAGGCTGGAATACCCCGTCCCGAAGTCGTCGATGTGCACGCTGTGTCCCATCTCGCGCAACTGGTGGATTGTTTCCATGGCCGCATCTTGCCGCGCAGTGGAGCTTTCGGTGATCTCGATTGCCAGGCTCTCCGCCTTAACCCCGGACAAAATTAGACCTTCCTGCAGCATCGGCAGAAATGCCGGATCGCTCAGATCCGCGGCGGCCACATTGATGCTGAGCCGAAAATCGGGATGGCTGCGCAGAGTATCTCCGAAATCGCGCAAGGCATGGCGCACCACCAGCCGGGTAAGAGCCCCCACAAAACCGCACACTTCAGCCAGCTTCACAAACACCTCGGGGCTGATTGCAAATCCCTCTTCGTCGGTCCAGCGCGCCAGCGCCTCTGCCCCCACTATCCGCTTGGTGGTCAGATCGACGATCGGCTGATAGACCAGCCGCAGTTGGTCTCTCGCAATTGCCCGGCGCAGTTGCTGCTCCAGGTTGCGGCTGCGCCGGTAGACAACAGAAAGGAGAAAGCCGAAGATTGCCCCGACCATCGCGCCCAGCAGCGTGCAAATCTTCACCGTGGCATTATCGGCTCGCAACGCCTCAGGAAGGTCCATGTGAGTCGTCATGCAACTTAACTTGTTCGGTGTACAGCGGGTGTAATAGAGAGTCTTGCCCCTGCGGGCCAGCCCTTCGGCGGCGAAAACCGCATCATCGGGCTCGGGCGTCGTACTGAATAGCCTGGCAGGTTTACTGCTTGACGAGGACCTCACCGTCATAATGAACGGCAATGGGTCCGTGTCCAGGCGCCTACCCACTCCAGAATTGATCACCACATACAAGTCCTTGAGTTGCAATCCGAAGGTGACCTGATCGCGAACCTGCAAGGGGCCGGTTATCCGGTAAACATTGGTTCCGCCGGGCATGGAATACAACGGCTTCATTGGTTCACGCTGCAAGTCCGCCTTGCCCAGCATCGCCGAGCAATCGATGATCCCATCGTGCATTCGGCCGCCATCCGCCAGGTAGTCGGTCTGAAAGAGGAGTTTGCGAAAGTATGCTACCTCCGCATCTGAGCAGTAAGGGTAAGGCGAAGAGCGCATCTTGTTCACCGTGGCGAAGCTCTCTTTGAGTGAGGCGTTCTGCTCGGCGATAAGGCGCTTGACGGCCTTTTGCAGCTCATGCGTGGCCTGCCTCAGCGCGAGACCGCCCCCGAGCAGAAACCCGGCGCCGGATCCAAAGGCTGTAGCCAGGATCGTGGTTGCCACGGTCACCCGAATGCGCTGCCTTGCTGTTTTCATTTCTTGACGGCCGACGTGCTTCATTCGCCTGAGAACGCACGCGAACCACACCCCGTTCAACAAGCGTACCTCTTCTATCGGAAATTGTGGGGGGAGACTTTAAGAGAATCTTATAAGCATTAGCCTCTTGCAACATCCGATTGAGACTGCCAAATGTGTCAGTCGTCCACCGGCTTCGCCGACCCTCGGTAGATGAAACCTGTTGGCGCATTTTCTCCCGGAGGGAGAATCGATAATAGCCCAGGGCAAGCGCAGCGCAGTCCTGGGTAAGATTCCAATAAAAGCCCGTCCCGTAGGGACGGTGCGAAATCCGCTTAAAACGCGAGTTCCAATGAAATCAACAATTTTGCCTCCAGCCTCGCCCTTCTTTCAAATTCAGAGACCATACAGAGTCGGTGCAAGTTATATCGAGCATCTCGGTGAATGGGTGATAGAACACGCATCCTCGCATACATCTGGCGCATCGAACTCCCGTCAGGCGATTTCCCACAAGATTTTAAACAACCCATGGAGGAACAATGGCAAGCAAGGCGAGTGCAGTTTGGACAGGTTCACTGAAAGAAGGCAAGGGCACCATCTCGACAATGACGGGTGTGCTGGAAAACGCGAAGTACTCTTTCGCCTCACGCTTTGAAGGCGCCGACTCGGGAACCACCCCTGAGGAGCTGATTGCGGCGGCCCATGCCAGTTGCTTCTCGATGGCGCTCGGCGCGCAGTTGGGCGGCGCCGGCCTGTCACCGGAAAAGATCGAAACCCAGGCGGCTGTCTCGCTCGGCAAGGTCGGCGACGGCTTCGCAATTACCCGCATCGCGCTCACAACCACAGCCAAGGTTCCCGGCGCTTCCAAGGAAGTCTTCGACAAGGCCGCCGCCGATGCCAAGGCCGGCTGCCCCATCTCAAAGCTCTTCGCCAACAACACAGAAATTACCCTCGACGCAAAGCTGG
>Ga0181535_10003102_pt1 | contig 19555 bp, 20 predicted proteins | sample PEATcosm2014_Bin_44_FD_119774 | JGI IMG/M metagenome (GOLD analysis project Ga0181535, IMG submission 119774) | Peatland microbial communities from MTU Mesocosm Facility, Houghton, MI, USA - PEATcosm2014_Bin17_30_metaG | ecosystem: Environmental > Terrestrial > Soil > Wetlands > Peat | place... | reverse complement strand
CGCGGCGTCTATGGCCTGGAGAATGTGGCGAATCCCGGGCAGGTTCCGCCAGCGGGAGCACTGGCCGTGGTGTTGCCGATGAAGCTGGAAAACGGCTCGGGCGCGCCGGTGCGAATTGTGGCGCTGGTGGAGCAGGACAGTGCCTCGTGATCACCAATTACATCCGCTTCTACGCTCACTGTCTGATAGGGAGTTTCACGACGGTTTGATACGCGGAATGAGGGTGCAAAGCGATTTCCAGATCATAGGACCGAATACGATGACCAAGCCAATGGCGCCGACCCAAAAGGCCCACATAACGGCAAAGAAGGATTCAAGACCAACTCCTTCCGCAGACGAAATCGAGTATCTAACCTTAAGTTTCGGTTCAAATGCATCGAGCTCTGGCGTGTCGTGCAGAACCCTCAGAACCAGTCTTCGCTGCCCTTTTGTATACTGATCGACGTCCCCAATCACAACCCGCCAAATTTCTTCATGTCCGGTTGCCAGCCAAATCAGTCGCTGGCCGTGGGTCTTGTACCGACCCTGTTGGAGCATGGTTCCTTTGTCATCAACAAACGACCAGTCGAAAGTGACAGGTTCAATTCCCAGGCACTCTTCGTAGTACCCGATCTGACAAAGATTCTCGAATGTGCGTGGCAGGTGACCGAACTCCAAGACCAGGAAATAACTCCACTTCGTATCCGTGGTGAAGGAGGGTGACGCGTACTCTCCGCGTGTCAGTGTCAGCGGAAAAGAAAGCGGCGGCCCGGAATGGGATCTCTCGTGCCAGTAGAGGCGCGCTACTGGAATGAATCCCAATAGAATCACCACGCATCCGATGATTTTGAGCCAAGGCCACTTCTTCGCGCTTCTCATCTGCGAGTGTTCTGTGAGTAGATTACTTCTGCTCACCGGGCTCTTCTGCCCTTACGAACTCCCATCGGCCGCGACCGCACAGGTTCTTGCAGGTGGGAAGTTGCTCACCGGCCTTGAACTGCACAGGGGTCTTGCAGACACTGCACCAATAAATGCCCGATTGAGGCGCCTCGGTTCCGGGTGAAAAAGCCATTCGTCGACTCCCATGTCTTTGGTATTAGATCAGCAGTCTGATGGTAAATGCCCGTGCCGTTTCCGCCAAACAGGAGATCTGTGCGATACGATGCGGAGATTCTCAGGCGGGCTCAAGTCGGGCGCACTCGCTGGGTCAAATAGCTGAATGCCTCACGCATGACGCGTCCAACGCTGAACCACAGGCCGCGAGAGGCGAACGGACGCGGCGAAGCATAGGTCGTAATTCCCTGCCGCTGCATCAGCTTCTTGATTCGGTAAAGATGATAGGGGTCGCTGACGACAACGCAGGTACGCATGTCGTTGGCGCGCATGATGACGGCGACGCGCTCGGCGGATTCGGCGGTGTTTTCCCCCTGAGTTTCGGCAATCAGATGACGATCGCTAATGCCTCGGGTCGCAAGGTAATCGCGGCCGACACCACCCTCGCTGAACTGCGGATCGCGTCCTGCCCCGCCCGTGATGATCAGATACGGAGCCATCCCCCGGCTGTAGAGCGTGATTGCGTGATCGAGCCTGGCTCGAAAGACCGGCGAGGGGTGTCCCGAATATTCCGCCGCGCCAAAGACAATGATGGCGTCGGCCGGTTGAGCCTCATCACGGCGAGACTGCCAGGCGATTCCAAAACAGATGAACAGATAGTAACCGGCAATGACGCCGAGGAGGATCCAAACGACCCGCACTCTCCAGCGACCGGAGGTACCTCTCGGCTCATGAGAGTGCGGTACCGTCCGGAGAGTCCCCTCCGCGCTCATTGGTCCCCGAGGATCTCCTCAATCTTCTGCGCCGGGATGGCTCCTTCGCGCATGAGCCGCCAACGGCGCCCGGAGTTGAACAAGCCGACGATCGTCGACAGGGTTGATAAAGGAGATGGGCCACCGTCGACAATGATCGGAAGCGCTTTTTCGAATTGCAATCTCACGGCTTCGGCATTGGTACATTCCGGCGCGCCATGCAAATTGGCCGAGGTCGCGGTGACGGGAACGCCAGCGGCACGAATGACGGCGATCGCAATCTCCGACGCGGGAACGCGAACCGCAATGTTGCCGGTATTGGCCGTGACCTTGAGCGGGAGCGTTGCAGACGCGGGGACGACCAGCGTCAGAGGCCCAGGCCAGAATTTCTCGGCCAGAAGATAGAACTCGTCCGGGAGAGGTTTTGCGAGGTACTCGGCTTGTTCCACGCTCTCGATCAACAGCGAAAGCGGCTTATGGCGGTTGCGGGACTTGATCTCATAAATGCGGTCAACTGCGCGGAGGTTGAACGGATCGGCAGCCAATCCGTAAAACGTGTCGGTGGGCATGCCTAAAACCTGCCCCTGCCGTATATGCTCCGCCGCATAAGTAACCAGCGACGGCTCGGGTTCGTGAGCGTTGATCTTCAGAATTTCGGGATGCACCCGTGCTCTTCCTTTGCGTGCGATGAACTAGCACCCCAGCAGGCCAGATACGGCTGCTGGGGACCCCGCCAAGCTATTGAAAAACGTAAACTCGCGTCTGAAAAACAAACTCCTTGCGAGCCGGAAACCGCGATAATCATCATAAAGCACTTGCATGGCGTGACGGAAACTCCTTATGCGGCCAATCCGGACTCGTCCGACGCCTGCCAAGCGAGCGAACAGTAGCATATTGCACACTCAGCCGCAAGCAGCTTGCAACCACTTCCCGGGTCCGGAACGCTCCGGTGACCGCTTCCCCGGTAGCTGCCGGGCCCGCAGCGCCGCCAGGGCCTCCGGCGTATGATGTGAAAGTCGGCACTAGCTGGAGCGAGATTCGCGCCACCCCTTACCCATGAACGACTTAACAGACCGCCTGAGACAGGTTAGCAGCAAAGAGAACGTACTCGTCAAGGAGCTTCGGCACAGCTTTGCCCAAGCCGCACTCACCGAAGACGGTTATTGTGCCATCGAAGGAGTGCGTCTGCTGGAGGAGGCGCTGCGCAGCGGGCTGCGCGTCAAAGCCGTTTACTTCAGCCAATCGGCCCGGGAACGCGCCAACCGGCTGCTGCCGCAGATCAGCACGCACGCCGACGTCCTGCTGCTGCCGGATGCGGTTTTCCGAAGCGCTGTCGCCACCGAGACTCCGCAGGGAGTGGCTGCCCTGGTGAAGCTTAAACCCTTTGCCTTTGCCGATCTCCTGGGGAACAATCCGCTCATCCTGGGAGCCGCCGGAGTGCAGGATCCCGGAAATCTCGGCACCATCATCCGTTCCGCCGAGGCGATGGGCGCATCCGGAATTCTGACCACCGAGGGAACGGTCCACGCCATCAATCCGAAGGTCATTCGCGCTTCGGCCGGGTCGCTGTTCCGTTTGCCGGTGGTGAAAATGGAGTCGGCGGAGGCGATTCGGAAGCTTCGCGAGCAAGGAGCGAGAATTCTGGCCACGTCTTCCCATAAAGGAATTCCGTTGGACGAGGCCGACCTGACGGGGGCTTGCGCCATCTTCGTTGGCAGCGAAGGCGCGGGCGTCTCCAAGGAACTGATCGCCGAAACCGACGAGGTCATTGCGATTCCCCACTCGGAGCGAGTGGAGTCACTGAACGCGGGCATTGCGGCCTCCATCATCTTGTACGAAGCGGCCCGGCAACGCCGGACTGCCGGACTGATTCAGGACGTATGAGTCTTTTTCGAGCCATTCCGAACCCGAAAGAACCGGTTGACCGGACGCGACCCCTGGCCGATCGCATGCGGCCACGCGACTTGGACGAGTTTGCCGGTCAGGAACACATCCTCGGACCGGGCAAGCCATTGCGCGTGCAGATCGAACGGGATGATACAGGTTCGATTCTTTTTTGGGGTCCGCCGGGTGTAGGCAAAACAACGCTGGCGCAGATCATCGCTCATCGTACCCAGGCGGAGTTCGTCGAGTTTTCGGCGGTACTGACGGGGATCAAGGAAATCAAGCAGGTGATGGCCGATGCCGAAAAAGCACGCAACTTCGGCACACGGACAATCGTCTTCATCGACGAAATCCACCGCTTTAACAAGGCTCAGCAGGACGCTTTTCTGCCGCACGTGGAAAGAGGAAACATCCGGCTGATTGGGGCAACCACCGAGAACCCTTCTTTCGAAATCATCTCGGCCCTGCTCTCCCGTTGCCGTGTCTATGTTCTGAATCCGCTCACCGAAGAGCAGCTCATGGCGCTGATGCGGCGCGCACTGGAAGACGACGAACGCGGACTTGGACTTCTGCGGCTGACGGCGGAGCCGGCCGGACTGGAGCGCATCGCCGCTTATTCCAGCGGTGATGCCCGGAGCGCCTACAACGCCCTGGACGTGGCCGCAACTCTTGCGGTGGAAGCCAACGGCGGCGCCAGCGGCGGCGTGATCACCGCCGCCATCGTCGAGAGTGCGCTGCAGAAGCGCGTGCTGCGCTACGACAAGGGCGGCGAGGAGCACTACAACCTCATCTCCGCGCTGCACAAGTCTGTACGAAACAGCGACCCGGATGCCGCCCTGTACTGGCTGGGGCGCATGCTGGAGGCGGGGGAAGATCCGCTCTTCGTCGTCCGGCGACTGGTGCGAATGGCGGTGGAGGATATCGGATTGGCCGACCCGCACGCCCTGCAACTTGCAGTGGCCGCCCGCGATGCCGTCGATTTTATCGGCATGCCCGAGGGAAACCTGGCGCTGGCCGAAGCCGCCGTTTACCTGGCGCTGGCGCCGAAGTCGAATGCCTTGTACACGGCTTACATGAATGTGCAGCGCGACGTCGAGCAGACGGTCGCCGAACCCGTGCCGCTACACCTGCGCAACGCTCCCACCAGTCTGATGAAGAACCTCGGATATGGCGAGGGATACCAGTACGCGCACAACCTGGATGACAAAGTTGCCGATATGCAGTGCCTGCCGGACAATCTGAAAAACCGCGTCTACTACCACCCAACCGGCGAAGGCGTCGAAAAGCGGATTCAGGAGCGCATGCAGATGCTACGGGAGAAACGCGAGGCGGCGCGGCGCAAACGGCAGGAGTGAAAGTATTGGGAAGGCGATTTCACAACAATTACTTAGCGTAAACGGATTTTACGAACTTGGGATTTGCGCGATAGTTCAAACGCGCCGACCTTTAAACATATATCGCCCGACGACGACTGCGATGGCGATTGACAAGCCAACGGCAACGAAATAGGCGTACCAGGTAATCAATCCAGAGAACCAAGCTTCTGGCCAGTGCCGGCGTATCAGGACAGCGCACAGGAGGCTCGCTGGATTCAAGACTGAGAACGAAAGGACGAGAGCTACAATACCTGCTGCCAGTGCGCGCATTGAATAAGCCAGTGTTGACCGCATGGTTTCCTCAGCCGCATTACGCTACGACACGGTTGTTGCGAACGGGCCATCTTACTCGTTTCGCCAAAACGGGAACTGCTGCCCGGCAAACCACATTAGCTTCGCCTGCGGCTGCGCAAATGTGGGCCACCAATCGCCGTCATGAAGATTGCGAGGGATAGCCCTACGGCTTCCGCGCCCTGTACTCCTTCAGAATGCAGCGGTCCATCACCACGAAGATCCCCGCTTGGCGCGCTCTTTCGGCCGCTTCTTCGTGAATGACACCTTCCTGCAACCAGAGCGCCGGCAGTTTGAGCCGGATCACCTCATCGACGATTTCGGGCACAAAAATGGAGCGACGGAAGACGTTGACCAGATCAATCTTCTCGGGAACGTCACTCAAGGAGCGATAGGCTTTCTCGCCCAGCGCGCCGGTAATCGCGGGATTGACGGGGATGATGCGGTATCCCTGGTGCTGCATGTACTCGGAAACGTCGTTGCTGATTCTCATCGGGTTGTCGCTGAGCCCGACAACGGCTATGGTTTTGGCCTGCTTGAATAGTTCGGTGATACGGTCGGTGTCGTTTGGCATGAAGTCCTCTGATCTATTTTCGCAACCCGGAAGCCACTCACCCTCAAAAGCACCACTTATGGAAAACGGCTTCCAGATTAAACCTTGTATAGTCGAATGCTTCTCGGGCGTCACCGGTTATGGGTCTTGCTTTTTTCCAAAAATGACTTGGTCGCGAGGCGCCGTACCATGTCCGGGACGCTGCGGTTCTTGACCAGGTTCTTCAAATCGACCAGCAGCAGCGTCTTGATTAGCGGCAAAGCAATTTCGGACGGGGTGCGCGGATTGGCCACGAGGGCTTTGACAACGCCGTAAACCTTCATGAAGCGCCGCCGTTGGGCGATGCCGCGCAACACAACTTCCTGCACGTTTTTCATGTTGGCAAACGACTCCATCTCCTGCTCGCTCACCTTGGGCGACTCCAGCACGGCTACTGCCACCACGCGAACGCCGTCGCGAATCAGGATCATGCGCTCCTCGCGGGAACCACGCATGGCCAGTGCCACGCGCTCCGTCACGGTGAGAGAGGCAATCTTTTGCAGCGTGGAAAGCTGAGCGCGCTGCTCCTCCTTGATCAACTTCTGGTCAACAGCGGCCGCCGCCGGGGTTTTCTGGACCAATGGAAGCAGCTCGGCAAGCTCGTCTTTCTCGTCGGACGAAACAACTGTCAACTCGAAAGGCGTGTGCTGCTGAGCGGCAATTTCTTCGGCGTGCTCCTGCTGGTAGCGGGCAAGCACCTCGGCTTCTTCATCCGAAGTTTTCTCAATCTCACGAAGGGCTTCCTCGATCTCGTGCCGGAAGCGCAAGGACTCGTGATTGCCTCCGACCGAAACCAGCAACGACCGGTTACGCCGTTCAAGGGCGGCAAAGATGATCAGGGGAATCACATCGGAATGGGCCCGCTCGGCAAATTGCGTTACCGTCGCTTCGGCTATCGCCAGATTCCGCAGCAGGCTGGCAATGACCGGCGTTCGATCCGTGCCGGAGCGGAAGAAGAACTCGGCCACGCTGGCAGGGATGTCCTCGCCACCGCAGAGGGCTGCCAATTCCTGCTCGTCCCACGACTGCAATGACGCCCGCGCCTGCCCGCCCAGTTCGGAATGCGATGCGAGATGGACCAGGATTTCCAGGCGCTCCATCGGAGGGACATTCAGCTTGCCGCAGGCGGCGTTGTGCATGACCGCAGGCGGCGCGGATGAACCGAGAATGAGGTCGAGTAGTCGCGGCATATCAACACGATTCCGCCACTTCATTCAAAACCCGCACAGTGGCGGAGAATTCGTCGTACAGCGAAGCATACGGCTCCCTGGGGAACTTCTCAAGCAGTTCCCGATAGTACCAAAGGGTACCCTCCCGACGGCCCTCGAAGCGGTTCCAAACCGGTGCTCCATCCTGACGAAGGTCACGCACGATGGAGCGGCAGTTGTGAATCTTGTCGCCAAAGGAAACCAGCAGGGCCTCGGGCGACTTGTGCGGAAGTGCCTGGAGATATTGCTCCTTGCGGAAGCGCCAGGGTGGCTTGGGCTCGCCATCGGCATCGGTGCACTCATAGACGATACGGGCGACTCTTTCGCCGAACTCGCGGCGAATCCTGTCTAGTGTCGGTAATCCGCCCTGATCTTCGACTGCATCATGCAGAAGCGCAGCGATAGCGGTGTCTTCATCACCGCCGCTCTCCAGCACGATGGAGGTCACGGCCAGCAGATGCGCGATGTAAGGCACATCGGACTTCTTGCGCGGCTGGCGGCGATGCAAATCGTGCGCCAGTTGAAGCGCCCGGTCGAATTTCGTCGAAAGCGGATTTTTTAGTTCGCTTTTCGTCACTTTTCCTCAGCTCCAACAACGAAACCACGGCTTCGAGTGAATTCCACGCCAGCGTAAGAAGCTCCAGGCGGCGCGTCCTGCGCAATGCAGCGGCACGCGCCTGGGCCGGGCCCGAGGCAATAACGGCGTCTGCGGTAAAACGCGAAGCCGGTTGCGGCATTTACACCTTCTGTTCGGCGCGCTTCATGAGCAGGTAGGCGCGGATGAATCCCTCGATGTCGCCGTCGAGAACACGATCGACATCACCGACCTCAAATTTCGTGCGATGATCCTTCACCATGCGATAGGGCTGCAAAACGTAAGACCGGATCTGCGAGCCGAAGTCTATGTCGAGCTTGGTATCTTCGATCTGCCGTGAAGTCACGCGCTTCTTTTCCAGTTCGTATTCGTACAGCTTGGAGCGCAGAATCTTGAAGCCCCGTTCGCGGTTCTTGTGCTGCGAGCGCTCGTTCTGGCAGCTCACTACGATGCCCGTCGGAATGTGGACGATGCGCACGGCGGAGTCGGTAGTGTTGACGTGCTGACCGCCGGCGCCGCCCGAGCGGTAAGTGTCAACCCGTACATCTTCCGGTTTGACCACGATTTCGATGTTCTCGTCGATTTCCGGCGAGACAAAGACGCTGGCGAACGAAGTGTGGCGCCGCTTGGCTTGATCGAATGGCGAGATGCGCACCAGGCGATGCACTCCGATCTCGGCGCTGAGCAGACCGTAGGCGAATTCCCCACCGACACTGAAGGTCGCGGACTTGATGCCCGCCTCTTCGCCCGGTTGATGATCGTTCAGCACGGTCTCGAAGTGGTGACGCTCGCACCAGCGCAGGTACATGCGCATCAGCATCTCGGCCCAGTCCTGCGATTCGGTGCCGCCGGCGCCGGGATGAATGGTAACGATAGCGTTGTTGTGGTCGGTCTCGCCCGAAAGCAGCGTCTCGGTTTCCAGGCGCTCGACGGTCTCATTCAGGGAAGCCAACTCGCGACTAAGCTCTTCGTCCACGCTTTCGCCTTCGCGGGCGAGTTCGAAGTAGGCGGAGATGTCCTCGGTGCGCCGCGCCAGATCGCTGTCGGTTGCGAGCGCGTCTTCCAGGCGTTTACGTTCACGCATGGCCTTCTGAGATTTTTCAGGATCAGACCAGAACTTGGGATCTGCAACCAACTTTTCGATGTCGGCGAGCTGCCCTTTCAATTTGGGCGGGTCAAAGATACTCCCGAAGCTCGTGAACCTTCCCCTTCAGGGCAGCGTATCGCTGTTCGAGTTCCTCAAGCATGCTATGTATATCGCTCCTAGATCGGTCTAAACGGGCTGGGGTTGCGTCATGTGGGCACCCGAGCGCCTGCGGAACAGCAACCCGATCAAAGAAATTATCGCACACAGACACGGGAACCAATCGCCGTATCGGGTGTAGAAAGTGGTCTCGGCGCGCAGAGAATACGGAGCCAGCAGTGTGGTTCGCACCCACCCGGGAGCTTGCGCCACGACGCGGCCAACCGGATCGATAGAAGCAGTAATTCCCGTATTTGTCGCGCGCAGCAGCCAGCGGTCGTTCTCGATGGCGCGCATGCGGGCCATGTTCAGATGTTGCTCGGGAGCCCCCGAGCTGCCAAACCAGCCATCGTTGGAGATATTTACGAACACTTGGGCGCCATGATCGGCAAACTGGCGTACCTCGCCGGGGAACACCGACTCGTAACAGATGAATACGCCGAGTCTTTCCGTGCCGGCATCGAGCGGCCAGCGGTTGTTGCCACGGGCAAACGTTCCCACCGCATGAGTCAGCGATTGTGCGAAGCTCAACAGCCGCTGCAAAGGAATGTACTCCCCAAAAGGGACCAGATGCACCTTGTCGTAGCGGCTCGTGATTTGCCCTTGCGGACTGACGAGAGCGGCAGAGTTGTACACCAGGTTATCGCCACCGGAGGTCGGGCGCACACCGATACCGCCAGCCACGACAAAGTCGGTTGTCCTGCGGGCAACCCCTGAAATCGTCGAGACGAAGCGATCATCGTTCAGGAAAAACGGGGCCGGTGATTCCGGCCAGACAATCAGATTCGGCTTGGCTGCGCCGGGCGGCAAAATCGTGCTGAGATCGCTCAGCGACTGGAGCAGATTGTTGTATTCCGCAGCCTGCCAGCCGTCGTGGATCGGAACATTTTCCTGCACCAGAAGCGCATAGTTATCAACCGGAAGCCGGTCGAGTTCGATGTACTGTGTGAGCTGCAGGAAAACGGCTGTAGCCAGAGTGGCAGCCAGCATGATTCGCCGGCGCGCGGGACGCACCAAAAACGCCGCCGCGAACGCGGCGTTCACCAGCGCGATTTCAAACGACAGTCCATAGACTCCGGTCAGGGTAGCGATTCGCGAAAGCGCGGTGTTGGCGACTTGACTGGTGCCCAGCAGATCCCACGGGAAACCGAACAGATAAGTTCTCAGCAGTTCGACCGCGACCCACAGAAAAGGGGTCAGAAACAGGGCTCGGCGGCTATAACCGGCACGAGAGCGCGCGGCCCAGGCAACCAGCGCGGCGAAAACCGCTTGGTGCAGCCCGATATACATGGAAAACAGCAGCAGCAACACGACGGAGACTACTTCGCCAAGGCCTCCGTAATCATGCATCACGGAAAAAACCCAATAACAGCTACCAAAATAAACAACGGTCCCGCAGGCCCAGCCCAAAAAAAACGCCTGCCCGGCAGACGCGGGCGCAAGATAGGAAAATGTTCCATCGACAAGCAGCTCCGTCGCGTCGGCTTGGCGTGCCCGTAATACGGCGTAGATCAGCGGAGCCAGACAGACCCAACTCAGGTAATAAAGCCCCGGCTTCGGGAAGACGAGAACCTGCAAGATCGCGGAGCTCAAGACCAGCAACCATGCACTCTTGTGAATCCGCCTCAACTGCCTCAGACTGGAAAGCAGCCGTCTCCCGTGCGGTATGCGCACCTCACCTCGATGGATTAGTGTGGTGTTCAACGTCTCTCTCTTCTACCTTCTACGCCGGAACCTGTGAAACTGATGATCCCCGACTTTGCGGCAACTCAGCCACTCCCAGTGCACAGCGTTCTCTTTTGAGAGTCCTCCGTCGGCAAAGGCGGTGGGCCGGATCGCCAAGGGAGCCCCGGAATCTTCCGTCTGCGGCACGTGCAATCCCACTTCGATCGGCGAAACCGTCAAGAACTTCTCGTCCATCAGATTCAGTTCGAGCAGGTTCGAGTACAAAGCAGGTCCGCTTTCACAAAGCAAATAACGGATGCCGAACTGGTGCCGCAGCAGGCACATTGCTTGCTTCATATCGACGCGCTGACCTTCTCCGCAGACTATCACGCGCACCAGCGGCCGCATTCGCAATTGCAGAGCGAGTTTTTCGGCGGCGCTGGACGTGGTAAGCAGAAAGGGTTCGGCTCTCTTGCCATCGAAGGCAGCATAACGGTCAAGCTGGATGTCGCTTGAGCCGGTGAGAAAGATATTCCGCTCCGGTCCGCGGCGCAATTTCTTCCGCAATTCGCGGATCGGCGGATCGACGATGCAGAACACAGGCCCTCGCGGCCCCGGCCGGCCAAGCCCGGCTTCGGTTCGGAGAGTACCCATGCCGATTAATATGGCATCGGCATGCGCGCGCAGCAGATCCATCAGCCAGCGGTCTTCAGGTGATTGCGAAATATCCGAGCCCGAGGCCTCGGTGCCCAGCAGCGAGACGATTCCGTCCAGAGTCTGCACCAAGTTGGCGAAAATCCAGGGACGATCCGGCGGAGGCGACGGAAACCCTAGTTCGCCGTAGGCGGCATAGACCGGGTCATGAAGCTCCGCACGCTCACCATGATCGAACAAGACTTCAAAATCACGCATTGATCGTCCCGCCGCAAAGATTTCCGATGATTAAGGGATGATGAATATAGGCCTCGCACCTGGAGCCAAAAACCGTGACCGAATTACAGCAAAAAGAGCTTCCGGAATAACTCGGACTTACATCTCTGCGGCCGTTATTTGTCATCGAACAAACCATGACTTGGAGACGGCCTAGCCGTATGCACATTGTTCGCGAGTCCGAGGCGAACGAGAGCATCGGTGAAGTGTACAACGATATCAAGTCCACCTTAAGCCTCCCACAAGTCCCCTTGTTTTTTCAAATGTGCGCCGCCAGCGGACCGTTTCTGCGGCAGTTCTGGGAGACCGCGAAGCCCGTCGTGAGCACCCGCGCATTCATGACCGCCGCACAGCGGCTGCGAGCCGATGCGTATACCCGCATGCACAATTATTTCGAGATCCCCGCGGTTTCGGATAGCCTGGGTCTTGCGCCGGCGGCGGAACTTGCCGCCACATTGGAACTGTTTCACTATCAGGACGGAGCGTTGCTGTTATTGCTATCACTGGCGGCCGAGGCTTTCGACAATCCTATCGGTCAGCCGCTCATTTCCCGCGAAGAAGGCTCCCCGCAGTCATTCAGCTTTGCGCCCACGCTGATCGAAGAAGAAGCCGTGGCTTCGGATACAAGAAAGGTTCTCGACGAGATCCGACGAGAGTATGGCCTTGGCGTTGCGCCGATGGAGCTTCGCGCCCTGGCTGCCTGGCCCGCCTTTCTCAATCAGCACTGGCAGCTCTGGAAGCAGATGACCGAATCGCCGATCCTTGCCGCCTGCGAACACCAGTTGATGGCGCACTCGATCGAGTTGGCGCTCGCGCTGCCGGGTCCGGTGGAGCTGTCATCAGCATCCCTGCGGCAGGATGGCATGACTGAAGAGGAGTTTTCGAGCATCGTCCGCGTCACAAATAACTGGAATCGCGCCTCCGCCATGCTGCTGCTGGAAACTTCGGTGGCAAGAATCTCCGTGGAAGGGGGTAACGTTCGCCCGCAACCCACGAAAGAAAGCAGGCGAGCAGCATAAGCGTGCGGCCCCACGCAAAAGAGAATTTGGTCGAAAACCGGCCGAAAGAGATAACCACTTTGAAACATGTGGTACTTATTTTGGTGTTTGCTTCCGTTTTGATCCCAACAGAACTTCGAGCAACAGAACCCACCGACTTGTTGGGGAAATGGGCCGGCGTTTGGGTAGGGCACAATGATTTTAGAAGGGGATTTTCGGTCGAGGTGACCTCGATCGGAGCCGAAAGCGCACCAGTTAAAGTTAGCGCTTTCTATTGCTGGGAATTGGCGAAGGCGAAAAGGCCCGTCCGGAATGATAAAGCGGGATGTCTGCCTGCTGCGGGCACCCTGGATATGAAGAAAATGTTCATGGTGCTTCATTATGGAAAAAAACATCAGGTAAGAATGAATTTTCGTAAGAATTACGCTGTCTGGTGGGGCCAGAGTTCCATCAGTGGAGACTTCAGGAAGGTGGAACAGAAAGAAGCTGCGGCTCAATAGTCAGGATTGCCGCATCACCAGCCAGAAGAATGCCAAGGACGATAATCGCCGCTGCGATCAGCGAATCTTTGAGCAAATACGGCGGTCGCATGACTGGGGGTCTGGCGGGGAGTGCGGCACCCCACAATCGTTCAACCCACAGATAGCTAATGGCGAAGCGATTCATAAAGATCAACGCCCAAGCGCGAAGGCGACAATCGTGTTACCGCGCTTTCCGGTGGTGCGCTCCAAGCGCTTAAGGAGTTTTGTCTCCAACTGATCTGTAACGGCGTGGAGTTCGCAGGCGGCAATTTGCTGGGGGGTTGCGCCCTGGAAGCACAACTCGCAAACGCCGAGCCCGCCTTCGGAGCGTACAGGCGGACCGAAAACCCTGCATGTCATAGGACGCGACGCGTACAGTTCGCACCTGCCGGTTTCGGGGTCCAGCACTGGACAGGGCTCATCGTTGGCAAACCCCTCAAACTCATCCGTATCCTCGGCAATCACACCCGTGGACGCGTCCCCGGGAAAATCAACCTGGAGACGGCGCACAGCAGCCTGGGAGCGTTGGCGCACTCTCTGCGCGCGCTCGGGATCACGCTGCTCAAGTTCGGCCAGACCTTCGCGCAGGCGAAAGGCATCGAGCTGGCTGATCGCGAAAACTCCGATACAGCACTGCGTACAGCCGGGACGGCACGCCAACCACGATCCGCTCCTGCGGACAGAGTCCTCAAGTGCGGCATCAACGATCTGCACTAGCTCGCGATCCCCGCTCTGAACGGATTTCCGACTGCACATCTTGAAATGGTATCTCCATATTCCAGCGGCACGTCAACAGATTTCCGTGAACTCACCAGCAGCGCACATTCAGCTCGCCCGCCTTCGGAAAACAACTCCCTGAAAGTGGAGGTATTACCTATGTAACTTGCGCACCCGAATCCCACTGGATCAGAGTGGACTTGTCGTTGGGCTCGATTTTCTCGCGATTTGAGTCAAATTGACTCGCAGGCGTCCTTGGACTTAATTCACCAACAAGAACCCCCAGCTTTCGGGCTGGGGGTTTCTGTTTCTCATCCAAAGTCTTGGCTTCCGTCAGCGTGGAGAGAAGAAAACTGGTACGCCCGGTAGGATTCGAACCTACGACCTTTCGCTCCGGAGGCGAACGCTCTATCCAGCTGAGCTACGGGCGCGCTTGGAAGTAGTTTATAACATATGCCTTGATGTTGTGCGAGGCTGGGACCACAGCACCCCGCCGGAAGTCGCGGCGAATACAACAGGAGCCGTACCGGACCGATCTAATACTTACTTGGCCGCGGTATTCGATTTGGCAAATTTGGCATAGTGTAAGCTCTGTCGTGGAGGAAGACATGCAAAACTGGAAGAAGGCGCTGGTCTTCGGATCCATTGGGGCGGGAACCCTGCTGGCGATTACTGGCCGTCGGCCCCTGGGCATTGCCTTCATAGCTGGGGGGACTGCGGTGTTGGCCTCCGAATACCCCGAAAAATTCGAGGCCATCTGGGAGAATGCACCTGAGTACGTGAATCGCGCTACCCAGATATTTTCAGTGCTCTCGAGGTTGAGCGAACGCTTTGCCGAAGAAGTGGAACGGCGCGGCGTGACGGCTTGGAGTGACGAACCTGGCCGCTACTCGACGCGATGAACGGAGCCTGAGCGGCCGCCGCGGAATCGCCATCCGGGTAATGCAGCGCGGCAGAGGCGTACCCCGAGTCTTCTGCGTGAATGCTCGGAATGTTCGGATGAAGCCTCAGGCCGCCGGTGGGAGCCATGATCGCCAGTCGAAAAGGCACTGCACCATTGAGAAATTTGACCATTACGCGGTGATCGCCGCGTGATAGTGTCATGTTGCTTCGCAGGCTTGTTGGCTGGGGAGCACTACGGTCGTCGCGCGTGAACACCTTTTTGCCGTCGATGAACACCGCAAGCGTTCCACCGGACTCCAGAAAGAGGCGCCAGTCACCCGTGGAACGAAGATACACCTGCGAGGAAGCGTAGAAGACGCCGTGGCCGGTGAGATGATCAGGCGGCAGCTTCACCTGCCCATCGGCAAACTGAAAGAAATCAACCTTGCGCGAACCGTAGCTGGCCTTCCCGATGTAGTCACGTTCCGGCGCCCATCGGCGGTCGAAATCGATAAGCGGATGGAGCCCGAAGGGACCTACGATGCGCCAATCAGTCAGCAGACCTGATTCGCGCGCGGACATGAGTTCGCTCAGTTCGGAAGCGCTTTGAAGGGCGAATGCAGAAAGGCAGAGACATAGCATCAAAGACACTGCAAGGGCAAAGTTCCTGGTGCAGCTATATCTCACAATCGATGGACCCTCTTAAATACGTTAGACCATGGGTACGCGGAGCACCGGATCAGGTTTGATCTGTGTGCCCCGCTGCCCATTTGACCCGCTTCCCTCTCTCGCATCATTTCCCCCAGGAATTTTTTGTCATGCGAGCGAGTTCGCTGGTTCAATACATCTGGTTGAATGAGTCTGCCTGCATCGCTTCCCGGTTGAAATGGGAGTGAAAACCTATTTATGGGGGGCAGAATACCCTAGCAGGCTGCTGAAAAACTCACATCAGTGTCATCCTGAGGTCGCGTCGATTTTGCGCTTGGGATCTGCTTTGCTTTCAGCACGCGCAGACCGCAGATCCTTCGCTTCCGCTCAGGATGACACCCGCAGAAAACAGTTTTCCAGCAGCGTGTTTGGCTAATATTAGAACTACCGCCTTTCGGCGGGGCACTTTGGACCCCGATAGCACGCGTCTCCCGCACGTACACCAACGCCGCTCTGAGGATTTCACCGCCGCGATGAAACGATAGCTCAGGGCTTCGCGATCGGAGACTCCGGTCCCGCAGCCTTGTCCTCTTCGGCGCGAATGGCGCCGCGTTCGTCAGTAAAAAAAGAGCGATGCTGCGGGCCAGGCTGCGGTTTGGCATCCATCCACAACGAAAACCCTTCGCGAGTACCTTTGAAGCGCGCTTTGTAGTCGCCACGGTCAGGGTTGATCATTCGCTTTGTGAACGAAACCTGGCCAACCAGCGCCTGCAGGCTGGACGCGTACTCGCCATGCTTTTTCTTGTAGGCCCCTTCCGCACCTCTCAAAACCCTGGTATAGCCAAGCGCCGCGGCCTCAGACTCGGAGCGCGCCGGATCGCCGCGAAATTTTGGTTGATATGCCTGCTGCGCAGACAGCAGAATGCTGAGCAACAAGACCGTGAAGACAGAACACGCCTTCCGTCCCACCCCGATATGTGCAACTACGGCACGGGTTGGGGACCCCAGCAGATTCATGGAAGCTCCTTTGTCACTATGACGTTTTGATACAAATACCATGACCTGTAGTACAGTGCCCTTGAAGAGTAATACTAACGTATCCATGGCTTTAAAATAGCCTGGGAAGTGGGTATGCTAAGGCAGTGACTCAGGAACGGATTATGAAATCTTCAGCTTCCAAAAAGCCCTCTATCCGCATCGCGGTTGTCGAAAGCGATCCACTACGGTTCATCGGCTTCCGGGCGTTACTCGATTCCGAGTCTGATCTGGAGCTCCATGCCGTCACTGCCGCGGAGATCGCCACGCGGAGCGACGTCGACCTGATCCTTCTCGGCAGCCGGGGCACGCAGAACCTGTTCGACTTAATGGCAGGACTCAAAGCCTCGCGGCCCGATCTGCGAATCCTGGTAACAGGAATGAACGCTGACGATGAGACCATTCTGAAAGCACTCGCGGCTGGAGCTAAAGGCTATGTTGACGAGTCCGCATCGCCAACGGAATTCACGCAAGCGATCCGCATCGTGCACCAAGGCTCGGTTTGGGCGCCGCGCCGCGTATTGTCGATGTTTATTGAACGCGTGACCTCCTCGCCGGGAAGAATTTTTCCTGCCGGCCGTGTCATCTTCACCGATCGCGAAAAGGAAGTGTTGGAGTTGCTTGTCGTGGGACGCTCGAACAAAGAAATCGGGGCCGTTCTCGGCATCGAAGAGCGCACTGTCAAGGCACACGTGGCGAAACTGATGCGCAAGGTGGGCGTACAGAATCGTATTGCGCTCTCGGTGCACGCAATTACACATTCGCTGGTCACGTCGGGTAAGTAGCGGCCTGCGGAGATTACCCCGGGACAAGTCCCTGTGCCGAGCTTTTCTCGCCCCCCGTAACTTTTTGAAGAACGCATATTGAGCGATACTCTGCGCAATCTACCACAGAACCTGGGAACAGGGTTGGAACTGGGACACGGGTCCCGTACCAACCCTGATTATTTTTTGATTGCTTTTGCTTTGTGTACCCACGAGTAACCAAAGCAGCAACAGCCGGCTGGTCTTTCCCCGAGCACCCGAAGGCGCAGGCAGCGTAAGATGACGTTTGTAACATGTGATGGAGCAGAATTATGAAAAGAATTATTACCAGCCTGATGATGGTGGCCTTTGTCTGCGGTCTTGCACTTGCGGACGAACGCGGTGATGATCTTGGTCGCATCCAAAACGCTGCAACGGCGCTCGACGAGATTATGGCCGCACGGGACAAAGGGATACCGGAAGATATCCTCGGTTCTGCAAAGTGCGTTGCCGTAGTGCCCTCGATGCTGAAAGGCGCTTTCGTTGTGGGCGTCAACCGTGGCAAGGGTATTGCGAGTTGCCGGACCGCAAACGGCTGGAGCGCCCCGGCTTTCTTCGTAATCGAGGGTGGCAGCTTTGGCTTCCAAATCGGCGGCCAAGCCGTCGATCTGATTATGCTGGTGATGAACGAGAATGGAATGAGAACCCTGCTGGAGAGCAAGTTTAAACTTGGCGCGGACGCCTCCGTCGCCGCTGGCCCGGTCGGACGCCAGGCTGAAGGCATGACCGATTGGACAATGCGAGCAGAAGTGCTGACCTACTCCCGGGCTCGCGGCGTCTTCGCAGGCGTCAGCCTTAACGGCGCTTCCATACGGCAGCATAAGAATGATACCCGCGCCTTCTACGGTCGGATGGTCCCCTTTCGCACTTTGCTGGCCGGCAATTTGACTCCCGCGCCCAAGGAAGCGGCCCCGTGGCTCACTGCGTTGAGGAAGTATGCGCCGATTGCAACCGCGTCAACTGCAAGACCAGTCACCCCCACAAAGGATGAGCCGGCAGCGACAGAGAAGACCGGGAAGGATGAGTAAAACTCCGGAGAACTAAGCGCAGCAACACCTCATTGTCGTCTTGATGCAGCTTTTCAGGGCGGCATTTTCATGTCGACGAAAGAAAGTTTGTCGACCTGCCACGCTTGGTGGCCGTCTACCACCCGGCGCGCAGCGACTCCGGAGAGGTTCCTGCATTTCGCAGTGCCCGCAGGCTGAGGGCGTCGTGCCGTTTTGCTAACCGCACGCCGTGAGCGTCGGCGATCAGCGGGCAATGGTAGTAATCGGGAGAAGCTACGCCCAGTGCACGGGCGATAAGGATCTGCCGGGCCGTGGAGCGCAACAGATCCAAACCGCGCACCACTTCACTGATCCGCATCGCGTCATCATCGACGACAACTGCCAACTGGTAAGCTGGCACATCATCACGGCGCCAGACAACAAAGTCTCCAAAATCACGGCCCGCGACGAATTCATGGGTTCCCTGACAGAGGTCGTGAAAATGAATCGCTTCGCCTTCGGGAACGCGGAAGCGCCAATTCACCCCGGCAGGCGCTTCCGCGTTGGAAGAGCGACCACGGCACGTCCCGGGATAGAGTTGCTCGTCATCGTTCTCGTGTGGTGCCTGGGCGGTGTGCAGAAGATCTTTGCGCGAGCACACACAGGGATAGATGGCACCCAGCTCGCGCAGCTTTCTCCATGCGTCCACGTAGAAGGCACGCCGCGCACTTTGTGAATAGGGTGCATATGGGCCGCCTACGTCGGGACCTTCCTGCCACTCAATACCAAGCCAGCGTAGATCTTCGATCATCGCCGCCATATACTCGTTGCGCGATCGATAGGGATCGAGGTCTTCGTTGCGCAGCACCAGCGTACCGCCGCGCTGCACGACTCTCCGATATGCGGTCCAGAACGTTCGCGCATGGCCGACGTGCAAAAATCCAGTCGGCGACGGCGCGAGACGTCCACGGTAGTGACAAATTGTGTTCGAAACCGGCAAATCAGTATTGTAACTTGCGCAGAACTTGCTTTTGGCCTATGGCGCGTGTTCGCGTCACAGAATCTGAAAAAACAGGTCGAATGTAGTGTCGAGTTGGAAGGAGCATGCCGATTGGAAATCCCATACTGCCGACGAGCATGTTCGCCCCCGCAACACCGCCGCTCATGCCTTGAAACTCCCTCTGCCATGCCCTGCATTTGAAGCACATGACCTTGAGTGGTTCGTTTGCCAATTCCGGCAGGGCTGCTATAATTCCCGTTAGTCATCAGCACAGAAACATGTGCGATCAGTCTTGCGGTGCACGTACGTGAAATGCGGATGGCCAGGTAGCTCAGCTGGTAGAGCGCAGCCCTGAAAAGGCTGGCGTCGGCGGTTCAACTCCGTCCCTGGCCACCAT
>Ga0181535_10003100_pt1 | contig 19561 bp, 15 predicted proteins | sample PEATcosm2014_Bin_44_FD_119774 | JGI IMG/M metagenome (GOLD analysis project Ga0181535, IMG submission 119774) | Peatland microbial communities from MTU Mesocosm Facility, Houghton, MI, USA - PEATcosm2014_Bin17_30_metaG | ecosystem: Environmental > Terrestrial > Soil > Wetlands > Peat | place... | reverse complement strand
TCGACCTTGATTGCGGAGTCCAGCGTGGCCAAAGCCTGCTTGGCGCTGCTGGAGGGTCCCATCGCCGCCAGCGGCAGGGCAATCAGCGCGAACACGCCAATAAAAACCAATCCGATGATCAATCCCATTTAGGTTCCCTCCCTCCCACTCAGTTAACCGCTGTCTCCCGCTCGAACAGGCTGGGCGGCAGAATGATGCCCGATACGCGCAGCCTCTCCAGAAACCGGGGACGAATGCGCGTGGGCTTGAAGACTCCGATCACGCGGCCATCCTGCCCGATCCCTTTCCTTTCAAACGTGAAAATCTCCTGCATGCTGATTACGTTCTCTTCCATTCCCGTAATCTCGGAGATGTTGGTGATCTTGCGCGTGCCGTCGCTCATGCGGGTGGCCTGCACCACGATCGAGATCGCCGAAGCCATCTGCTGCCGAACCGATTTCTCCGGTAGGTTCATGTTGGTCATGGCCACCATCGATTCCATTCTCGACAACGCATCGCGCGGCGTGTTGGCGTGAATGGTGGTCATCGAGCCCTCGTGGCCGGTATTCATCGCCTGCAGCATGTCAAACGCTTCCTCACCGCGCACCTCGCCGATGATGATGCGGTCGGGACGCATACGAAGGGCGTTGATCAGCAATTGCCTCTGCCGGATCGCTCCCTGTCCCTCAATGTTCGGCGGCCGAGTCTCAAGGCGCACAATGTTCTCCTGCGCCAATCTCAATTCGGCGGCGTCCTCGATCGTCACCAGCCGCTCGTTGTTCGGAATGTACTGCGACAGGATGTTCATGAACGTCGTCTTGCCGGCGCCCGTGCCCCCTGAAACCAGGAGACTGATGCGCGCCCGCACCGCCGACGACAAAACTTCCATCATCTCCGGCGAAATACTCTTCAACTGCACCAGTTGGTTGGCCGCCAGAGGGCCGGTTCCGAAACGCCGGATCGACACCGATGGACCGTCCAGTGCCAGCGGCGGAATAATCGCGTTGACGCGCGATCCGTCGGGCAGGCGGGCATCCACCATCGGCGATGACTCATCCACTCTGCGGCCGACGCGCGAAACAATCCGATCGATGATCTGCATCAGATGCCGGTCGTCGCGGAATGTTGTATCTACCCGCTGCAGCAGACCGCCCTTTTCCACGAACACGTGGTCCTTGTCGTTCACCAGAATGTCGGAGATCTTCGGATCTCGCAGCAGCGGCTCCAGCGGCCCCAGCCCGAATACCTCATCGAGCAACTCCGCGTGGATCCTCTCCTGCTCGTCGAAGTTCAGCGGTACGCGCTGGTCCGACATGATCTCTTTCACCAGGCCCGAGACCGCTTGGCGCGCCTGGCTTGAGTTCACGCGCGACAGTTTCTCCAGATCCAGTTTCGAGATCAGCGTACGGTGAATCTCTGCTTTGTACGATTCCAAGTTCAGTATTTCCACGTTGTACCTTCACTCCAGTTGGAGAATTCCGCTTTTTGAATCGTTATCCGAATAAGTTGATGAAGCCCTTCTTTTTCTTGGCAGTGGTTTCGCTTTTCCCGGTCACTGCGTCGACCATCTTCCGGATCTGCCGCGAAATTGCCGAATCGGTAAGCACCAATGGCTTAGCGCTGATTTGCATGTTCCTCACCGACTCGTAGTCGTTGGGGATCTTCCATTGGGCCGCCCGGGTCAGGGCCTTGGTGATGTGCTCTTCTGACACGCCAAGGACGCGCGATTCAAATCGGTTGATCACCACTTCCAGCTTCGGTTGGGGCGCCGAAAAGAATTGCGTGATCAGCCGGTTGGAGTTGCGTAGCTCTGGAATGCTCGCCTGGGTAACCAGGTAAACCGTGGTCGCTTCCTTATACGCTGTCGTTCCCATCAGTTCCAGCCTTGACCCAAGATCCACAATCACGTTGTCGAACTCGCGCCGCGCCACCTGCAAAAGCCGGTTAATGCCTTCGCTGTCGGCCTGGAACTGAATGAACCGTCCCGGAGCCGCCAGCACCCACAGTCCCGAGCTGTGCTTCACCAGAAGCTGCTCCAGGAACTTCGTATCCAGCCGCTCCACCTGCTGCAAAGCGTCAATGGCTGAAAACTCCGCCGCTATTCCAAGATTCAATGCCGCATCGCCCAGCGGCAGATCGAGATCGATCAGCAGCGTCCTCTCGCTGGAGTCCTTGGCCATCGCTACCGCGAAATTACAGGCCAGCATGGTTGTTCCGGCGCCGCCCTTGGATCCCATGAACGCAAAAAGTTTGCCCGCTGCCTTCTTTGCCGGCCGCGTCGTAGGCCGCCGCGCCGCGGCGCGCACGAGCGCATCTGCCACGATGTCCGGCGAAAACGGGAGCGTCAGGAACTCGCGCGCGCCGGCGCGCATGCACCGAACCAACAACTCCGGGTCCGAGCTCTCCGAGTACACCATCACCGTTGCCACGCCGTTGGCGCAAATGCTCTCTACTAATTCCAGCGCGAGCTCCGCGTCACCGTCCAGATCGATGAGGATGACGTCCTGGTCCTCATCCAGCGTCGAGGGAAGATCGCCTGTTCCCAATGAATAGCTGGAAAACTCGCTGACGTAGGCGCCCGTGCACCCGCTCATTGCCCGCATCGCTTCCAGCCGGCTCCCGTCGCTGGGACTGATCACCGCGATGGAGAGATCCTCAACGCCGATGGGATCGGGAAACTGATTGGCGGAGTATGGGGAAGAATTCGTGGCCACGTCTTGTTCGCTCCTTGCTGTGCGATACGTATGCAGATTGGGAGGCACAGACCCCCAATCCGCCGGAAGTTCATACTTGTCGTACTTCATGCTCGACACTGCCGTGCTCCGTTTTTAACGTGCGAAAAACGAAATCAATGTCCCGATCGCGATCGCCGGCGCATAGGGCATCTTGCGCCGCAGCGGATTGCTCAACACCGCTTCTCCGCGATCCTGCGCGCTGAAAACCAGATCACCGGTGTGTTGAAATAGCTCCTTCAGAAATCCGCCCCATGCGGCCATCGCTAACGCCATCACTCCACCCACAACGCCCGTCATCACCAGCGCCAGAATCAATTGGTAGGGCCAGATCCACGCTCCAATGGCGGCGCACAACTTCACATCGCCTGCTCCCATTCCGCCCATCCAGAAGAGAAACCCGTAAATCAGAAGCCCAAGACCCGCTCCGCTCAAGCTCTGTTCCGCGCCGTGCCAGCCGTGCAGCAATACAGAGACCACCACTCCGCAACCAAAAAAAGGAAACACCAGCCAATTCGGAATGCGGCGGCTGCGAAGATCTGTGAAGGTCGCCACGGCGAGAACCACCACCGTCGGCCACCACGCGAACGAGTGCATTGCGCCTGCTCCCTGCCCGAAGGCATTCCGAATCACACTCCCTTAAAGCAATTCCCGCGCCAAACCTGGAACGTCATGAAGCCCTGCTGATTCAGACAGATGAAAGCAAATTGCAGGGTGAGGTGTATACGATGGTATACACTCAATCGGCTCTTTGGATTGAGCGGTATACACCTCTTCGGCTCCTCTCACTCACCTCGCGACCCTCGTAACCCATTGCTAAATCAGAAGATTGCAACTTCGGTTACGAAGGTAAGCGACGCCTCCCCAATCCAATCACATGCCCCCGGAGGCACCCTCGCAGGCGAAAGCCTGACGGCTTTATCTCGATCCAGCGCGGGCCGGAGAGTGCCAAATGGCGAAACCGAGTATTACCACGGAATGAAGCAAAATGTGACTTTAGAGATGGAGACTTAATGAGAGAACGACTCACTCTAAGGTTGACGCTTCGATGAAAATCAGACAGAATAACGAATACCTTCTTTTGTCTCACTAGAGTAGCGGTCTTGACCCCCTCAGGACCCAACTGTTGCAAGCGGCCCCCCAAAAGAACGTGGAATAGGCCGCGGAGATCGTGAATTTCGAGGAAATTCGCCGTTTTTGCCCGTAAATAAATAAGTGGAAAAAGGCAAAACCGGAATGGAACGCAACCCGTAAAGCCGCGTCCTTCCCTTCTTCGTTTCCAAAGCGGATGGGGTCACCCCCTCCGTCTTGAGGTTGTTGATTTCTTTGGGCCCGGCGGGTCTAGACCCCCCCTGTCGCTCGTTTCTGGGCTCTATTCGTTACCAAGGTCCCCCTCCATGTAGCACGAAAGAGGAATGTTCCCTACGCCCCCGTTTGCCGATGATGAACTCACATCGCCTTGGCTTCTTTAAACGAGTCGCTCTTACGGCGAGAGGAAAGACCACCAGCCAATGACCAGAATTGGACTGTACTCGGAAGACCGCTCTTTGCACCCTCTTCTTTCTTCTGCCCTTGGTAAGGACTTCGAGGTCCTGCTCCAGCCGGATGGAGATGGAACAGACGCCTTCGCGTCCCCAGCCGACTGCGATGTCATAATCCTCGACCTCTACTCCTCGCAAGACACACTCCAATCCCGCCTGGAATTTGCCAGGCACATGATCGGCTCAAGCGTCCCGGCCATTCTCATGGCCGACGACAGCCTGCGTTCCACCGCCTTCGAGCTCGTTCGTTCCGGGGCCTTTGGCTACTGTCGACGCCCGCCTTCGATTCGCGATCTCAAGACCATGCTGGTCCGGGCATGCGAAACCTCATCCCTGAAGCAGCAATTGCATAGCGTTCAACAGCGTATCGAGGAACCGGGCAATTGCGACCGCATTATCGGATCGAGTCCCGGCATGCAGCGCGTCTATCAGCTCGTGCGCAGCGTAACCAATCTCAATGCCGCTGTTCTGGTCACCGGCGACAGCGGAACCGGCAAGGAGCTCATTGCCCGCGCTATCCACAATCTAGGCAGCCGCGCGAATAAACCCTTTGTGGCCGTCTCCTGCGGCGCCATCCCTGAAACTTTGATTGAAGCCGAGCTGTTTGGCCATGAAAAAGGCGCCTTCACGGGCACCGTCGGTTCCCGCGAGGGCTACTTCGAACAAGCCGCCGACGGCACGCTCTTCCTCGATGAAATCGGTGACCTTAGCGTCTTCACGCAGGTCAAGCTCCTCCGCGTCCTGCAGCAGATGGAGTTCAGCCGCCTCGGATCGAACAAGCTCGTCCCCTTGCGCGCGCGGCTCATCTTCGCCACGCACCAGGACCTCGGCAAGCTGGTGGCTGAAGGCAAATTCCGTCAGGATCTCTTTTACCGTATTAATGTGATGCGCATCGATTCGCCTCAGCTCCAGGAACGCCCGGAGGATATTCCCCTTATCGCAGGCCACTTCCTGCGCCACTATGCGCATGTCTTCCAAAAACCAATGGACTCCATTGAACCGGCCGCCATGGAGATACTCCAGGGCTACTCGTGGCCAGGAAACGTCCGCGAGCTTGAAAATGTCCTGCAGCGCGCCATCATCCTGGCGCCCGGACGGGTCGTACGCGCCGAGGACCTGAACATCAAGAACCACGAACCGGAAGAGGATGCCGCCGCATTCGACCAGATCGTCGACATCGCGGATTACCAGCCATCCGGCTCGTTCGAACGCCAGCTCCGCGACTACAAAATCAGACTTGCCGTCGCCGCTGTCCGGGAGAACAACGGAAACAAAACCCTGGCTGCGCGCAGCCTCTCGATCTCCCGCGCTTATCTCCACCGCCTCCTGCGGCTAGCCGAAAACGACACTCTACCCACGTCCGATCCTCTCTTCGAGGACCACAAACTGCGCGAGACCGTCACCGCCTGAGTCTGCGCTCATTCTGACGGCCATCTCATGCGCCGCGCGTCTTCCATCGCCCACCGGGGGATGACGGATTCGTCTTTCCCACTTTTACCGACCACTGGCAAGGGGCGTAGAATCCTCACGTCCTGAAATCGAACCAAATCCGAACAAGGAAATTCCCCGCCATGAAAGCACTCTTGCTTCCCTTCCTCGCGATTTCTGCGGTTACCGCCCTCGCCCAATCCTCAACTTCGATGCAAATGAACGCGGAGCCCGCTCCAGGAGAGCGCCTCGGCATGGTTTCTTTTGCCGTCTCCTGCTCCCAGCAGGTTCAAGCGCCGTTTGATCGTGGAGTCGCCCTGCTGCACGATTTCTGGTACGCGGAGGCACAACCGCAGTTTGAGAGGATCGCAAAAGCCGATCCAAACTGCGCCATGGCCCACTGGGGAATCGCAATGAGCGTCTTCCACCAGATTTGGGACCGGCCTGATAACGGGGCCATGAAACTCGGCTGGGAAGAGATCGAGAAGGCACAATCGTTGCCGGCGGCAACCGCCCGCGAACGGGACTACATCGCGGCGCTGGCCATCGTCTACAAGCCCGGCAGCGAGGACTTTATGGCCCGCGTTACCGCCTACTCGGCCGCGATGGGCGCGCTCTATGCCAAATACCCTGACGATGTCGATGCCGGCGCGTTCTACGCGCTATCTCTCTTGGCTTCTGAAGGTCCCAAAGACACCAGCCTCCGGCTTCAGCATGAAGCGATGGTCGTGCTTGCGCCACTCTTTGCAAGGTACCCTGACAATCCGGGAGTCGTGCACTACATTATTCATTCCTGCGACAGCCCAGCCATGGCAAAAGAGGGCCTTGCGGCAGCCGAGCATTACGGAGAGATCGCGCCCTCGGGGCCGCACGCCGCCCATATGCCCGGACACATTTTTGCGCGCCTCGGCATGTGGCAACAGGACATTGACTCCCAGCTCGCATCCATCAAGGCCTCTGATGCCGCGGAATCACACCATGAAGACGGCCTCATGGACGAGCCACACTCATATGACTTCCTCATGTACGCGTATTTGCAGAGCGGCCGGGATGAAAGCGCAAGAGACGTGCTCCACAAGAGTGTCTCCGTGACCGATCGCATCGACTCAATGCCCTCCATGGCCAGCACCCGCATGGAAGGAATGTCGGGATACTACCGGACAAAATTCCCCGTCTTTTATGCGCTTGAGATGCGTGACTGGACTGCTGCGTCGGCGCTCAAGCCCGTCTCCGGCGCGCTGCCTGAAAACGCCACATTGACTTGGTGGGCGCGCGCCATCGCTGATGGACATCTGCGCCACGCGGAACAGGCACGGGCGGACCTGGCGCAATACGACGCGCTCATGATTGAAGTCAGAAAGGGCCGGCACGCCTACTATGCCGATTCAACCGGAGCTCAGATTGAGCGCAATGAGATTGCTGCATGGGCCAGCTTTGCCGCTGGCCGCCTGGAGGACGCGCTGACGCACATGCGGGCCGCAGCCGATTTGCAGGACCAAGTGGGCCAGGGCGAAGTCGACATTCCAGCCCGTGAGATGCTGGCCGATATGCTGCTCGAGTCTCACCGCCCGCAGGACGCTTTGGCCGAATATCGTGTTGCGCTTAAGCTCAGTCCTAACCGTTTCAACGGGCTTTACAACGCCGGCGTTGGGGCTGAAGACGCGGGCGACAAGACCGTCGCTGCGGATTATTTTGCTGCACTTCTGAAATCGACCGGCAACGGCGCGCAATCCTCGCGCCCGGAGTTGGACCACGCCAGAAGCTTCCTCTCCTCTAGCCGGCTTACGGCGAGCCAGGCCGGTGAGCGGTGACGCAACGTAGATCGGTTCGCCAAAACCGCCGTTTACGCTGATTGGTTCACGCGAAGTAGTCCACTTGCCTCACAGTCGCCTCTTCCAGATCCACTCCGCGGCCCGCAGTCCCGCCTTCAAACCCGAGTTCGTCCTCTTCGTTCTCCTCCGCGCCGGCGGCTTTTTTCCGGCTCCGCCGCTCTGCGTCGTCACCCGGCCTCGACGATGGGTCGATATCGAAGATTGCGGGTGCGCGCATCTCAGCCTGCGGCGCCCTTACTGCCGGCAATGCACGAACTCCCGGAATGGGGGCGATCTCCATCATCACATCCCGATTTCTGTCGCTCTCTATCGGCAAACAGGGAAAAGTCTTTAATCTTCTCGCCTGATTTCTGTCCGATTCTCGGACACATACCCCTTCAGCACTACCTGTGCACCGCCAACTCGGTTGCCGCCAACAACCCATTTCCACCATCTGATCGCTTTTGGCTCTGGCTCTCTGCTTCCGTCGCACTCTTGTCTTGATCAAGGAGCGCCAGTCCCTGTTCCAGGCTCATCCCAGCAGGCACTGGCACAAAGCCGCCACGCATTTCGCTCGTCTCGCGTGCAAAGGTCTTCACCAGCAGCGCGCGGATATTCATGTGAACCTCAAGCGACGTCGTTTTCCACTCGTTTACGCCAACCTGTTCGCGTACCAGCCGGAACCACCCGCCTTTATATAGCCTGCCCAAAATGCCAAATCCGAAGTCAACATTCTCATTCACGTGGCCTTCAAGCCGCGCAAGTCGCTTCGATCGCGCATCCACCCACAACGTTCCACTCATGGCATGGAAGACCCGCGCCTCGATCGTGCGCTCCTGATCCGCGGAATTGGGTCGAAAGCGCAACCGGTAGCAGCCGCTTTCCTCGCCGTCGTATTCGTATACAAACGCTGTCGGCAAGAGCTCCAGAATCCGCCCGATTCGTTTCTCGTCTTCGTCGTATTGCCGCGAGTGTCGAGCTTGGTCGTCGCGCGAGTTCAGGAGCCGCCCGATTCTCTCCTGCTCCTGTTGTTCCGCCTCCGGCGTCAGCTCGCGCCCGTTAATCAGAGCCAGCCGCGCAAGGGGACCGTCGGCGGTTTCCACCTGGTCCTCCTGTAGTGTTCCCGCTTGGGATCGCCGCACCACCCAGTACCGCCAAAACCCATGCCGCGAGTGGTCGTTCAGCTCGTTGTACACAACTTCGTGCACCAGTTGCCCCGCGGGAATCGGCGTCTCGGACCGCGCGCCGCATGCGCATTGCGCTACTGTCAACATCGCCAACGCCGCCCATAGCACACGCATCGCGCACCCCCAACCGAAGGACTCGGATCTTGATCGTGACCCGTGGGTATCATGATGGTGGTGCGGTAAAGGTCCGGCCAGACGACGATAAAAAGCCAAACAATTGCGTCGCAGGAACCTCCTTAGCTAACCGCGGCTGCAATCGTTTGGTGCGAGCCAGGCCGCCCGAATCGCTGCAATGCCATTCAATTCCAACCGCGTAGTTCCCCCCGCTTTCAGCACGCATTCCGGATGGTACGATTAGTTCCATCCGCATCGGAGGTCACCATCCATGAACGAAACTTCAACGTCGGCAGCGCTCACCAGTGAACAGATTTCCTCGCTCACGCGCCAGAACAACTACGGCACCTGGCGCTTTCAGAAGACTTGGAAACCGCTGTACATCGCTGACGCCGAGGGTTGCTGGTTCATCGACGGTACGGGCAAGCGCTATCTCGACTTCAGTTCGCAGCTCATGTGCGTTAACCTCGGCCACAAAAATCCGCGCGTGGTCGAAGCCATCGCCGAGCAGGCCCGCGAACTTTGCTACGTTGCTCCGGGTTACGCCACCGACTCACGTGCCCGCCTCAGCGCCAAGCTCCTTGAAGTTCTCCCTGAAGGCCTGACTAAATTCTTCTTCGCTACGAGCGGCACCGAAGCCAATGAAGCGGCCTTCAAAATCGCCCGCATGTATACAGGCAAAACCAAAATCATCTCGCGCTATCGTTCGTATCATGGCTCAACCATGGGCTCCATCGCTGCCACGGGCGATCCGCGCCGCTGGGCTATGGAGCCGGGCGGCAAAGGCGCGGGCATCGCCTTCGCGCCGGAAACCAACTGCTACGACTGCCCGATCAAGCACACCTACCCCACCTGCAACATCGCCTGCGCCGACTACATCGAGCACATGATCCGCAATGAGAGCGACGTCGCTGCCATCATCTTCGAGCCCGTTGTCGGCACCAACGGCGTCCTCGTTCCGCCGCCCGAGTACTTCCCTCGTCTGCGCGAAATCTGCGATCGCCACGGCGTGCTCATGATCGCCGACGAAGTGATGGCCGGCTGGGGCCGCACCGGCAAATGGTTCTCCGTCGACCACTGGAATCTCAAGCCCGACATCCTCGTCACCGCCAAAGGCATCACCTCGGCCTATGTCCCTCTCGGCCTTTGCGCCACCACGACTAAAATCGCCGACTACTTCGAGGATCACTACTTTTCGCACGGTCATACGTATGAGGCACACCCGCTCACCCTCGGTCCCGCTGTCGCCACGATCGAAGAGATGCAGCGCCTCAAGCTTGTCGAACGTGCCGCCGAGCTCGAGCCTTACGTTCGCCAGAAGCTCGAAGCCATAAAGGCCAAACACCCATCCGTCGGCGACGTGCGCGGCCTTGGCCTTTTCTTTGCTGTTGAAATCGTGAAGAATCGCAAAACCAGGCAACTCTTCAACACCATGCGCGACAAGGTGGAAGGCAAGCCGCTCGTCGTCGATCAAATTGCCGCCAAGATGATGGCGCAGGGCGTGTCAATTCAAGCCTGGGTCAGCCACTTCGTCATCGCTCCGCCGCTCATCGTCACCAAAGAAGAGCTCGATCTCGGCATCGCGGCCCTCGATGAACACCTCTCCATCGCCGACGCGCTCGTGGAAGCATAGCCCGGTACCCAGCAAAGATGGGTGCCCAATCCGTGGCGTCCGCCGCAGGGGACGCCATGGGTGGGATAGCACAAACGCAAATTCGCCAATTCCAAATTCGCTATGCGATCTCTTCCCCGCTCTCTGCCACTCCTGCAGGTGCCGCCAGCTTCATCATCGCTACATACGACGCGCCCGCCGTAAAGAATCCCACGAACCACGCGTAATCGTAGAGAAAATGTAACGGCTTCACGAAGACGCCGATGAGCGCGATCCCTGCTCCCAGTCCCAGCGCGATCAGCGCCCGCGGATTCACTCCCTTGGTGTAGTGGTACGCGCCCTCCCGATGGTAAAGCGAGTTCACATCCAGCTCCGTCCCGCGGATGAAGAAGTAGTCGCACACCATGATCCCGGCCACCGGACCCAACAGCCCCGAGTAGCCCACCAGCCATCCGAAGATGTACGCATCCGGAGTTGCCAGCAGCTTCCACGGGCACATCGCCAATCCCAGAAACCCTGTAATCAATCCACCCGTTCTGAAGCTGATCAATCGCGGATACAAATTTGAAAAATCGTTCGACGGCGATACCACGTTGGCTCCGATGTTCACGTTCAATGTCGCCACCAGCACGGCGATGAGCGCCACGAACGCGACCAATGGCTGGTGAAACATTCCGATCAATTGCACCGGGTCCCAGATCGGCTTGCCAAACAGCACTACCGACGCCGAGGTCACCGCAATCCCAAGAAACGTGTACAGCACCATCGCCACTGGCAACCCGAAGGCCTGTCCCCATGATTGCGCACTTTGCGATTTGGAATAGCGTGTGAAATCAGGGATATTTAACGCCAGCGTCGCCCAGTAGCCCACCATCGCCGTCAACGACGGGAAGAATACAGCTAGAAACTCGCTCCTCGTGTGGAACGTGCTCGGAGTCGACAACATCGCGCCAAAGCTGCCCGCCTTCATCCGCACCCAAATGAGCAGCGCTACAGCCATCACGAACATGAATGGTGCGCCAAATGCTTGGAGCCGCCGGATCGACTCCACGCCCCGCCACACGACAACCATATTCAAAAGCCAGAAGCCGAGGAAGCACGCCCATAGGATGCCAACATTTCCCTCCGCACTCGGCCAGATGACGACCAGCATCGCGTCAATCGCACTGCCGCCGATCCACGATTGAATCCCGAACCATCCGCACGCCACCACCGCGCGCAGCAGCGCAGCAAGATTCGCCCCGCGCACTCCAAATGAGGCGCGCAGAAACACGGGAAACGGGATTCCGTACTTCGCTCCCGCATGAGCATTCAGCAGCATGGGAACGAGCACAATCAAATTTCCCAGCAGCACCGTCCCGATAGCCTGCTTCCAATCCATCCCTTTTGCGATCAGCCCCGACGCCAACCGGTACGTCGTGATCTCCATGCACATTGAAAACCACAACGCGGTGTAGTTGTAGAAACCCCATGTGCGCTGTGCAGGTGTCGTCGGCGTCAGGTCGCGATTGGATAGGGATGGATCGACGCTGCTCACGGGACCTCCGTGGGGGACGAATGGTTAAGGTATTGTAACCCGCTCGAAAAGTGGGAATACTTTAGCCAGGCTTCTTGATTCGCATCAGCAGGGAACATAGAAGCCATAGAATGCCAAAGTTGACGAGGACATTGATGACTGCCGCAGGGAGCAGAGAAAATGCATGCACGTTGCCGGCAATCGCCATCGAGCCAACGAGTCCAGGGAACAGAAAGTAGATCAACATTTGCATTGGAATGTGCATCGCGTATACCGAGAATCGAGAAGAATCAAGCGCAATCGTGAGGCATCCCATGAGGATTCCCCAACCCGCAGAAAAATAGAGCCGAAATCTCTTCTGGAAATCGGTAAGTGGACGCATAGAAATTCGCCAAACTCTACTTCCACGCGCCTCCACGTGCTTCTCTCCGCAAATACTTCCCGCGTCCCGGCTTTCCGATGAACTTCCCGCCGCTCACGATCAGCTCGCCGCGCGAATACACGTCACGGGCGTTCCCTCGCACCCTGAACCCCTCGAACATCGAATAATCCACCCGCATATGGTGCGTCTTGGCACTGATCGTGTAATCCTCCGCCGGATCCCACAGCACCAGATCCGCATCGCTGCCCGCGGCCAGCACGCCCTTCTTCGGATACATCCCGAAGATCCGCGCTGGTGCCGTCGATACCAGCTCGACGAATCGATTAATGGAGAAATTTCCCTGCCCTACGCCATGGTGATGCAGCAGTTGCAGCCGGTTCTCAATTCCCGGTCCGCCATTGGGAATCTTCGTGAAATCGTCCTTTCCCAGCGCCTTCTGGTCTTCAAAGCAAAACGGGCAATGATCCGTTGACACCACTTGCAGATTGTCTTTCCTCAACCCCTCCCACAGCTTCGGCTGATTCTTCTTTTCGCGCAGCGGTGGCGTAAACACATACTTCGCGCCCTCCCAGCCTTTGCCTTCCATGTTGTCTTCAATCGAGAGCAGCAGATACTGCGGGCAAGTCTCGGCAAACGCCGGCAATCCTCGATCGCGCGCCTCGCGCACCTGGTTCAGCGCGTCTTCGCTCGAGAGATGCACAATGTAAATCGGCACCCCCGCAATCTCCGCCATCGCAATCGCGCGATGTACCGCCTCGGCTTCGGCCTTTGTCGGCCGCGTCAATGCGTGATAAATCGGCGCAGTCTTCCCCTCGGCCAGCGCCTGTTGCACGATCACGTCGATCACCGACCCATTCTCTGCGTGCATACAAATCAGCGCGCCATTCTTCGCGGTCTGCTTGAGCGCCTTGAAGATCGTCGCGTCATCCACCATCAGCACATTCGGATACGCCATAAATAGCTTGAAGCTGGCGACCCCCTCGCGCACCATGTCGTCCATGTCTTCCAGACCGGCGTCTCCAAGATCCGTGACGATCATGTGCAGCCCATAGTCGATGCACGCCTTCCCTTCGGCCTTCTTCCACCACGTGTCCAGCGCCGTCCGCATCTTCGTTCCGCGTGCCTGGATCGCGAAGTCCACAATCGTCGTCGTTCCGCCAATCGCCGCGGCCCTCGTTCCCGTCTCAAAATCGTCTGCCGACTTCGACCCTCCAAATGGCATATCGAGATGCGTGTGCGCGTCAATCCCGCCCGGGAGCACCAGAAGCCCCGTCGCGTCCACCACTTTGTCCGCCGCGCCCGCCTCAATCCCCGCGCGCACTTCCTTAATCGTCGCGCCGTCGATCAGCAGGTCGGCTTTCACGCTGCCGTCGGCATTCACAATCGTTCCGTTTTGAATTAAAGTCGTTGACACGATCTTTCGTCCTCGCTCCTCATTCGCTGACTTGCCGGGTGCCCCAGGTCTCGATTTTGAGACCTGGGATACCAAAGAACCCTGAATCTCTCAGTCGGTCGCCTCGCACGCCGCTCCCCGCGTCCGCTCGTCCCATGTCTCCGGCTTCAAACCCGTATCCACCTGCACCATCGTGATGCATCCCTCCACCGGGCAAACCAGCGAGCACAGGTTACAACCCACGCATTCCGTCTCGTCCACCCGCGGAATTCGCTCGAGCGGCGTCGGGTAAGGCCCCTGCGCAAAAGCCGCCGCGCGCTCCTTGCGCGTCACCGGCGTCTCCGCAATCGCCGTCCGGCTCTCCCTCTCTCTTACCGCCGGGATCGGATGTAGCTCCACGTGCCCATCTACCGGCCCGGTTACGCGATCCAAATGAATGCACTGGTGCGCTCCGTCCCAGCACGCAATGTGGCACAGATCGCACCCAATACACTTCTGCTCGTCGATCCGCGCCACAATCTTGTAGTTCAGGTTCAGGTGCTTCCACTCCGTCACGCGATTGAGCGAAAACCCGCGAAAATCCTCGAGCGTTTTGAAGCCCTTCTCGCGCATCCAGTTGTCCAGCCCCTCGGCCAGGTCCTCGACAATCCGGTATCCGTAGTGCATAACCGCCGTGCACACCTGTACTGTGCCGCAACCCAGCAGCAAAAACTCCGCCGCATCGCGCCACGTCCCAATCCCGCCGATCCCCGAAAGCGGCAGCGCCGACTCCGGATCGGCCAGAATCTGCTGCACCATGTTCAATGCGATCGGCTTCACCGCCGGCCCGCAGTAGCCGCCGTGCGAGCTCTTCCCATCCACATTCGGCCGCGGCACAAATGTGTCCAGATCGATCCCCGTAATCGAATTGATCGTGTTGATCGCCGACAATCCATCCGCTCCGCCGCGCTTGGCTGCCCGCGCCACCGTGCGAATATCGCTGATGTTCGGCGTCAGCTTCACCAGAACTGGCGTACGCGCCTTTTCCTTCACCCACGCGGTAATCATCTCCGCGTACTCCGGAACCTGCCCAACCGCCGAGCCCATTCCCCGCTCGCTCATCCCGTGCGGGCAACCGAAATTCAATTCCAGCCCATCCGCTCCCGCATCTTCTGTGCGCGTCACAATCTCGTGCCATGCTTCGCGCGTCGAGGCCACCATGAGCGATGCAATCACCGCGTTCTTCGGGTACCGCTTCTTCACTTCCGCCATCTCGCGTAGATTCTGTTCAACGGTCCGGTCGCTGATCAGCTCAATATTATTGAATCCCATGATCCGCTGCCCGTTCCAGTCTGTAGCCGAGTAGCGCGAGCTCACATTGGTGATCGGTTCGCCGATGGTTTTCCACACTGCCCCGCCCCAGCCCGCGTCAAACGCCCGCATGATCATCTCGCCCGTATTTGTCGGCGGTGCACTCGCCAGCCAGAATGGATTCGGCGAGTTGATCTTCCCTGCAAAATCTCGCACGGCAATATCAGGCATGGGCTACCTCCGCGGTCCTCAAAATCGCCGTTGCAGCGCGCTTGCCTCCGGCCACTGCATCCACCACTTCGCGCCCGCCGTTCACGCAATCTCCGCCGGCAAAGTATCTCGGATTCCCCGTCATACCAGTACCGCGATCGGCCACGATTTTTCCATCGCGCACTTCCACGCCACGCAGTTCTTCAAGCAACTGCGTCAGTGGAGACTGCCCAATCGCCGGCACCACTAGATCGCACGCAATGGCCGACTGCGAACCGGGAACCACCTCGAGCTTTCCACTCGTCTCGCGCACCTGCACCGTTTCCAAAAGTAAACGCCCGCGCTCTTCCCGGCCGATCGCTACCGGCAACCTTCGCCACAGAAACTGCACACCCTCCTGCTTGGCATGCTCGTACTCAAAGTCGAACGCTGACATCTCGCTATCGCTCCGCCGGTAAACCATGTAGACCGTCTCGGCACCCAGCCTTCGCGCGGCGTTGGCCGCATCAATCGCCGTGTTTCCCGCGCCCACCACCGCCACCGTTCCGTGCAGCTCGCGTAGGTGCCCAGTCTTGTAAGCGGCAATCAGCTCCAGCGCGTTCATCACGCCGCCGGCATCTTCGCCTGGGATGTTCAGCCGCTGCATCGCGCCGAGTCCGAGCCCCAGAAAGATGAAATCGAAATCCGCTTCCAGCGCCTCAAGCGCCGCGGCGGAGTCCACTTCGACTCCGCATCGGAACTCCACTCCCAGGCGTCGAATCATCTCCACTTCGCGCACGCTGTCGGCAGCGCGCAGTTTGTACTCTGCAACGCCATAAGTGTTCAACCCGCCCGGCAAATCGCGCCGGTCGATCACCGTTGCGTGGGCGCCTTTGCGGCACAACTCCGCTGCGCACGCCAGCGACGCCGGCCCGCCACCGATGCAGGCCACGCGCAGCTTGTGCGTACCCGGCGTAGCCGTCGGCACTCTCTCACCCGAAGCCCAAAATGCATCCATTGCGTGCCGCTGTAATTGCCCGATTTGAATCGGTTTCCGGTTCTGCCGGTGCAGCACGCAAGCGCCCTCGCACAGCACATCCACGGGACAAACCCGCGCGCAGCTCGCTCCCAGAATATTCGCATCCAGAATCCGCATCGCCGACCCGCGCAGGTTCCCCGACGCGATGCGCTTGATGAACCCTGGCACATCGATATGCGTGGGGCAGGCCGCCGTACAAGGCGCGTCGAAGCAATTCAGGCAACGGTCCGCCTCGATCACCGCGGCCTGCGCGGCCAGCGGCGGCTTCAGCTCGCCAAACCGCTCTCGCATTTGCTCGTCGTCCGGTAGTGCTGCGGTGCTCATCGGATCCTCATGAATGCGGGAACACGATTTGAATCATGCCCCAACTCACGTCCGGAAACCCCGGTGCTTTGGCCCTGGAAAAATCGTCTTACGACGCCACCAGCGGCCCATACAAGTCGGGCCTGCGGTCGCGATAGAACTGCCACGTCCGCCGCACTTCGGCAATCTCATCCAGATTCAGATCGGCGGTCAGCACCTCATCTTTGTCGCGTCCCGCTTCGGCAATAATCTTCCCGCGTGGATTGCAGAAGTAGCTCGTCCCGTAGAACTCCCCGATATTCCAGGGCGGCTCGGTCCCCACGCGATTGATCGCCGCGACGAAATACCCGTTCGCCGCAGCATGTGCCGGCTGCTCCAGCTTCCATAAGTACTCACTCAAGCCCGCAACAGTCGCCGATGGGTTGAACACGATCTCCGCCCCATTCAGTCCCAGGCATCGCGCACCTTCGGGAAAGTGCCGGTCGTAGCAGATATAAATGCCAACCTTTGCGAATCCAAGATCGAAGACTGGGAATCCCAGGTTCCCCGGTCGAAAATAAAACTTCTCCCAGAATCCCGGCGCCACGTGCGGAATATGCGTCTTGCGATACTTGCCCAGATAAGCCCCGTCGCTCGCGATCATCGCTGCGGTGTTATAGAAGACGCCTTCCTGCTCCACCTCATAAACCGGCACAACCAGCGCAATGTGGAGTTCCCTTGCCAGCTCTCGCATCATGTTGACAGTCGGCCCGTCGGGAACCGCCTCCGTCATCTCGTACCACTTCGTCTCCTGCTCCGCGCAGAAATACGGCCCATTGAATATCTCCTGCAGGCATACGATTTGCGCTCCATTCTTGGCCGCCTGGCGAATCAATCCCACATGTTTCTCCACCATCGCCTTCTTTTGCGCCGGCAGCGGCTCTGTCGCGGGGATCGCATTCGACGCTTGAATAATGGAACATCGAACAACTCGGGGCATGGCTCGCCACCTCCAAAAGAAAAGTGTGTGAGTCTTAGAAATTAGCTCAAATGGGCTCTTTCGGCAATAGCCCTCGCGACGATTCCGGTCAAGCCGTTGCTGCTTCGCCCATTCACTTCTTCACCGATCCGTTCGGCGGTCCCTTGTTCCCTCGGTCCCTAGGTCCTTGTCTCATCCGTTTGACTTCGCTCCCGCGCAATCCAATAATCGAAACAGATGAACATCTATGAGGAGATCGTGAAGCTGCAACGCCAGGGCCATCGCGGCGCTGTGGCCACCATCGTGAACTCGCGCGGCTCCATCCCCTCCTTTCAAAGCGCCAAGATGCTCATCCGTGACGATGGCTCCATCGCCGGCACCATCGGCGGCGGCTGCGTCGAAGCCGAGGTCTGGCAGGAGGCACGAGAAGTCATCGCCCAGGAAAAGCCCCGCACTCTCACGTTCGATCTCAATCAAGATCCCAAATACGACACTGGCCTCGTTTGCGGCGGCACACTTGAAATCTTTATCGAGCCCGTGTTGCCGGTTCCGTTGCTTTATATCTTCGGTGCTGGCCATGTCGCCGTCGAGCTCTTCAAGGCCGCCCGCAACGCGGGCTTCGACTGCATCGTAGCCGACGACCGCGAGGCCTACGCCAATGCCGAGCGCTTCCCCAGCGCCCTCCAGGTCATCGCCAAAGACTTCGATGAAGCGCTTAAGGATCTCGCGCTCGTCGAGTCCTCTTACATCGTCATTGCCACCCGCGGCCATCGCGACGACATGCGCGTTCTGCGTTGGGCCGTGAAAACGCCCGCTCGTTATATCGGCATGGTCGGCTCCAAACGCAAAGCCATCACGGTCTTTCGCGAGCTCGCGCGCGAAGGCCTCAACCCGGAGCTGTTTAGCCGCGTCCACTCGCCGGTCGGGCTCGACATTGGCGCCGTAACGCCTGAAGAAATCGCCGTCTCCATCGTTGCCGAGCTCGTTGCCACGCGTCGCCATGCGGAGCGGGCTCTGCCTCACATGAGCTGGTTCCAGAACAGCAAGCACGCCGCTGTTTCCGAATCCACGGTCCCCGGCGAAACCCTCCCTGTTCCCGCGAAAAAGTAGCCTCCGCCCTTCTCGCACTCTGCAATCTTTTCTCCCTGTTATCTTTATTCTTTATGGCTGTTGTGCCCAATCTCTGCGGCTTAATCCTTGCGGCCGGCGAGTCATCGCGCATGGGCTCAGACAAGGCGCTGCTTCCCTGGCCTCCGCCTCCGCAGGGAATAACTCCGCCCCCCGGCCCCACGCTTCTCTCCGCGGCCATCCTCGCCTTCGAGCCCCTCACGCGTCTGGTCGTCGTCGTTGCAGGCAACAACGCTCAGGCAGTAGGAATTACCGCCGGCGCGTGTGGAGCGCACATGGTCCGCAATCCTCATCCTGAGCTTGGTCAGTTCAGCTCCTTGCAGACGGGTTTGCGTGAAGTTTTGTCGCGCGGCTGCGATTCCGCGATGATCACTCCCGTCGATTGTCCCCCCCTGTGCGCCATCTCCCTTGAGCGCCTCTGCGATTCATTTCAGCGAGCGCGCGCACAAGGCATTTGGGCCGTTGCCCCCGAGAACGACGGCAAACACGGGCACCCCCTTTTGGTCACCGACGAGATGATCGCGCGGTTTCTTGATGCGCCAGCAACCGGCAACGCCCGAGAAGTTTTGCGCGCGCACGCACAGCGAGTCGCCTATGTTTCCGTCCCTGACTCTTTAGAGAAGGCAGGCCTCAACACGCCCGAAGACTACGAGGCACTCGCCTCGAAAACCCCGCAGTCTCTTCACTAGAATTTGCCGGCAAACTTCCCGAGCACGGCCGCCAGCGTGTCCATCGCCAGGTGACTCGCGTGCGATGACGCCGCGGGCAGCCCGCCAACAGCCTGCACCAGTTCCTCCCGGTTCAGCCGTCTCGCCTCAGCCACGGTCTTCCCGCTCACGAGCTCCGTTACCGCCGACCCGCATGCCATCGCGGCAACGCAGCCTTTTGCGCGGAACCGAATCTCATCGATCCGCCCTCCCGCAATTTTCACTGTGAGCTCCAGAACATCGCCACAGGCT
>Ga0181535_10003098_pt1 | contig 19564 bp, 16 predicted proteins | sample PEATcosm2014_Bin_44_FD_119774 | JGI IMG/M metagenome (GOLD analysis project Ga0181535, IMG submission 119774) | Peatland microbial communities from MTU Mesocosm Facility, Houghton, MI, USA - PEATcosm2014_Bin17_30_metaG | ecosystem: Environmental > Terrestrial > Soil > Wetlands > Peat | place... | reverse complement strand
GTACGGCGCGACGGCGGAAATCCACCGCCATCACGTCGTCAGGAAAGATCAGCCGATTGTCGTCACCATTGTGGATACGCCGGAAAACCTGGAGCGGCTGATTGCCGAGATCGAGCAGATGATGGATACCGGCATGATCGCCACCTCGGACGTGGAATACGTGCGCATCGAAAAGCCGCCCGACGGCAGCGCGTAGGGCGCGGTGGCGCCGCGATGTTGAGGGAAGCAGCGCCTGTCTCGCGCTCCTCTGCTGCCTGCATCGCGCCCGTTCCCCCTCGGCGCACGACTCACGTACATTAGAAATATGCCCGCTCCACTGAACAAGTTCAGCTCCCGCATCACCCAGCCGAGATCGCAGGGCGCCTCGCAGGCCATGCTCTATGCCACGGGCCTTGACGAAGAGGACATGAGCAAGCCTCAGGTGGGGATTGCCAGCGTGTGGTATGAAGGCAACCCCTGCAACATGCACCTTCTCCAGTTGGCCGAGATGGTGAAGGAGGGCCTGGATACGGTCGGCCTGGTCGGCATGCGGTTCAACACCATCGGCGTCAGCGACGGCATCTCGATGGGCACCGAAGGAATGAGCTTCTCCCTTCAGTCCCGCGACCTGATTGCGGATTCCATCGAAACCGTGATGGCCGCCCAGTGGTACGACGCGAATATCTCGATTCCGGGCTGCGACAAGAACATGCCGGGCTGCGTGATGGCGATGGGCCGGCTGAACCGCCCCTCGCTGATGATCTATGGCGGGACCATCCGGGCCGGCCACCGCGACGGAGAAAAGCTCGACATCATCTCGGCATTTCAGAGTTACGGCGAGTATCTGGCGGGAAATATCGACGATCGCCAGCGGCAGGACATCGTCCGCCATTCGTGCCCTGGAGCCGGAGCTTGCGGAGGCATGTACACGGCCAATACGATGGCCTCTGCCATCGAGGCGCTCGGCATGTCGCTTCCCTACAGCTCCTCCACGCCCGCCGAAGACGCATTGAAGCTGGCGGAATGCGCCGCTGCCGGAGCAGCCATCAAGAACCTGCTGGAGCTCGATATCAAGCCGCGCGACATCATGACGCGCGAGGCTTTCGAAAACGCCATGGTGCTCGTCTCCGTTCTGGGCGGCTCGACCAACGCGGTGCTCCATCTGCTCGCCATCGCTCGCTCAGTGAACGTGCCCCTGTCGATCGACGATTTCCAGAAGGTCAGCGACCGCGTGCCCTTGCTGTCGGACTTCAAGCCGAGCGGCAAGTATGTCATGGAGGATCTTCACGGTGTTGGCGGAATTCCCGCGGTGATGAAGATGCTCCTGGCCGAGGGAGCCTTGCATGGAGACTGCCTCACGGTGACCGGCAAGACGGTGGCCGAGAACCTGAAAGGCTTGCCGGCACTGACCGCCGGACAGCAGATCGTGCACCCGTTTTCGCAGCCGTTCAAAGCGGCCGGTCACATCCAGATCCTGCGCGGCAACCTGGCGCCGGAAGGCGCCGTTGCCAAGATCACCGGCAAGGAGGGCCTCAAATTCTCAGGTCCGGCGCGGGTTTTCGACTCCGAGGAGTTGATGCTGGCTGCCCTGGAGCGCAGCGAGATTCACAGGGGCGACGTCATCGTGATTCGCTACGAGGGTCCGAAGGGCGGCCCGGGAATGCCCGAGATGCTGACCCCGACTTCGGCCATCATGGGCGCAGGACTGGGAAAGGATGTTGCCCTGATCACCGATGGCCGGTTTTCAGGTGGATCTCACGGCTTCATCGTCGGCCACGTTACGCCGGAAGCGCAGGAAGGCGGCCCCATCGCGCTGGTCAGAAATGATGACCGCATTACGATTGACGCCTCCAACAACACGCTGAGCGTCGCTCTCTCTGACGAAGAGTTATCCGCCCGCCGCAAGAGTTGGACCATGCCCCCCTACAAGGCCGATCGCGGCACGCTGGCGAAGTACATTCGCCTGGTGAAAAGCGCAGCGTTCGGCTGCGTCACGGACGAATAGCGTTCTCGGCACGCTTTGGTAGGACAGACCATCGGTTTCCGTGGTCTGTCAACCGTTCGCCGCACCTATGGTGCGTCCGCCTTGGGCATCGCGCCCGAAATGAACTCCGTGAAGTCGTGCTTCAGCTTGGCGTGTTGGTCGCTGTCGATGTAGAGCATGTGGCCGGCCTGGTAGAAATCCCAGGTAATGTGTTTGCGCATCTCCGGATGCAAGCCCATGTGATTGAACGTGTACTCGACCGCGAAATACGGCGTGGCCAGATCGAAGTACCCCGCCGCGATCATCACCTTCATGTACGGGTTCCGCACCATGGCGTTGCGCAGCATGCTGGTCGTATCTCCGAAGCCATTCTGCACGCCGTAGTCCCAGGGTTGAACGCCGCCGCTCGGGTAATAGTAAAGGTCGGTCTTGTACCCCAGCTCTTCGCGTATGTAGTTGGTAAACGCGGCCGTGAAGGGCGGCGTGATGAGCGTGCTGGACGGGTCGAATTCGCTGGTCTCGCCGGTGTTCAGGCTGGAGGGCCCGGTGAGGCGGCCGTCGTAGCGCCCGATCGTTTCCTGCCGGTCGCGCAGCAGCTCCCTGGTGAAGTGCGCCACATCCCAGCGCAGGTTGCTCTCGTCGATGTAGCGTGTCTCCAGCCCCGTGTAGCGCGCCAGCTTGTCGACCACCGTCTTGCGTTCGGCAGCCGGCAGATCGTCGCCTTTGCTCAGCGCCGAGGCGTACTCGCCTTGCGCGAAGCCTTCGGCTTCTTTAAGAAACGTCTTTAAATCCTTGCGCTGCAAATCTGCCGCCGCCTTCTTGTGATACCAGGCGTCGGCCGCGCACGTAGGCAGCGCCAGCACGTAGGTCAGGTCGTTGCTGTTGTCCCAGATGGTGCCCAGGTTGAGAGTGGTGCCGATGAGCACGATGCCGTTGAAAGCGATTCCGTGATCCACCAGGTAGCCTGCCAGGCCGGCGGCGCGGAACGTGCCGTAGCTCTCGCCGGCGATGAACAGCGGCGAAAGCTGCCGGCTGGTGCGCGTGATGTACATGCGAATGAATTCGCCCACCGATTGTATGTCGCCCGTCACGCCATTCATATGCCGCGCTACTTCGATCGTCTTTGCGCGGCTGTAGCCGGTCCCCACCGGATCGATGAACACCAGGTCGGTTTGATCCAGCCAGGTGTCCTGGTTGTCCTTCAGCTCGTAGGGCGGCGGAGGCATGGCGCCGGTGGGCATCAGCTTCGGGCTGCGAGGGCCCATCCCGCCCATGTGTACCCACATCGACGCCGATCCGGGACCGCCGTTGAAGCAGAACGTCAGCGGCCGGTGCGCCGCCTCTTTCACGCCGTCCAGCGTGTAGGCCATGTAGAAGATGTGCGCCTCGGTCTCACCCGACGTATTCTTGAGCGGCATTTCCGCTACCGTTGCCGTGTAGTTGATCACCTTGCCGCCCACGTTGATCGTGTGATGCGTGACCACTGGCGTCTCGTCGATCTCGCCGCCAATCGCCGGGCCGGGGCCAGGGATGCCGCCGCGGCCACGGCCTCCGGGCACGGCCGCCGGTGGCGCAGGTGTTTGGGCCGGCGCCGGCGCCGGCGTTTGCGCCGCAGGCTGAGCCTGCGGGCGACCCTGCGCGAATGCGCGCGGCATGACCGCGGCAAACAACAAGAGAGCCGCGGCGAAGCCTGACATCAATACGTTGCGAAGCGGATGTTCAAACATGGCGATCATCATATCAAAACAATCGTGCACAGCTTTTTTGCGGGAATAGTGGGGCAGATCCCTTGGAGGGCGCCCTCTGGGGCCGGCCGACGCCCCGTCGGCCTCTTTTCGGGCATTCGGATTGGCACGCAGGCAAGCCGGACCAGGGGGTCCGGCGCAGACGAGGGCGTCTGCCCCACGAAAGCCTAGAGTTTCTTGAGGAGTTCTGCGGCGTTGGCCGTGGTGACCATGGTCGATTCCAGGCTGTATTCCTTCTCCGGCCGGAACTGCCGGTCGTGGAGCATCCTTAGGCCGATTTCGGCGGCCTTGTCCACGCACAGAGGGTAAACGAAGGTCGCGCTCAGCACGCCATCCATCACTTTCCTGATGCCGCCCGCCTCGCCGCCCAAACCATCCACCCCAACGAACAGAATGCCCTGGTCGCGGCCCAGTTCCTTGGCCGCCAGGTACGCGCCCACCGCCATCGGATCATTGTGCCCGTAAACCACATCGATCGACGGGTTGGCGCGCAGCACTTCCGTCATCCGGTCTTTTGCCTTCGCCTGGATCCAGTCCGCCACCGGCTCGGCCACAATGCGTATGCCGGGGTAGCGCGCGAACACTTCCTTGGCGCCCGCGTCGCGGTTGATCTCGCCCTCCACCCCCAACAGGCCGCGCATCTGGACCACGCTGCCCTTCGCAGAGCCGTACTTCTTCGTCAGCTGATCGGCGATGAACTGGCCGGCGAGCCGGCCGATGGCGCGGTTGTCGCTATGGATGTAAGTGGTGTAGTTCGGCTGCAGAATGTCCCGCTCCAGGCAAATGGTCGGAATGCCCGCCTCGACCGCCTGCCCCATCACCGACGTCAGCGCGGCGCGCTCGTTGGGCGCCACAATCAGGAGGTCGGGCTTTTGGCGGATGAATGTCTCCACCTGCGCCACTTGCCGGGCGTTGTCCTGCTGCGCGTCGGCAATCACCAGTTTCACATCGCCTGCCGCGGCGAACAGCTTAGCCAGCAGCGCGTTCTGTGCTGCCCGGTACGGCTCCGCATTATTGCATTGGCTGAAGGCCGCGAAGTATTGTCTCTGGCCGACCGGCTGTGTGCCGCACCCGGCCGCCAGCAGTGCTGCTGCCAGCAATGTTAATTCAACCTTTTTCATTCCGCTCCCCGCTGCCGTTGCGCTGCCACTGCCAGCACGATGATCACGGCCTTCACCATCATCTCTACATTGCTGTCGACATTGTTCAGGCGCAGCATGTTGGTGACCACGCCAATCATCAGCGTGCCCGCGATGGTGCCCGCGATCGTGCCTTTTCCGCCGGCCAGCCGCGCACCGCCGATCACCGCGGCGGCGATCGCATCCAGCTCGTAGGCCACCCCGGCGTTCGGATTGCCTTGATGGTTCTCGGCCGTGTACAAGACCCCCGCGAAGCCCGACAGCAGACCTGACAATCCATACACCCAGATCTTCACCGAACGGATCGGCAGCCCTGTGTAGCGGGCTGCCTTCTCGTTATCGCCGATCGCCCGCACATACCGGCCGAATACGGTGCGCGCCAGCACCACCCCAAACAGCACCGCCAGCACCGCGAATGCGCCCACGACCACCGCTTTCTGCCAGAAGATCGAAGCGAAGTGAGCCGCCACATCCTGTCCGAAGCCAATATCGATGTTGGTGTTGTGCGTGAGCCACTTGGCGAGACCGCGAATGCCGATCATGCTGGCCAGCGTGACGATGAACGGTTGAATGTCGACGAAGGCGATCACCGCGCCGTTCAGCGCGCCGGCCGCGGCCGACACCAACAGCGCCGCGCCGATCGCCGCTGCCATCGCTTGCACGTGCCCCGCGCCCGGCGGGCTGGCCGCCAGCCGCATGGCGGTCACGGCGGTCGCGAGCGCCATGATGCTGCCTACGCTCAAATCGATCCCTGCAGTAAGGATCACGTAGGTCATGGCGAGCGCCATGATACCGATGAGCGCCACCTGCCGCAGAATGTCGGTGAGGTTGCCCGGTTGAAGAAAAATGCGGCTTCCGTCGGCGGCCTGCGGGCTGAAGAGAATGGCCAGCAGCACAATCCCGGCGAGACCGATCAGCGCTCCCTTCAAGCCGCCGCTCCCGCGATGGTAGCCGCCGCCATGATCTTCTCTTCGGTTGCCGCGCCGCGGCCGAAGTTGGCGGCCACTTGCCCCTCCCGCAGTACCAGAATGCGGTCCGAGCACGCCAGCAGCTCGCTCAGCTCCGAGCTGACCAGCACCACAGCCCGGCCGCGCGCGGCGAATTCCCGGATGATGCGGTGAATGTCGCTCTTGGCGCCGATATCCACCCCTCGCGAGGGGTCGTCCAGGAACAGCACCTCCGGATCGGCCGCCAGAAACCGCGCCAGCAGAACCTTCTGCTGGTTACCGCCGCTCAGTGCGCTCACCGGGGCCTGCCAGTCAGGAGCGCGCAGGGCCAGCGCGTCGAACCAGGGCCGCATCGCCGCCGCTTCGTTCGCGCGCCGGACGAAGCCACTAGGCGCTAGCCGTCCTACCACCGCCAGCGACCCGTTGTCCATGATCGGCATCTGCATCATCAGGCCTTCCAGCTTGCGATCCTCGGGCAGCAGTGCGATCCCCAGGCGCATCGCGTGGCGCGGCGAAAGCGGGTGCACGGCTTTTCCATTGAGCCGCAGCGCTCCACTGTCCAGGCGGTCGAGCCCAACCAGCGCGCGCCCCAGTTCACTGCGCCCCGCACCGACCAGGCCGGCGATCCCGAGGACCTCGCCCCTCCCGACCGTGAACGAGACGCCTTTCAGCTTGCGACTCGTCAGACTGTCCGCTTCCAGCAGGGGCGGCGCTGCTGCGTTATCAGCGCTGGCAAAGCCGGCTTCCGCTCCCTCGCCGCTGCGCCCCACCATCATGCGCACGATTTCGTTCATGTTCGTGTCCGCTACGGCGTGCGTGCCAACCGTCTCGCCATCGCGCAGCACCGTGATGCGATCGGCCACGCGAAAGATCTCGTCCATTTTGTGAGAGACGTACACCACCGCCACGCCACGCCGCTGCAGCTCGCCGATCAGGCCAAACAGCCGTTCCGCGGCATCCCCAAACAGGCTGCTGGTGGGCTCGTCCATCACGATGGCGCGCGCTTCCAGGCTCAGCGCCCGCGCGATCGCCACCAGTTGCATCTGGCCGATGGAGAGCCCCGCCAGCAATCGTCGCGGGCTGACCCGCAAACCGGCGGCTTCCAGGAACGGCGCCGCAAACCGCTCGATTTCCCGCGGCCGCGCCAGCCATCGCTCACCAAACCGCAGGTTCCGGGCCACGATGTTTTCTCCCACCGTGAGGTGGGGAAACAGGTCCAGCTCCTGGAAGATGATCGCCACGCCCGCCCGCTGCGCTTCGATCGGATTTGAGAACCGGACCTCCCGCCCGTCGATCCGCAGCGTGCCGCTGTCGGGCGCCACCACGCCCGCGGCAATCTTGGCCAATGTGCTTTTGCCGGCGCCGTTCTCGCCCACCAGCGCGTGCACTTGACCGCGCTCCAGGGCGAATCCGGCGCCGCGCAAGGCCCACGCGCCGCCGTAGCGCTTGGTGATGCCCGCCGCCTCAATCAGAGCCGCCATCTAGTGCGCCGGACGCAGGCGGATGGCCTGCCCGCCGCCCCAAACCATCTTCACCCGCAGCGTGGTGGCGGCGCTGACGGGCTTCTCTTCCTTGACTGCGTGTTTCGGGTTGCTGTCTGCATCCGGCGCATCGGAATAAATCTCGGCAATGAAATCGCCACGGCCCAGAAACTCGAGCGGCAAATCCACCTCGCTGGGATGCGATCCGGTGATCGATCCCACGTGCCATTCGCGCCCGCTGCGGCGCGCCACCGTAATGTATTCGCCAGGCCGCCCGCCCACCACCCGCGTCTCGTCCCACACGTTCGGCACGGCCTTGAGAAACTCGAATCCCTGCTGGCCGCGGTAAGCCTCCGGGTAATCGGCCAGCATCTGCAGGCCGCTTTCGAACACCACGTAGAGCGCCAGTTGGTGCGCGCGCGTGCTCATCACCATGGGCTTCACATTGCGCGGCTCGAACTCCGCCGGCGTGGCGTTGTTGAACCCGCCCGGGGTGTAATCCATCGGGCCGGCCAGCATGCGCGTGAAGGCCAGCGTCAGGTCGTGGTCCGGCGTCACGCGGCCGCTCCACTTGTTGTATTCGGCCCCCATCACGCCTTCGCGCGTCACCAGGTTGGGCCAGGTGCGCCGCAGCCCGTCCGGCTTGTAGGCTCCGTGGAAGTCGATCATCAAATGATGCTCCGCCGCCTCTTGCACCACGCGCCGGTAGAAGTTCACCATCCACTGGTCGTCCCGGTTCATGAAGTCGATCTTCACGCCTGCGATTCCCCACTTCTCATACAGCGGGAACGCATCGTCCATCTGCCGGTTGATGTCCGACCAGTGCGCCCACAGCCACACGCGGACGTTCTTCGCCTTGGCGTACTCCAGAATCGCCGGCAAATCGACCGCCGGATTGTTGCGCGTAATGTCGCTCCCCGAATCGTTGGCCCCAGTGGCTTTGGCCGCCCAGCCCGCATCAATCAGCATGTAGGGCAGGCCGGCTTCGGCGCTGAAGTCGATGTAATGCTCCATCGTCGCCGTGTTCATGCCGGGCTTGAAACTCACGCCGTCGGCGTAGCTCCCCGACCACCAGTCCCACGCCGTTTTGCCGGGCTTGATCCACGAGGTGTCGGCGATGGCGGATGGCGGGTTCAGGTTGATGACGATATTCGATTCCACCAGCCTGCCCGGCTGCGCGCCGATCATCAGCACGCGCCACGGCGACTGCACCGGCAAGGCGGACCTCACCACCAGGCCGGGATCCTCCAGCGAAGGTGCCAGGCGCGACGTCAGCAGCCGCCCGTCGCGCGCCGAATGCTGCAGGTACATGCCCGCGTAGTTGTCGATATCGGCTTCCGTGATCGCCACCCACGCTACGCCCGGCAGCTCCGCCAGCAGCGGCAGCGCGATCAGATCATCCGGATGCAGCCCGCCCAGCGGCAGCACGCGATAGTTGTCTTCATACGGGGTCTGAAAATTCTCCAGGATCAGCGGATAGGTAGTGCCGTCCTTGGCCAGCCGGAATTCCGTTTTTTCGCTCACCAGCCGGAATTCGGCCGCCTGCGGCTGCCGCGGCACCACGTAACGGAAGGCGACGCCGTCGTTATACGCACGCGTCTCGAGCTGCAGCCGGCGATGCGGCTCGACCGTCTCTTCCAGGTCGACCGTCATCCAGTGGTATTGGTTCCGCACTGGGTTCGACCTTCCGTGCGGCATCGTGTACGATTCGTTCACCACGCCGAAGTCCGCTTTGACAATCCGCACACTCGCGCCCAGCACAGGCGCCTTTTCCAATTCCAGGCCCAGCGCCGACCGCAGTACCAATGGCTTGCCGCCATACGTCACGGTGTACGCCAGTTGCCCGTTTTCCGCGGATACCATCATCAGAATGGCGCCATCGGGTGACTTGACCGGCTCGGGCGGCAGCGTGTTGACCAGCGCCTGCCGCTCCTGTCCCCAGGCGCTCATGGCCGTGAGTGCAATCGCCAGCCCGAAAAGGTGCTTGTTTCGCATCACGACCAATATACCGCCGCGATTTGACCGCAAGATCCGGATAGCGCCGCATTCGCGTCCGCCCTAGACTGGGATGGTGATGACCGCTGAAGAAAGCACGTTTTGGGAGACGTCCTTCTGGGAAGCCATGATGGGGCGCGATTCCCGCATGGACGGCTTCTTTTTCTACGCCGTGATTTCCACCGGCATCTATTGCCGTCCTTCCTGCCCCAGCCGCCGCCCGCGCCGCGTCAACGTGGTCTTCTTTCGCGAACGCGACGCCGCCGAGCGCGCCGGCTTCCGGCCGTGCCTGCGCTGTAAGCCGGATACGCCGGCCGGCGCCCACCCGCACGCCGAGCTGGTCCGCCGCGTCTGCCGCTACATCGAATCGAACCTGGATGCGCCGCTCACCCTGGGCGTGCTGGGCCGGAAACTCGGCGTCAGCCCGTTTCATTTGCAGCGGACGTTCAAATCGCTGGCCGGAATCACGCCGCGCGCTTACGCCGACGCCCGCCGCCTGGAAGTCATGAAGAGCGGACTGCGCCGCGGCGATTCCGTCACCCGCGCGATGGAGGACGCCGGCTACAGTTCGAGCAGCCGGCTCTACGAGCGCGCCGCCTCGCAGCTCGGGATGGCGCCGCGGCTGTACCGCGAGGGGGCATCGGGGCTGCTGATCCGCTACGCCGTGGTCGAGACCGGGCTCGGCAAGCTTCTGGTCGCCGGCACCGAAAAAGGAGTTTGCGCGATTCGCTTCGGGGACACCCGCGCGGCCCTGGAAAGGACCCTCCACGACGAATTCGCGAAGGCGCGCCTGGAACACGATCCACAATCGCTCCAGCCGTGGACGGCGCGGCTGCGCGATCACCTGGCCGGCAATCCCGCCCAGCCCGACCTTCCGCTCGATATTCAGGCGACGGCTTTCCAGCGGTTGGTTTGGGAACACCTGCAAACCATCCCGCGCGGCAAAACCGAATCGTACTCTGAAGTGGCTCGCCGGGTCGGCCGTCCCAAGGCGGTCCGCGCCGTGGCCCGTGCCTGCGCCTCGAACCCGGTGGCACTGGCCATCCCCTGCCACCGCGTGGTTCGCGAAGGCGGCGCTCTGGGCGGCTACCGCTGGGGCATCGCTCGCAAACAGCGATTGCTCGAAATCGAGTCGCAGCGTGGAACAGGTTGAAGGAGCCACCGACGACGCGGCCCGTCGCCGAATAATCTAAGCTGTTTTATCAGCGTTCATCTGTGTTCACCTGTGTTCACCTGTGGCCCATAATCTTTTGGTGTTCTTGGCAAGCTAAAGCGCGCCCCACCGGGACAACAAAGAGCCCACTGAGCCAAACCGCCGCAAGTCTTGTATAATTGGAGAAAGGGTGACCTTTCCTGTGTCTCCGCGTACCTTGTTTCGTCTATTCCTGCACAGCCAGATGCTGCCGATCCTCGAGAGCGGCGAAGAAACGCTCGTCGGCGGTCAGGCCGTAATGGAAGGCGTGATGATGCGCGCCCCGCACAGTTACTGCGTAGCGGTGCGGAAGCAGGATGGCAGCATTGTCACCGACGAAAAGCCGCTGCCGCGACTCTCCGAGCAACACAAAATCTTCAAACTGCCGATCTTCCGTGGGTTGGGCACGCTCTACCAGGCCCTCAAGCTCGGCTATGGAGCGCTGAAATTCTCCACCGATCAGGCGCTCGCCGACATGCAGCCCGCCTCGGCCGAGAGCAAGCCGCCCAAGGAGATGCCCAACTGGGCGATCACGGGCAACATGCTGTTCTCGATCGCCTTCATGCTTTTTCTCTATAAGTTCATGCCGCTGCTGCTGGCCACCAAGCTCAGCAAAGTGTACCCGCTTCTCACCGGACGCATCGCCAGCAACCTGGTGGAGGGAGTCATCCGCGTGGCGATTCTGGTGGCGTTCCTGTTTGCGGTATCGCGTTTCCGCGACATGCGCCGGATCTTCCAGTATCACGGCGCGGAGCATAAGGTGGTCTTCAATTTCGAATCCGGCGAGCCGGTCACCGTGGCCAATGCACAGCAATTCACCACCTTTCACCCGCGTTGCGGTACCAGCTTTCTGATGATGCTAATGTTTGTCGCGGTGCCGGTTTATGCGCTGATTCCCTTCGATGGCTTCATGGCCAAGTTCATCAGCCGCATTGCCCTGCTGCCGCTGATTATCGGCCTGAGTTACGAGCTGATCCGCTTCGCTGCCCGGCGGCGCAACGCGCTGCTCGCCGTGGTCGCGGCCCCGGGCCTGTGGCTGCAGCGCATCACCACCAAGCAGCCCGCCGACGACCAGGCCGAAGTCGCCATCCAGGCGCTCGCCGGCGCCATGGCGCTCGAAAAATCCCAGGGCGGCGAGCTGGTCATCAGCTAGGGCCTGTCATGGTATATCGACTTCATTCCCCGGCAACCGCCCCCTAGCTAGGCACGGCTCTGAACGCAAAGGAGCCGCGACTGTCAGGGGGCGGTTTGGTGCAGTTGGTACAGAACAAGTTCCATGCAATTCATCTCAAGACTCGAACAGCTCGAAAAACGTTTTGACGAGCTGACGGCACAGATGGCCGATCCGGCCGTGATCGCCGATTCCGACCAGTACCGCAAAGTCACCAAGGCGCAGAGCGACGTCGCCGAGGTAGTGGCCAAGTTCCGCGAGTGGAAGAGAGTGGATGACAGCCTGAAGCAGGCGCGCGGCATGCTGCAGGAGCGCGACCCCGAGCTGCGCGCCATGGCGGAGGAAGAGGCCGCGCGGCTGGAGCCCGAACTGGCGCACATTGAAGAGCAGCTCAAAGTGCTGCTGCTGCCCAAGGATCCGAACGACGAGAAAAACGTGGTGCTTGAGATTCGCGCCGGCACCGGCGGCGACGAAGCCACCCTGTTTGCAGCTGAGATCTTTCGCATGTATTCGCGCTACGCGGAAACGCAGGCTTGGAAGATCGAAGTGACATCGGCTAGCGAATCTTCCGTGGGCGGCCTGAAGGAAGTCATCGCCCTGGTGAGCGGCAACAAGGTCTATAGCAAGCTCAAGTACGAAAGCGGCGTTCACCGCGTGCAGCGGGTTCCGGTCACCGAGCAACAGGGCCGCGTCCACACCTCGGCCATCACAGTGGCCGTCCTGCCCGAGGCCGATGAGGTCGAGGTCAGGATCGACCCCAAGGATATTCGCATCGACACCTTCTGCAGCTCCGGCCCCGGCGGCCAGTCTGTGAACACCACCTACTCCGCGGTGCGGATCACGCACCTGCCAACCGGCCTGGTGGTTTCGTGCCAGGACGAAAAATCGCAAATCAAGAACCGCGCTAAAGCGGAACGCGTGCTGCGCTCCCGGCTGTACGAAATGGAACTGGAGAAGCAGCAGGCAGCCCTCGGCGCCGAGCGGCGCAGCATGGTGGGTTCGGGCGATCGCAGCGAAAAGATCCGCACCTACAATTTTCCCCAGAACCGCCTCACCGACCACCGCATCGGCCTGACCCTGCATCACCTCGACTTCGTCATGGAAGGCAAGCTGGAAGAGATCTTTGACGCGCTGACCGCTTACTACCAGACCGAAAAGCTCAAGCACGAAGGCGGCCTCGGCGGGGCCGCGGCGGACTGAAGCCGCGAGCGGCGGAATGGAGTGCCCTTTGGTTGTTCGGCCTGTGGGGCATGCTTTAGCTTGCCGTGCCATAGGGAAGTGCGTGACTGCCACTTTGATGTCGCTCGTCCGGACTGAGGGGCGCGGCGATCGATGACCCTCCAAACGGCACTCTTACAAGGCACGCGGCTGTTGGAGGATGGCGGCATCGCCGTGCCGCGGCTGACCGCTGAGGTGCTGCTGGCGCACGCACTCTGCCGTGAACGCGCCTGGCTCTTCGCCCACGGCGAACAAGAGCTGGCGGAGTTGGAATGGCTGCACTACGGGCGTTATCTGCATGAGCGCCTGCAGGGTAAGCCCACGCAATACATCACCAAACGACAGGAGTTCTACGGGCGCGAGTTCCGCGTCACTCCCGATGTGCTGATTCCTCGCCCCGAGACCGAGCACGTGGTCGAGGTCGCGCTGCGGCTATTGTTTCCAGGTGCGCAGAATTCGGTGCGGTTGGACGACCGCTCCCTGACTGTCGCGGCTCCGATCAGGGACACGACCAAAGCAAGCGATCCTCACCGCAGACTGACGGGCGCGCCGGCCCGCATCCTCGACATAGGGACCGGCTCGGGCGCATTGGCCGTGACGCTGGCGCTCGAAACCGGCGCGGAGGTCTGGGCCACGGAGATCACCGCGGCCGCGGCTTGCGTGGCTGCACAAAATGCCGCCGCCTTAGGCGCGCTGCTGCAACTTGTCGCGTGCGATCTAGCTGGGGCCATCGCCAGCGGCAGCATGAACCTGATCGTTTCCAATCCGCCCTATGTGCCCATTTCCCAGCGCGAGGGCCTGCAGCGCGAGGTTCGCGATTTTGAGCCGTACACCGCCCTCTTCGCCGGCCCCACCGGATTGGAAATTTATCAGCGCATTGTGGCGGACGCCCCCCGCGTGCTGCGACCTGGCGGCTGGCTGGTGATGGAGCTGGGTTTCGGCTGCGAAGCCGGAGTGCGCAACCTGCTCGCAGGCTGGCACGAGGTGGAAGTCGCTCCCGACCTCGCCGGCATTCCCCGCGTGATCGCGGCGCAAATCGCCCGCTAGTCCGGATTCGGCGCGATTCAGTCTGCCGGCATCGGTGCGGGCCCACATTGCTTCCGCGCCGGGTTTCCCGTCTCCACGTCCTGGTCCGCCAGATTTTCTCCGCGGACCATCGGGGCTAGGCCGGAATCGCCAGTGTCCGTGAGGTGAGCTCGCGGAGCCGCATCAGCAGTCGTTCCGCGCTACCTTCCGCAAACTCCACCACCGTCACGCGGACTTGCAGATCGGGCCGAACCACCTTGCCGTCCAACAGACACGAGTACGTTCCGGAAAGCTGCTCTCCTGCGATCCTGGCGAGCTTGATGGCCTCCGCCGCAGGCGCGCGCAGGATGGCTGCAAACTCCTCGGTGCTCCACCGGCCAATCAGCGTGTTCGGGGCAAAGTTGTTGCGCAGGCGCCTGGTAAACGCGCCCGCCAGTTCTGCGGCCACCTCGCCGTTAAAGCGCATCTCGCACAAGCGCAGGCCGGAAGCGTGAATCAGCAGCAGGGTGGCGCTTCCGGGCTCCAGGCCGCGGATCTGTTTCTCGATTTCCGCCCGGGTTGCCAGCTGCGTGACGCTGTCAATGGACGCGGCCGATTCCAACTGGCCGATCCGGTTGTGCAGCATGCGGATCTCCGTCTTGAACTGCGCCACGTGAGCCAGGTGTTGCTTCCGCATGTCCTCTACGCCGTCGCCCACGGCACTCGCCGCCGCCAGCAGCGGGTCTCGAATGGGCGCAGCTTCCGGCCGGTCTGCCAACCCCCGCAGCTCGTCGAGAGTGCCGCGCATCCGGCTTTCGCAATCGCCATCGCTCTGTGCCAGCGACTCCATCACTTCCTCGAGGGAGCGCGCGGTGGACGCCAGCTGTTCTCGAATTCTATTCAGATACTGGGCGGCTTTGGCGCGGTAGTCCCGTAACAGAGCGCGCAGCGTGGCGGTGGCCTCGCGCAGGATTCCGGATGTCGGGCTGGAAAGGCTTTCCGCCACCTCGGTGACGTAGCGGCAATGCTGGGCAGTAACCTGTTCCTCCAGCTCCACAGCATAGTCCGCCACGTTGCGGAGAGACTCGCGATAGCAATCGACGGCAACGTCGCGCTCCGCAGCCAGCCGCTCCAGTTCGCTCATCTTGTCGCGGATGGAGAGCATCAATCAGCCTCGCTCACCACTATCGGCGTGTCCGCCGGAAACCTTTACGCAACTTCATGCTGAAGAGCAGTCCGAGTGCACTTGTTGTCAAGGGATAATTACCTTATTTCTTGCTTTTCCCCTTTTCTTCGCCCATAATGAGAACGAGATTCGCTTATGGCGTTGACCAAACGACAACGGCAGTTGCTCGACCTCATCGCCGATTTCCGCGATGAGCAGGGATATTGCCCGAGCTACGAGGAGATTGCGCACGGGTTGCAGCTGGCCTCGCTGGCTACGGTGCACAAGCACATCACGGCGCTCGAGCATAAAGGCTACCTGAAGCGCGGCTTCAACCAGAGCCGCTCACTGGAGCTGACGCCGAAGTTCCTGCAGGAGCAGCGCCGCACCAAGTTGAGCGTGCCCCTGCTGGGCCGCATCGCGGCGGGCGCTCCGGTGGAGGCGATGGAACAAAGAGAAGAGCTGCACTTCGCCGACTTCGCCGGCAATGGCAACACCTATGCCCTGCAGGTCCGCGGCGAGTCGATGATTGAAGACCACATCTGCGATGGGGACCTGATCCTGCTGGAGCGCGTCACCGAAGCGCGCGATGGGGACATCGTGGTGGCGCTGGTGGGGGGAAACGAAACAACTCTGAAGCGTTTCTATCGCGAACCGGGAGGCATCATCCGCCTGCAGCCGGCGAACTCGGCTCTAAAGCCGATTATGGCGCAGGCGCGCGACGTGGAGATTCAGGGCCGCCTGCTGGCTGTGCTGCGTAAATACCGATAGCGCTAACGTACAAAAACATACCGGGGCGAAATTCCGCAAGGGATCTCATCTTCGCGCCGCTCATAATCCATCTTGCCGAAATCCGCCGAGTCAAAGCCTGCCGTTAAACAGCCGCCTTGGCGCGCAGTTCCTGCTCCGCACGCAGCCAGTCTTCTTCGGGCGAACCACCTTGGCAGCCGCGTCCAGCCCAGTAAGTGTAGGCCAGAGCAGCGATTTCGTCCTCGCCTGGCGAGTGCGTAATTTCCAGGACGGCCACTCCAACGGCGGTTTCCGTGACCGGCGCGGTAGCGGCAGTGGACCTCTTGATGCCGTGTTTGGCTCGAGGCGTGGTGGCGGATTTGCGGCGCGCGGGCGCAGCAGCGGGGATAGCGATATCGTTCTCTTTGGTACGCATTGTAGGCATCTGTTCTTTCCAGAAGTTAATACGACTATTCTCTATTTTACCCGAGCCGGCGCTGGACCGGCATCAGATCTTTCTATCAGTTGAATCACAGGCGCGTGAATTCTTGTGACCTCGTTCATAAGGTCTAAGTGATTGATTTGCAGATCGCACGTAGCCTCCATCCCGGGCAACTGTGTTGAATAGTTCAGCACTCGATTTCCGCCGGATAGAACGCCTCGCGCACCTCACCGGCGAGGGCGTCGGCCTGCTGCCGGAGGTATAGTGAAGACAGATTGCGCCCTGGCATCATTTTCGCGGTTGCAGCCGGGCTCGCTGCGCAGGCATGGGCGGCGGCGCCCAAGGTAGTGATCGCGGATGTGGATGGCGTGGTGCACCCCATCACGGTGGAGATTGTGGCCGGCGCCATCGCGCAGGCGCGGCAGGAGAACGCTTCCCTGCTCATCCTCCGTTTGAATACGCCGGGCGGCTTGATGGACGCCATGCGCGAGACGATCCAGGAGATCGTCGCTTCGCCGGTACCGGTGGCGACCTTCGTGGCGCCCAGCGGCGGCCGGGCGGCTTCGGCGGGCTTCTTCCTTCTCGAGTCGGGCGATGTGGCGGCCATGGCGCCCGCCACCAATACCGGCGCCGCGCATCCCGTGCTGATGACCGGCGAAATGGACGCGGTAATGAAGGAAAAAGTGGAAAACGACGCCGCCGCGTCCATGCGCAGCATCACCACCAAACGCGACCGCAACAGCGCCCTGGCCGAAACCGCCGTACGCCAGAGCAAGTCGTTCACAGAAAAAGAAGCATTGGAGAATCACCTCATCGACCTGGTGGCGGCCGATGTCCCCGCCCTGCTGGCGGCGCTCGATGGCCGCATGGTGACGCGCTTCGACGGCCACAAACAGACCCTCGTTTTGCAACGCGCGACAATCGAGACCTACCAGAGGACCTGGCGGCAGCGCCTCATTTCCGCTATCGCCGATCCCAACATCGCGCTGGTGCTGCTGGTGATCGGAGCGCTGTCGATCTACATCGAGTTTTCCTCGCCCGGACTGGTTGCGCCCGGCGTGGTCGGCGCCATCCTGGTGCTGCTCGGGCTTTCGGCGATTTCGGTGCTGCCCATCAACTGGCTCGGCGCGGCGCTGCTGCTGGTGTCGTTCACGCTCTTCGCGCTGGAAGCCAAGTTTGCGGCGCACGGTGTGCTGGCGGTCGGCGGAACAGTCTCCATGGTGCTCGGCGCGGTGATGCTGATCGACAGCCCGCTGCCAGAGTTGCGCATCCACTGGAGCACCGCCGTCGGCCTGGCGCTGCCGTTTTCCCTCATCACCTTCGGGCTGGTGTCGCTCGCCCTACGCGCGCGGCGCAACAAGGTGGTGACCGGAGATGCAGGAATGATCGGCGAGATCGGCTCCGCTGTGACCGACCTGGCGCCAGCCGGCAAAGTATTCGTCCACGGAGAATACTGGAATGCGGTCGCGCCGGCAAACCTGCCCGCCGGAGCGCGCGTGCGGGTCATCGCGATCCGGCAGTTGACCCTGACCGTGGAGCCGGTTACGGATAAGAATGGAGGCTGAACATGTTCGATGTGACGACGATTGCGATTATCCTGATTGTGCTTTACCTGCTGAGCTCCATCAAAATCCTGCGCGAGTATGAGCGCGGCGTCATCTTCCGGTTGGGGCGCCTGTTGGCGGAACCCAAGGGGCCCGGCATCATCCTCGTGTTTGCGCCGCTGGACCGCATGGTGCGCGTCTCCTTGCGCATCGACACCCTGGAAGTGCCGGCGCAGGACGTGGTCACGCGCGACAACGTCACTGTGAAAGTGAATGCAGTGGTGTATTTTCGCGTGCTGGAGCCGCGCCTCGCCATCGTCGAGGTCTCGAATTTCCTCTATGCCACCTCGCAACTGGCCCAGACCACGCTGCGCAGCGTGCTGGGCGAAGTGGAGCTGGACGAGCTGCTGAGCCAGCGCGAGAAACTGAACGTGCGGCTGCAGTCCATTTTGGATCAGCACACTTCCACGTGGGGCGTGAAGGTGACCATGGTGGAAGTGAAGCAGGTGGACCTGGCCGAGCAGATGATCCGCGCCATTGCGCGGCAGGCTGAGGCCGAACGCGAGCGGCGCGCCAAGGTCATCCACGCGGAAGGTGAGTATACGGCGTCCACCAAGCTGGCCATGGCGGCGGAAGTGATTCAGAAACAGCCGGCGGCCATCACGTTGCGGTACCTGCAAACGCTGGTGGAAATCGGCACGGAGAAGAATACGACTATCGTATTCCCCCTGCCGGTAGATATACTTGCATCTTTAGGGCGTGCGCTCGATCGGGCGGCTGGGCCAGCGCCGGCGGGCGGATCCCAGCCGGTATAACCGCATGGGATGTTGCGGAAGGCCGGCCTGCCCGTTCGATTGGATTGCGAGAGCTAGCGGCAAACAGGTGCGGTGTCAATGAGGCGAGACAGCGAGACGGGTGAATTCGAACTGGTGCTCGGCAACGGGCAGCTGCTCAGCGGCCTGTTCATCGTGGTTCTGCTGTTCGCCGTGTTTTTCGCCCTCGGCTATGTGGTGGGCCAGAATTCTCCGCGTTCGGCCAAACTGTCGGACGCGGGCGCGACTCCGGCAACGGACCGCCCGCAGCCGGTAGCATCGCAGCAGCCCGCCGTGCAGCAGCCGGCCGCTGGAGTGGACACGCCGCCGCAAACGCCCGCCGATGCCACTCCTACCGCCGGCCAGGAGACGCCCGCCGGCGCCTCGGCGACGACGCCGGAGGGCGGCACTGCGGCGCCCGCGACGGAATCCGACGAGCCTGCCGCCGGCTCTTACTGGCAGGTAATGGCTCTCAAGCAGGCGGACGCCGAAGTCGTGGTGCGTACCCTTAAGGACAAGGGTTTCCCGGCGCTGCTGGCGCCCGGGCGCAACAACCTGATGCGGGTGCTGGTGGGCCCGTATAAGGACTTGACGGCGATGGGGAAGGCGAAGACGGAACTGGAAAACGCCGGCTTCCATCCCATCAAGAGGTAGCGGGGCGTATCGACGGACCTCTTACTGCCTTCATGAGTTTGCAACCCAGCGTCCATTTCTCCCAGCCCATATGGCTCGAAAGCGCGGCGTCCGCAGTTCTGCCTGCTGCGCCGGGAGTCGTCTCGACATTTGGTGTTCTTGGGCGGCGGAGTGGAGTTAAGAAATGAACAGCGAAGGGCACTTCGATGGGCCACTGGTGCAGATTGCAGCTCCGCGGCTGCGGCTGCCGGACTGGGCGCGCAAGCCCCGGACCCATCACGAATCACTCCACCGTCTGAAGAGCGGCCTGCGGCAGCGGAACCTGCACACAGTATGCGAGTCGGCGCGCTGTCCCAACATCCATGAGTGTTTCCACCGCTCGG
>Ga0181535_10003096_pt1 | contig 19595 bp, 10 predicted proteins | sample PEATcosm2014_Bin_44_FD_119774 | JGI IMG/M metagenome (GOLD analysis project Ga0181535, IMG submission 119774) | Peatland microbial communities from MTU Mesocosm Facility, Houghton, MI, USA - PEATcosm2014_Bin17_30_metaG | ecosystem: Environmental > Terrestrial > Soil > Wetlands > Peat | place... | reverse complement strand
GCGATACGAATTACCAACTTATGGCTTGACCGATCCGCGTGACAACGGCGTTGATTGAAGAAATCAAAGCGAGGGATTCGAGCGGACGGGCAGCTACAGATGGCCGTCGGGATGCTCACAGCCGGGAAGACTTTCCCAGGCAACCTGCCCGGTCCAGCCCAGTTCCTTCATCCCGAATTCGGAAGAGTAAAATGCTCCACTAACCCACCCTTTGATGTTTTCGAAATGATCCCGCAGGGTGAGCACAGGTTCAGCCATGCCTGGCTTGGGAACTGCGGGCCGGCGCCTTCGACGAACGCCCTGTCCGGGCTGGGAGGCCTCAGCCGTGGAGGCTTTGACCAGAATGGCGTTTTGTTGCTCTTCGGAAAGAGCTTTGAAGGGATGGTCGTAGCGTGCGATCGCTTCATGATCAAATTCGCCCAACGCGGCCAGGAACTTTTTCTGGTTTTCCTGTTTGTCTACCGAAATCAACGTATCGATGAACCGGTTCACTTGTGCCTGGGTCGAATTAGGGACGATTAGCTCCGCCAGGACGATCAGCGTCTCATTCTGATGGGGATCAAAAAAGATAGGCTCCCAATCAGGATCAGCCGCCCTGGCCTGTGCGGTCGCCACCGCGGAGTCGCTCATGAGGAGGCTTGCGACGGGATGTGCCGCGGATAATCCGGGCAATGCCAACGCCGTTCCGGTCGCGCCGAACAACCGTTGCATCAGTTGGCGGCGGCTCGGGCCGCGAGCTTCCGAAATCTGACTCTTGTTGATGACTCTTAGCGGAGATTCTTCCATGATGGAAGCGCCCTCATTGAGATTTGTAATCCTGTATTCAAGCCCTTCATCGCTATGCTACCACCCTCACTCGGGCTTCACAAGAAGCGGCAGGCAGACGTAGCGGCGAGTTTACCTCGCCAGGTGGCGGCGGTTGCCGCCACCTACGATGGCGGGATAAACCCGCCGCTACGACGTGACGCCGTTCGAGGCTGAGGCGAGTACTCGGTTTTAGGAGCTGCTCAGATCCTGATGAAGATTCGGTTCCGATACAGCCAAAAGCAGAGATACCAGAGCATTCCCCATACGACGAGGCTGGTAACAATCTCCGCTGCGAGTTGCCCTCCCCAACCGAAGAGTCCCATGGTGAAGGGTTGGGCGATCCTGTGGAGCCAACCCGGCCCGCCTGTATTCGCGAATAGGTAAATGAAAATTGAGTTCATTCCCACGATGTTGAAGAAGGTGCTCCACTTCTTATAACCTTTGACATCGATCAGCCAATAGCAAAACGCCAACGCCAGCAATGCCCAACCCCCGCTCACGATCACAAACGAGCTGGTGCAAATGCGTTTGATGATGGGCGTGACAGGATTTAAAGCATAGCCGGTCACCACGCCAATGGCTCCGGCGATGGCCAGAATTCGAATCTTCTGCATGGAGGTTCGACTGCTTTGCAGGACTTGGCCCGCGAGCACTCCCCACATGGTGTGAGCCGTGGTCGGCACCGCGTTGAACGCCACCCAGTGCCCATCGGAGAGCTTGTGCATGATCGCCAGATCCACCCAGGCCCCGAATCCGTGATCCGGCACGAAGGGCTGGTTGAAGCCGGCAACCGGCCACAACCGGTAAAGCAATTCTGTTACGATGAGCAGCATGAAGGTGAAACCGAGCTGGACACCGGTCGACTTGCGCATCATCAGGAACGCGACCAGATAGGTGAAGGAGAGTTGCGCCAGCACGTTCCAAAGCTCAAACGTCAGGTGCCCTGGGCCAATGCAGTACAGCCCCCAGCCAAAGAGCAGGAGCAGAGCCGATCGCTGGAGAACGTGGCGGAAGGTCTTGCTCCAACTGTCTCCCCGTTGCCAGCGCTTGCCAATCGAAAAAGGCATGGCCACGCCGACAATAAACATAAAGAAAGGCTGAACCAGGTCCCAGCAGCGAAGGCCATTCCAAGGGTGGTGATCCAACTGCCAGCCGATGGCGCTCAGCAGTGTGCCATGTAATGCCGGATCCCTGAGCAACTCATAAAGGCCCGTGGCTTCCCCGATAAGCATGAACATCGTGACTCCACGGAAGAAATCGAGCGACGTTAGCCGCCCTTCGGAAGCCAATGATTGGACGTTGTTTGTGGCCATATTCCCCCACCTCGCCCTGCGCCGACCCTGAATGTGCTGAAGCCGCCGTCATCATAATCTTAATTCGCCGACAACGTATACCATGCCGCCTCGTTGAAGCATACAAAATATCGAGGCGGACTGTTTCCGTGGCGCGGGCATCTTGCCCGCGCGGCGGCGGGAGCGGGACGCTCCCGCGACAGCGGGCAAGATGCCCGCGCTACGAACGCAGTTCTCGCCCGCGTATATGTCAAAACATAATTCGGTGGTTATGGTCAGAAGTTTCCGAGCTGTTGCTTCAAACGATCCGGCGAGAGATGGCAGTAGATCGGGGAGAAGCTCTGCTGCGGGACAGCCTCACCATTCTCGCTGAAAACAAGATAAGGCTCTTGACCCGCATTCCAGGGAGTCCAGGGTGGAAGACCTTGCCCGTTCGGATCTCCGAATTTGGCAAAGTTCGTCCAGTAAGTTTCGATGATTTGCGAGAGCTTGTGGTCCGTCGAAGTGAATCGCAGCCAACCGAACGCGCGAGTCTGAAAGGTGCCGAAGACGTAAGGAAGTTCCAGCGAGTGGAAAGCTCCGAGCTCAGACTCCCCCTTTCCTGGAACCGAACGATCAAATCTGTAGACGAAGGCGCGCTGCCCGGCGCTCGTTGCGAGTGCAGCCTCCGCTCCGACGGGACATGCGACCAGGATATCGTTGCTCGCCTGATCGATGGCGGGGCTCCCGTGAAGAAGAATTCGAACTGTGTACGTCGCAACCGCAAGGTCTGTCCAGTTGCCATAAAGAGGGCGCGCCACATCCGCAAATTGTTTGAATTTTTCGCTGAAGCCAGGCTGCGGGGCATTTGGAGGCAGCTTCTTTGTCGCCGCCGCGGCGCCTACTCGAAAGGCGGCGAACTCTCGAGCATTCAAGCCAACAAGTAAATCGACCGGCTCGATCTTTCCTGACGCAAAGGCCTTTGCCGGCGACTGGGGAAGGACCCATCCGTCCACGATCGCTGCGTTCGGGTCGTAGCCCTTGAACTGCGTAGCAACCAGGCGGTTTTCAATCTCAGCAGTCTGGGTAGCCGGCAGCTTTCTCAGGGCTTGAAGTTGCGATCCCTCCTTGCCGCCCGCTTCTTTTCCTACAGCGAGACCGAGCGGTTGCATCTGCGCGACGGTGCGCGCGGGTCCAAGTCCGAACGCTGGACCGCTTTCCGCGATGATTCGGCGAAACAGGTTCTTCGTGAGGGGAGAAACCATCAAGATTGTCGCGTCGATCGATCCCGCCGACTCGCCAAAGAGTGTAACGTTGGAGGGGTCGCCGCCGAATGCGGCGATATTCTGCTGCACCCACTGGAGCGCTGCGATCTGATCAAGAAGGCCGTAGTTGCCTGAACTGTGGTGGGAAGATTCTGCCGTTAGCTCGGGATGCGAGAAGAAGCCCACGGCTCCCAGGCGGTAGTTGACCGTAACAACGATGACACCATGAGTCGCCAGGATCGCGCCGTCGTACCCAGCTTCTGACCCGCTGCCCACCCGGTTGCTGCCACCGTGCAGCCAGACCATCACCGGGAGACGCGCGCCCGGCGGCAGTTGCGGTGTCCATAGGTTGAGGTATAGGCAATCCTCCGATGGATCAAGCGTCTGACGGCTGAATGCCGCGCCGTAAGTTGCTGCGAGCGGCTCGATGAAGTTGTCGGTGCCCGCGACGTTCTGCATGCAGGGATGGGATGGCTTGGTCGCATCGCGCACACCCGACCAAGGTGCTGCCGCTTGTGGCTCGCGCCAGCGCAGAGCCCCTACGGGGGGCATCGCGAAAGGGATACCTTCAAATACCGCGATGTTGCCCCGCATCGTTCCCGCAAGGGTGCCGCTGCTCAGATGAACGAGGGGGCCTTTGGTCGACACCTGCTGCGGCTTTGCCGTCGATGCGGAGAGCATGGCAAGAGCAAAGCAAAAACAAAGAAACCGCATCAGTGAATATTTCATGCTGGCCTCTGTGGTCGATGCCGAAGTTGGAATGGACACGAAGACTCAGCGCTGTCCGGTCGCGTAGGCTGACGATGTTCGGGTGCCTCGCCGCTGACTTGAGGCGCGAATCAGAAATTTCCTTTTTGGACTCTGGCACCGCCCGGTAGCATACTTCCGTGCGGTATCAAGCGCAACAACCAGTCGCACTTAAACGCCTCCGCGCTACCGTTACAAGTTCAGTCGGGCGGCGAAACGCCGCCATGGCGGGGTCAGCCTGCCGCTACGAGTTTAGGGGCAACCCGGCGCCACGCCTTCAATCCTCGACGCCATCCGAGCAGATTCGGAGTATCATGGAAACGGGCAAACTTTTAAAAAGGGGATTTATGGCGGATCAGTCGAAGTTCGTTTATGACGTCGCAGTGGTGGGGTCGGGTGCGTCAGGCGGCTGGGCCTGTAAGCGTCTCTCGGAAGCCGGGCTCAAGGTAGCGCTTGTGGACGCGGGCCGCACGCAGTCGGACGCTAACTTCACGGAACACAAACCGGCGTTTGAATTGAAGTACCGCGACCAGGCAGACTCGGTCATTCGCAAGACGCGTCCCGTGCAGAAGGACTGCTACGCCTGTATGGAATACAACTACGACTGGTTTTGCAACGACCTCGACGAGCCCTATACCACGGGCAAAGACAAACCCTTCAGTTGGCAGGGACGCCTCCGCATGACCGGCGGCCGCACCAACGTGTGGGGAAGGGTCAGCCTGCGTCTGAGCGATCTTGATTTCAAAGCGGCCTCCATCGATGGCTACGGGGAGGACTGGCCGCTGAGCTACAAAGATGTGGAGCCCTACTACGACGTGGTGGAAGAGTACGTGGGAATCTGCGGGCAGGCGGAAGGTCTGGCACACCTGCCGGACGGTCACTTTCAGCCGCCGATGCCCCTCAATTGCGTGGAGACACACTTCCGGAATCGCGTGAAAGAGAAGTTGGGCTATGTGCCCATGCACACGCGTAGCGCGAACCTTACCCGCTCCATCAATGGCCGTGCCGCTTGCCATTATTGCGGTCCGTGCGAACGCGGATGCCTGACCCATTCTTACTTCAATGCCGCCTTCACCACCGTCGCCGACGCCTTGAAATCGGGGAATTGCACCCACATCCCCAACGCCATGGTTTACAAGGTCCTGATGGACCCGCAGCGCAAGCGCGCCAAGGGTGTTCTCTACATTGACCGCAACACGCGTGAGCCGAAGGAGGTAAACGCGCGCGCCGTCGTGCTGTGCGCTCAGTCCCTGGAATCGGTGCGAATTCTGCTGAACTCCGCCGACACTCAGTATTCGAACGGATTGGCGAACTCCAGCGGGGTGCTCGGCCACTACTTGATGGATCACATCACCGGAGGCGGCGCCAGCGGCGAGTTCCCGGAACTGGCGAGTAAGCCCGCCATGAGCCAGCCTCAGAATCCGGCGGGGATGTATGTGGCGCGCTTCCGCAATATTCCCGGTGTGCCCAAGTCCAAGGACTTCCTGCGCGGCTACGGATATGAAGGCGGAGGCGGTACAAATTTCAACTGGGACGCACCGGGATTTGGCAAGGCCTACAAAGACGCAATGCTGGAGCCGAAGTGCTTCCTGGGGATCGGTGGATTCGGCGAGTGCCTGGCCCGCATGGACAATTACGTGGAGCTTGACCCGGAGATGAAGGATACCTTCGGAATCCCCGTCTTACGCATCAACATGACCTACGGCGAAAATGAGCACAAGATGGTGAAGGACATGGCGGATGCGGCGGCGGAAATGATGGAAGCCGCCGGGGCCGTAAACGTTCGCAGGAGACTCGAAACTGCAACCCCCGGATGGGCGATCCACGAGGTGGGCATCGCACGCATGGGCAAGGACCCCAAGACCTCAGTCCTGAATCAATTCCAGCAGACCCATGACGTCAAGAATGTATTCGTTTGCGACGGGTCCGGTTTCACATCAACCGCCTGCCAGAATCCTACGCTTACGATCATGACGCTCTGCGTTCGCTCCATGGACTACCTGATGGGAGAAATGAAACGCGGCAATATTTGATGGCCGAAGCCGCCTCGTGTTACACCGCGATTCGGGCGACCGCGCCCAGATCCATCGCCGTGGAAATGTTGAGGGGCCACGGACCCGAAGTTTTGCTTTATAATTCCAGCCGTTCGGGGCACAATTTGCCAAAGGCATTGAATTCCAGATGAAGTCTCTCATACATCGCGTCGGCGCTCGCAGGCGGACCCAACGGGTGTGCGAAGCGATCGTCTTCTTGGCCGCAATCCTCGCCACTGGTGGAATGCGGATGGTGGCCCGACCGCAGGCTGCTTCCCAGAATGCCCGCATGCCAATTGATTTCGGCCGGGACATCGCGCCCATCTTTCAGAAGAACTGTCTCCCTTGCCACAGCGGCGAAAAGCCACAGGCGGGTTTGAGGCTCGATACCGAAGCCCATGTGCTGAAGGGGGGCGAATCGGGCAAGGCGATAATCCCGGGCGATAGCGAAAAGAGTCCTTTGGTAAGACGCCTGATCGGCGTTGGGGAAGCAATGCGCATGCCGATGGGCGCCGATCCCCTACCCGCTCTTCAAATCAAATTGATTCGCGCCTGGATTGACCAAAACTCTTTTGCCGTTGCAGATGAACCCGTTGCCGCGCCAGTCACTCCCGTTGCCGCTCACGCCAGCGAGAACCCAGGAGGGGTTTTCGCCTCCCAAATTCGCGCAATTCTTGCTGCCCGTTGTTACTCGTGTCATGGCCCGGACCTTCAACAGAACGGGCTGCGACTGGACTCGCTTGCCTCACTCTTGAAGGGCAGCGACAACGGCCCCGTGGTAGTTCCAGGCAACAGCGAAAAGAGTCCGCTCGTTCGACGAATTCTGGCGTTGGATCGTCCTCAGATGCCCTATGGCGCTCCGCCTCTCAGTACGCAGGACGTGGCGCTTATTCGCACATGGATTGACCAGGGAGCATCGGGGCCGGATTCGTCAGAACCAGTTGCCTCGCCCAAACCCGTGAGACACTGGGCTTATATCAAGCCCGTCCGGCCGGAAGTTCCACGGGTGAAGAATCCCGGATGGTGCCGCAATCCTATTGACAACTTTGTGCTCGCACGACTCGAAAAGGAAGGACTTTCCCCTTCGCCCGAGGCCAGCCGAGAGACGCTGATCCGACGGGTAACGCTCGATTTGATTGGGCTTCCACCGACCCTTCAGGAAGTTGACGCCTTCGTGGCCGACAAGAGCCCGGATGCATACGAAAAGGTAGTGGATCGACTGCTGGCCTCTCCGCATTATGGAGAGCGCTGGGCGGCGCCCTGGCTTGACCTCGCGCGCTACGGCGACACGCACGGCTACGAAGCCGACCACATTCGCACGATGTGGGAGTATCGCGACTGGGTGATCAACGCTTTCAACGAAGACATGTCGTTTCGGGAGTTCACCATTGAACAGATCGCTGGCGACATGTTGCCGCATCCTACCACGAGCCAGTTGATTGCTTCGGGATTCAATCGCAATACCATGACCAACATGGAAGGCGGTGTCGACCCGGAAGAGTACTATTGGTATTCGCAAGTGGATCGGGTGAACACCACCGCGACGGTCTGGCTGGGATCGACGCTTGGCTGTGCCGAGTGCCACAATCACAAGTTCGATCCCTTCACGCAAAAAGACTACTACCGTTTCCTGGCCTTCTTTGCCGACGAGGATTACCATGTCGCCGACGATGGAGCGGACGATTATTTCGCGCGTGAAGCAGAACTGGAACTGCCAACTTCCCAGCAGGTCTCCAAGAGCAAGGAATTGCGGGCGGAGATCGTCCAGCTTGAGGCTGTCTTAAATACGCCCACGCCGCAACTTGCCGCGGCGCAGACCCAGTGGGAACAGGGTATCAAGGCTGCCGAGGCTCAGTGGACTGTGCTTAAACCCAGTCACCTGATCTCGAAGGGTGGCGCCACGCTGACTCTCCTGCCGGATGGATCTATTCTAGCAGGCGGCAAGAACCCGGACGCTGACGCTTATGAAGTCACTGCACGCACCGATCTCACCGGTATTACCGGCCTGCGCCTGGAAGTGATGAGTGACCCAAGTCTGCCCGGCGGGGGACCAGGGCGCGACCCCGATGGTAATTTTTTCCTCAGCGATTTGGAAGCAGACGCCGCTCCCGCCGATGGGTCGGCGCCAGCGCAGAAGATCGTCTTCAAGGATGCCGCGGCAGACGAATCTCAGCACGGCTACGAGTTTAAGAACCTTGTGAACGACAAGCCCCGGCCCAAGGGGTGGGCCATTGAACTTTCCACGGAGAAAATTCCCACCGTCCGCCGCGGCGTGCTGATTCCTGACAAACCTTTTGGATTCGCGCCCGGCACCGCGCTTACTCTACGCCTGAAGCATGACATGCCGCACTCGGCGACCGCCATCGGCCGCTTCCGGATTTCCGTGACCAACATGCCTGACCCGCGCGTGGTAACGACTGTCCCGGCGCGGTTACGTCCGGTACTCGACCTTCCCCCCGCGCAGCGGACCCAGCAACAGCAGGAGGATCTGGCGGCCGCGTATCGTGCGATTGCGCCGCTGCTCGAACCCACCCGGGACAAGATCGCGGAGATTAAGAAAGAGGTTTCGAAGCTTGGCATCGTCACTACGCTGGTGATGCACGAGAAGCCGTCGTATGAGCGCCCCTGCACTTCCATGCACATTCGTGGCGCCTTTACGAGCCTCGGCGACAAAGTGTGTGCGGGCGTGCCCTCTGCGCTCAATCCCATGGCGGACGATCAAATGCCCAACCGACTGGGATTAGCGAATTGGCTGGTCTCGGACGATAACCCGTTGACCGCGCGCGTCGCCGTTAACCGCTTCTGGGAGCAATTGTTTGGACACGGGATCGTGGAAACCAGCGAAGATTTCGGCACGCAGGGCGCCCTGCCTACGCACCCGGAGCTTCTGGATTGGCTGGCTACGGAGTTCCCGCGCGACGGCTGGAGCATGAAGAAAATGCTGCGGCTGATGGTGACCTCCGCGACGTATCGCCAATCCTCGCGTGTCACGCCGGAACTCGAAGAGCGCGACCCTTACAACAAGCTGCTGGCGAGAGGCCCGCGCTTCCGAGTCCCCGCCGAAGCTGTCCGCGACGACGCACTGGCAGCAAGTGGCCTGCTGAGCGCGAAGATCGGCGGCCCCAGCGTGTTTCCCTACCAGCCCGACGGCATTTGGGACCGGCCGTACAACGATGAAAAGTGGGAGCAGAGCAAGGGCGAGGATGTCTATCGCCGCTCCCTCTACACCTTCATTCGCCGCACCTCGCCTTATCCCAGTTGGTCCACGTTTGACGCGCCTACGCGCGAGTTTTGCACAGTGCGGCGCGTGCGCACCAATACGCCTCTCCAGGCTTTGACGACGCTCAATGACCCGGCGTTTTTCGAAGCGGCGCAGGCTTTGGCGCGAAAGATGATTCAAGATGCCGGTCCCGATCCTGCCAATCGCGCTACTTACGGATTCCGCCGCTGCGTGACCCGGCGCCCAACCGCACCGGAAATTGACCGGATCCTCGATTACTACCGCGAGGAGTTACACCGTTTCCAAAATGACCCGAAAGCCGCAAGCAAAGTCGTGGGGCCGCAGGCGGGCGCCAATTCCAATCTTCCCGAGCTTGCGGCGTGGACCATGGTTTCGAACGTCTTGCTGAACCTGGACGAAACCATAACGAAGGAATAATTTATGGCTGATAACTTTTCTCCAGACATGAAGGATCTCGTCAAGGCCGTCACCCGGCGCTATTTCTTCAAGCAGGCGGGGATGGGGGTCGGGGCCACGGCGTTGTCTTCTCTCTTACATCGTGACCTGTTTGCCGCTGGAATCCCCGCGCCGGGTTCGCCCAAACCCGCTCCCAATCCCCTGGCGCCCAGGCCACCGATGTTTCCTGCCAAGGCCAAGAGCATCATCTACCTCTTCATGGCGGGCGCGCCCTCGCAGCTCGATTTGCTCGATTATAAGCCCACGCTGCAGCAATATAACGGCCAACATATTCCCGAGGAATTTCTCAAAGGCCAGCGCTTTGCTTTCATCAAAGGAGTCCCGCGGCTGCTCGGTTCGCCTTACCAATTCCAGAAATATGGCAAATCCGGCGCGGAGGTTTCCGAGCTTCTCCCGCACCTGCAGGAAGTGGTCGACGAAATCGCCATTGTGAAGTCCGTGGGGACGACGCAGTTCAACCACGCCCCCGCCCAGATTTACATGAATTGCGGCTTCCAGATCATTGGCCGTCCGAGCATGGGCGCGTGGCTGACGTATGGCTTGGGCAGCGAGTGCAGCGACCTTCCCGGGTTCGTCGTGTTACTTTCGGGCGAAAATCAACCCGACGGCGGCAAATCATGCTGGGGAAGCGGATTCCTTCCGACGGTATATCAGGGCGTCGAGTTCCGCTCCAAGGGTGACCCCGTCCTGTTCCTCACCAATCCCGAGGGTGTCGCGCCCGAGGACCGGCGCGAGTCTCTGGATGCCTTGAAGGATTTGAATGAAATGCACTTGAAAGAGGCGGGCGATCCGGAAATTCTGACGCGCATTGCATCGTATGAAATGGCTTACAAAATGCAAACCAGCGTCCCGGACCTCGCCGATATTTCCAAAGAACCCGAGCACGTCCACAAAATGTACGGGACCGAGCCCGGCAAAGCTTCGTTTGCAAACAACTGTCTGTTGGCAAGGCGGTTGGTGGAGCGCGGCGTTCGGTTCGTGCAACTTTATCATCGCGGGTGGGACCACCACGGCACGTCTGCCCACGACGACATCATCAACCGCCTGCCTAAACTCTGTCAGGAGACCGACCAGGGTTCCGCTGCGCTCATCAAGGATCTGAAAGAGCGTGGATTGCTCGATTCCACGCTGGTGGTGTGGGGCGGTGAGTTCGGACGTACGCCCATGAACGAAGCCCGCGCGCAATCCAAATTCCTCGGCCGCGATCACCATCCGCGCGCTTTCACCATGTGGATGGCGGGTGGGGGCATCAAGCCGGGGATCACCTTGGGTAAAACCGATGATCTCGGATACAACATCGTCGAGGATCCCATCGATATCCATGATGTGCACGCCACCTTGCTTCACTTGATGGGCCTGGACCACACCAAGCTCACTTACAAGTTCCAGGGCCGCGATTTTCGGCTCACGGATATTTCCGGCAACCTCGTAAACAAGCTTATGGCGTAGTCGGCGGAGGGTTTCGATTCGTCCCTGAGGGCGGTAAGCCGGCGCAGAAAGAAGTCATCCTGTGCTGAGCGATGAGCCTGATGAAAACCGCTGAGGATCGCGCCCCAAATTCCACGGATGTTTACGCGCAAAAAAAAGAACGGGCCCGAAAGGGCCCGCTCTTCGAGTAACGAACGTATTTTCACCTACGCAGCTAGAACGTCAACTTCAGTGCGAACTGAATTTCACGGGCATCTGCGGCACCGGTAAGCTGGCCGTAGTTCCCGGCGGTAAGAGAGAGCGACGGGCCGACGGTAGCGAAGTCGGCTGTGTTGAAGGCATTGAAGAATTCACCGCGGAACTGCAACTTGAACCGCTCGCTGAGATTGAAGTCCTTATACATCCCAAAGTCCAAGTCGAAGATTCCCGGGCCCTCGATGATGCTCCGACCGGCGTTGCCGAACCGATAGATGCCATTCGCTTGACCGGCCAACAGAGCCGCATCCGTAAAACAACTGGTATCAAACCACTCGGCCACCGTGCGTTTGCTGCTGGGGAAGTTCCCGTTACACAGCCGGTCGGGTCGCCAACTGCCTGTGGTCGTGTTCGCGATGTCCTGTCCGGCGGCCGGGGTCCAGTAGAAGCCGCTTTGCCACTGGAAGTTGGGGGCGAATTCCCATCCGCCAATCAGAGTGTTCAAAACCCGTCCGGCTCCGGGAGCAAAGCGAGACCCCGCCCCAAAAGGCAGGTCGTAGACGCCACCGAAGGTGAAGCGGCTGCGAACGTCGTTGACCCCGCCCGCGTACTCCTCGCCCTGGTGATTGTCGTCTTGGCCTAGGCCTGAACCGCCGTCGGCGTAACCGCCTTCCTCACCCTCATTGTTGGTTAATTGATGGGACCAAGTGTAGCCGGCAATAAAGTTGAGGCCTTTCGACATCCTTTTCGTAAGTTGGGCCTGCAAGCTGTTGTAGTTGGCGTTCGAGCCCGGCCCCCCTTCCGCCGTTTCCCCAAAGTCCGGATACAGCCGTCGGGCTTGAACATCCGCCACGGTTGAACCTGGTCCCGGGACAGGCTGGTTGCCGAAGAAGTGGAAGTGGTTCAGTTCAATCGCCGCGGTCCCCAGGTAGCGAACGTCAAGGGCGAGCGACGGAGTGAGCTGGCTCTGGATATCAAAATCCCACTCGTGAATGTACGTCTGGCGGAAATGCGGATCGACGTTGATGGAAATGAAACTCTGGTCCAATGGCAGGAGCCCGGCGCCAGCAAACGCCGTAGACGTGGTCGTGGTCGGAGTCACGTTCGACGTGAGGTAAACGAACTGGCTTTGGCCCTGAATGGGATTGTTGAACCCATAGTGGAACATATTGAAGTCGGGGAAGTCGAAGAACATCCCGTAGCCGGCGCGCATAACGAGCTTGTCGGAGTTCGTCGGGCGATAGGCAAATCCTATGCGCGGCCCCCAGTTAAAGTTGTCCCCCAACCAGAGCGACCTTGCGGCGCGGCCCGTAAAGCCATATTTCTGCATGTCGGAAGAACACATGACTAGCCTGTCACCTTCCGCATTCTGGTACTGAGGCAGCATGCAGAGCGAGTCCGCCAGTTTATAAGAGGGTACGACCAACATCGCATTCCCTGGTGTTTCCAATCCCGCATTGGGGATTGGGAAGAGTGTGGCGCCGATGTTGCCGCGGTCAATGGGCATCTGGTGATGTTCATAGCGTATCCCGATGTTGATCATCAGCTTGTTCGACGCGCGATAATCTTCCTGGAAGAAGCCTGCCCAGAAACCGCCCGTGTGCTCATTCACGGCATCGGTGATGCTACGGCCCGCCGAGCTAGGATCCCCGAGGAGGAAGTCGGAAAACCCAAAGTTGCTGTAGTAGTTATCGTAGAAGAATTGGCCGTGGGGTGAAAACGGCGCTTGGTCCCGGAAGGACTGGTAAGGGTCCAGGTCCACGCCCATCGTCATCGTACTCTTGCCCTTAATCACGGTGAGAGCGTCATAGTACTTCTCGACCATATCGTTCGATTCGACCGGCCGGTAGTTCGAGTCGCCAATCGTGGAGTAGCCGCTGCCAAATTCGAAGGCGGGGAAGCCCTCCTGCGAGGGCGAAATCGCTGAAAAGGTGGTGCCGCCAGGGCCGGCGATGCCGAAGCTGGCGATGAATCCCGGCGCTCTCGGGCAGGCAGAGCACACCCCCACGTCTTGGTTGCGCGAGAAGCCGAACCGAAACTCATTCAGCAAATTGGGGCTGAAGGTGTGCGTCCATCCGAGGGCGACGTTTGTTCCCTGATAGGGGATCTTATCCCCGAAGCCGGGAAGCGATGTATAGGCGTCCTCCACCGTGAAGGTAGTCGAGGTGGCGCGAATGAACCGGATAAACACCTTATCTTTATCGCTGAGGTTGTAATCCCACTTGGCCAGGTATTGGTTATCACCTCTCCGGCGAACGGGGTTGGCGATGTAGTTGTTTACAAGCCCAGGGGCGTTGGGGGCGGGAAAGGGATTATAGGAGATGGCCTTCGTTGCCACCGGGTCAACACGGCCCGGGGGGATGATATTCCCCTGGAACGCCGTGCATCCCGTCCCAAGGGGCGGGGCCGAGCAAGACAAGGGATCGATGATGGGGGTCACGCCAAAGGCATTCGATGGGTCCAATAGCTCGGAAAAGTTACCTTGAAGCATCATCGCATCGGGAACCTGATCGACATAAGTCAGTCCCTTGCGTTCCCGCAGAGCCTCGTAACCGCCGAAGAAAAACATCTTGTTCTTGAGGATCGGGCCACCGATATAGCCGCCAAACTGATTGCGGCGGTATGCCGGCCGGGCGGAATCCGGAATTTCAGCCCCGGTAACGGGATTCGTTTGGTTGATGTCGAAGAAGTTTCGGGAATCGAAGATTTGATTCCGTACGAATTCGAAGGCGCTGCCGTGGATGTCGTTGGTTCCTGACTTGGTGATGAGATTAAGGGTGGAACCCGCGCGTTTGCCGAATGCGGCGGAAAACGATTCGGTTTGGAACTTGAATTCCTGAATCGCATCGGGCGACGGCTGGACGGAAAATCCGCCGCTGAAAAGATTCTGCGAGTCGACGCCATCAATCAAGACGTTGTTGCCCGAGCTCCGATCGCCGTTCGAAGCGTAGGTGACCTCACTGAAGGGGGAGCCGAAAGCGCTGTTGGCGAATCCCCCGCGATCCGGAACGGTTCCGGGCATCAAGAGGCCCAATGACCCAAAACGGCGAATGTTGAGGGGCATTTCCGTCACGGTGCTGGTCTCGACAGTGAGGGCGACCGTGGCGGTCGCAGTCTCAACTTGGGCCGCGGTCCCAGCGACCTCCACGGTGGTCGTGACCGATCCTACCTTGAGCTGGACATCGAGGTTAGCTTTCTGGTTGACATCGAGTTGAATGCCCGTTTGGACGGATTTTTCAAATCCCGTTTGCGTGACGGTTAGGGTGTAGCTGCCGGGGCGCAGCGCGTTCAGATTATAGGATCCGTCCGGTCCGCTCTTGACCGACACGCTTACGCCGTTGGCTTCGTTGGTGACGGTGATTTGAGCCTCGGGGACGGCAGCACCGGCTTGATCCTTAACGAATCCATAGAGCGAGGCCTCCACCTGCTGCCCTTTACAGACCACGACACCCAGGAAAACCACCATGGCCATCAGGCCACAGACAAGCCGTCCAACCTGTTTCAAATCCGATGAAACTCTTTGGCGCTGCATACACGTCCTCCTCGGAAACTTCGCCCAAAATCGAGGCCCGGCCCCCCAAATGCGCCTGCCGCGGGACAGATTCAGGAACGCGCTGATTAGTTTTTTGACCTTGACCCTGACTACCGATTCCCACTATTCATGAGACTCTAGCTGTTTATCACGCACCTCCAAGCATGTCAAGAAAAAAAGACCTTCTAACCTCTTACTTTTATGGCATTTCACCACTTTGATACTCTTCCCCGAAAGTCCCGGAAACCGGGGAGACTGGGGCCAGATTGTCCCTGTGATTCTTCGCACAGACTTGGACCCTATCGTGCTCCGGCATTACACCTGAAATCCTTTTCGGCCGCCGTTTTTGGGAACGGACCGAATTCTGGAGATGGGATCTATGGGCCTTAAGCACGTCAATGCTGTTGTTATTGGAGCAGGCGCGGGGGGCGGCATAGTTGCCAAAGAACTTAGCAGCGCCGGGCTGAGCGTGGTGCTGCTTGAACGCGGCAACTGGATGACCGCGTATGATGACCGGAAGGACGACCTCCGCAATCAACGTCTTCCGGCGCTGGGTAATTCCTTTGGTCCTGACGAGGAAAGGAACCCGCGGGTTGTTGCCGACGCACAGGGTCACGAAAGCGTTGTCTGGCCCAGCGACGGGGAATACTTCAACAATGCCGCGTGTGTGGGTGGGGGCACGGCTTGTTATGGAGCCATGGGCTGGCGCTATATGGAGCAGGATTTCCGCATGCGTTCAACCTACGGCGCGGTCCCCGGCAGCACGCTGGAGGATTGGCCGCTCAGTTACCAGGATCTTGAACCCCACTATGAGAAAGCCGAGTGGGAGATCGGTGTGTCCGGCGACGATGCGAATAACGTATTCCGCGCTCCACGCCAGCGCTCCCTTCCCATGCCCCCGCTTTCAGCCAATCGCGAGTATGCGGTCCTGAAGCCTGCGGCCGAACGCCTGGGCCTGCATCCGTTCAGCGTTCCGATGCTGCGGAATTCAGTGCCCTTTAACGGCCGCGGACCCTGCATGCGATGCCGCTGGTGCGTGGGGTTCGCCTGCGAAGTTAACGCCAAGAACGGCACACAGAACACCGTCATACCCAGGGCGCTGGCCACGGGCAACTGCGAACTGAGAACGAAATGCATGACGCGGGAGATTCTGACCAACTCCCAGGGGCGCGCGCTTGGCGTTTCCTATTATGACGCGAACGGCCGCCGCGACGAACAGACTGCGGATGTCGTGGTGGTCTCGTGTGGGGCGATTGAATCGGCACGGCTGCTGCTGAACTCGAAGACCAAAATCTTTCCGCAGGGGCTGGGAAACCGTTTCGATTGGGTAGGCCGTAATCTTCAAGACCACCCCTATCCGGGGGCGTGGGGCCTTTTTGAATCAGATGTTTACGACGATCTTGGGCCCGGAGCCTCGATCGCGATTTGCGATTTCAATCATGGCAATAAGGGACTGATTGGTGGGGGAATGCTCGCCAACGAATTCATTCGGCTTCCTATCGACTTTGTGGAATCGGGTATTCCCGGGGAAGTCCCCGGCTGGGGAAGCGCACACAAGGCATTCGTGCGCAAAAACTTCGCCCAAAGCATCGTTTTGAAAGGGCCGGTGCAACCCATGCCGGTGTTCGAAGCTCGAATGCAGATCGATCCCAAGGTGAGAGACTACTGGGGGATTCCCGTCGCCCGCATTTCCGGGTATCGGCACCCCAACGACGTGGAAGCGGGAAAATTCCTTAGCGACAAAGCCCAGGAGTGGCTCCGCGAGGCGGGAGCGGTTTCCACGTGGACCAATGTGCCCGGCCCTGACTTCGGCGGCGGGCCGCATCAGGCCGGCACCTGTCGCATGGGCAACGATCCCCGAACCTCGGTCGTCGACCGGCACTGCCGGGTCCATGATCTGGAGAACCTCTTCGTGGTGGATGCCAGCGTGCATGTCACCAACGGCGGATTCAATCCCGCGTTGACCATCATGGCGGTTGCATATTACGCCGCCGCGCACATGCTAAAGACTTGGCAAGGCTGAACGTCCCCGGCATAGGTGCGAAGCTATTAAGTTCCCTACCCTCGCGTCCTTGGGGGAGCGCGTCGGTTTGACCGCGACGTTGCCGTGCCCCGAAACCCGATCGCACCACGGAGGCACTGAGGCAAACCCGCGGGGACAAGAAAAGCGTGCCTGAAACCATCCCTCGAACCCGTCTGCCCCAAGGCGAGGCGGACCTCGTTTCCCGGTTTTGGAGAGGCGGAGGGTAGCCGTAGCCAAGCCTCGTGGATCGAAGGCAGAAAACGTTCACCTTCGCCCCGCCGCGACGCTCCCGGCCGCCACCCGCCCGAAAACCTCTGTAACGAGTGACCTGTCCCCGTGTTCCCGGTTATAGTAAATCTTGTATAAAAGCGCGGATGGCGATACTATCAGAAGGATGGCTTCCAGCGAAGAATCATCTCCGCCGGCCGCTGAACTCCACTTTGAGGGGGACTCGCTGGAAGTGCTGTCGGGCTTTCCCGATGATGTGAAACGCTCGCTCGGATTTTCGCTGCGGCAGCTCCAAATCGGCAGGGAGCCAACATCCGAGACCCGCAGCATGAGGTCGATAGGTCCGGGCGCCTATGAACTGAAAGAGGCCGATCAGCACGCGTGGTACAGGGTGATCTACCTGTCCAAGATCGGAAACACAATCTACGTGCTGCATTGCTTCGAGAAGGAGAGCCGGAAGACGGATCGGCGAGACATCGCGGTCGCCAGGCAGCGCTTCAAGATTGTCAGGCAGCGATTGCAGGAGCAGAAAAGTTATGAAAAGCGCCAGGGAAAATAAACCGACGCATATTGTGAAGGGCAACATCTTCGACGCCTTGGGGTTTTCCGCGTCGGAAGCCAGTGCGCTGAAAATCAAGGCCGAGCTTCTGTCCGCTATTCTTGAGCACGTGAAGGCGAAGGGCTATACGCAGGCACACCTCACTTCCATTCTCGACGAATACCAGCCGTCGGTGAGCAATCTGCTGAGGGGTAGGATCGCGCAGGTGAGCATCGAAAAGCTGTTGCGCTATGCCGACCGCCTGCATCTTCACACGAGCATTGCCGTGTCCCCAATGGAGAGCCGACGCCGCCATGCGCCAGCGCGCCGAACGTCGGCAAGGACGCGACGCCGCGTGCCCAACTTGGCAGCGGCGATTTAATCTGCTGCTTCACAAACGGCTTCCGCCCAAAACGAATGACAGCGTTATCTCCTCTTCCGGTCGTGGGGGAAGGGGTACCCTTTATCCGTCTGGGTTTTGAGCGTGTTTAGGCCCGGACTCTACGCATGACGCACTCCTCCTGCTCCGCCGCTGCAAACAGTAAGGGTACGCAGAACATGCGAAAAAACTGAATCTGGGCCCATTCTCAGCCGTGAAACTTATTGAAAATACGTAATGCTAAAATCGGTAAAATCAATTTGTGCACATGTTCCCAACACCGTTTCCCTCAGATGATGGTCCCCGCTACCTCGCCTCCCCCGATCCTGTTCTCCGTTGCATTCGCGCGCGGGCACCCATATATTGCGGCGTGACTGGAGGTCGCCCCATGAGTTCCAATCTGTGTGCAAGGGAGGTTGTCTTATGCTACGACGAGAATTCTTAACGGCCGTGCCGCTCGCCGTGCTGATGCCGCAGCTACCCACCGCAGTCCGTCTCAAAATCACCGGCATCCGGATCGTGAACCTGCGGGTCGTTCGTGAAACCGGGAAAATGGAAGGGGCGTGGGATCCGGGAACCCTGACCACATGGCGGATCGGCGGCGGGTCGGTGATTGAGATTCAAACCGATCAGGGATTAACGGGCATCGGTCCGGGGATCGATCCCGCTGGGTTGGAGGAGAGCCAGGCGCAACTGGTGGGAAGGGATCCGTTCAGCATCGAGCAGTTCGCCGGTCCCCTCCGATATTACCTGGGAGGAAGCGCGCGCATCGTTTCGAGCCTGGAGATTGCGCTGTGGGACCTCATCGGCAAGGCCGCCGGCCAGCCCCTCTACAAAATCTGGGGTGCGGCCAAGGACCGCGTTCCGGCCTATGCCAGCATGGTTCAACTTTCCACTCCGGAAGAAAGAGTCCGCATGGCGGTGCAGCTCAAATCGGAAGGCTGGAAGGCCATCAAACTTCGGGCGCATTACGCCACCTTGAAGGAAGACGTGCAACTGGTGGAAGCGGTGCGCAAAGCGGTGGGCGACGACATGGACATCATGGTCGACGCCAACCAGGCCAATTCCTTCGGCGGGTGGCAGCCGGGCGTGGTCTGGGATTTCGAGCGCGCGCTCGCGACCGCTCGGGAACTCGAGCGTTTGCACTGCCTCTGGCTCGAGGAGCCGCGCCGGCGCTACGCTTTCGACGAGCTGGCGGAATTGAGCAGCCGAGTGGGCATTGCCATCGCCGGGGGTGAGAATAATCGGGGCGTGCACGAATACCGTTGGATGCTCGAACAGAAGGTCTACGACATCCTCCAGCCTGATGTGATGGTGGCCGACGGCGTTACCGGGTTCCGTGAAATTGCCGCCCTGGCCCAGGCGCACAACAAGAGACTGATTCCCCACCATGGCGGAGGCAATCTGGGTACCATCGCCCAGCTCCACGCCATCGCCTCCTGGCCGCACGCG
>Ga0181535_10003095_pt1 | contig 19600 bp, 13 predicted proteins | sample PEATcosm2014_Bin_44_FD_119774 | JGI IMG/M metagenome (GOLD analysis project Ga0181535, IMG submission 119774) | Peatland microbial communities from MTU Mesocosm Facility, Houghton, MI, USA - PEATcosm2014_Bin17_30_metaG | ecosystem: Environmental > Terrestrial > Soil > Wetlands > Peat | place... | reverse complement strand
GAATTCCTAAACCGTGGGTCGGGGGTTCGAATCCCTCCAGGCCTACCAGTTTCTCATTTTTTTTCTGCGACTTAGGGGTCATCTCACTGCTGAGGCCGTTCGGAATAGCTTCCCAGTAGCGCTTCGCTCGCCCGGAACGTCGGATTGCCGTCGAACTCTCGCGTGGACCTCGGCGGCGGCGGTCTACTTCCGCGATGTCTGCTCGTCGACAAGCATGCTCGCCCCTATCACCAGTCGATTCCCAACATCCACCTCGCGAGCGCTTGTCGCCAGCGCTCCTGTGGTTCTGAGAGACTTCGATCCAGTCGAGGGCGAAGCCATGGTCTTATTCAGCGCGAAGGGCTTGAAGGGTGTCGACCTGCGCGGCGCGAACGGCCGGCACTAGCGACGCCAGGACTGCTGACGTGACGATGACTGCTGCCGATCCTATCAACGGAATCGGTCCGGGAAGCTGGAGTTCGGGAACGTAATTGCCCGCCAAGCGTGACAGCCCCCAGCCCACGAACCCACCTGCCGCAATCCCAATCGCAGCGATCGTTGCCCCCTCGATGAGCACGCCGGCGAGAATCCGGCGCGGCTGGGCGCCCAGTGCGAGCCGGATTGCAAATTCGCGTGTGCGCCAGCTCACCGAAAAGGCCAGCACGCCTGTAACTCCGACCACCGAAATCGCCAAGGCGAGGGCGGCGAACCCCCCGAAAACGATGGCATTCACACGGTTGTTCGCCAGAACTTCGGTGCGGACATCTTCCAGCGTACTGGGGTGCTCGACGGGCTGAGTGGCAGCCGCGGCGCGAATGGTTTTCGTGATGGTCGGGACGAGCGCGTAGGGGTCCTTCTTCGCGCGCACAACCAAGCAGGCCCCGAACAGGGGTCCCTGCGCGAATGGCTGATAGATGGTCAAGTTGCGTTGGGGTATGATGTTCGCGTCGTCGATATCGGCCACGACACCTACGATGCGCCTAGCCGCAGGGCTGATGTCCGCGTACTTGATCAGAGGATCGGTCCACATGACGTGCCGGTTGAGGGCAACCTGGCCGGGGAACAGCTGCTGCGCGATGCTCTTGCTGATGACGACTACGGGTTCGGCTTCCTTCCGATCGGCCTCCGTGAAATCACGCCCCTCGAGAAGGGGAATCCCCAGGGTGGCGAAGTAGCCCGGGGAAACAAAGCGGAACCGGGCACGCAGATCGTCCTTGCTACTCTCACTTCTTCTACCCTCGACCGCGAACTGCAGAGTGAACCGCAGGAAACCACTATCGCGCCACGGGGCCATCATACCGGTTGCGGCGTTCTCCACTCCCGGCAACGCACTGACGCTTCGCTGGGCTTCTTGATAGAACTGGGCGACCTGTTGCGGCGTTCGGCCGTCGGAGGTCAAAGGCAGGTTTGCAATGAGAACATGTCCGGTTTCAAAGCCCGGCTGCGCTTTCTGCAGCGAAAGCAACGTCCTCAGGAGCACACCCGCGCTTGCCAGCAACAGGAATGACGCAGCAATCTGGACCACGGTGAAAACGCGAATCCGGCGGCTGCTCCCGGTGACGCGGCCGGCGCTGCTGGTGAGCATCAGCCCACGCGAGGCATCGGCGGAAGGCAGACGGGGAACGAAGGCAAGAAACACCGCCGCTGCCAACGCCAGCGCCAAGCCCATCCAAAGCACGCTGAAATCGACCGTCAGATCCGCTGCCCTCACCGAGAATCGCAACGCGTAACGCGCGAGTATCGTGACCATCGGGATGGCCACCAGCACGCCAGCCAGGCCTCCGCTGCCACACAGGACCAGGCCTTCTGCCAACAGCGACCGGCGGATGGCGGTCGAGGTTGCTCCCAGGGCGGCGCGGACCGCCAGCTCCGATTCGCGACGCACAGTCCGAGCAAGGACCAGGTTCGCGACGTTCGAGCAGGCAATCAGGAACAGCAGGCCCGAGGCGCCCAACAAAAGCCACAGTATGGTGGTGGCTCCTGCGTTGATCTGGTCCCGAAACCGTCTGGCATTGATTTGGAAGTGGTGCTGAGGCTTGTAAACGTCAGGATGCGCCGCCACCATTGCCGCGTACACTGCCTGAAGCTCCGCGCGCGCAGTCTTGAGGCTGGCCCCAGGCGCCAACCGGCCGAATACATCGGTCATACGGTGCTCGCGGCCCTGCACCATCGTCGCCGACAGGTGGTGGGGGCTGGTGACGACGTTGGCGATGATCTCCGTTTCCGCCGGGTAGGGGATCGAGGGCTCGAGAACTCCCACGACGGTTGCTGAGCGGAGCTGCATCATGCTGCCCAGCCGTATCACCTTTCCTATCACGTTCGGATCCGCATGCAGCGTGGTGACCCAGAACTTGTACGTGAGCACTACTGCGCCAGCGGCGTTGGGGCCATCGTCGCGCGCATCCAGCAGGCGGCCCAACACCGGCTTCAGCCCCATCACCTCAAAATAGGCGCCGTCGACAACTCCTGAGTGGATTCCGCGTGCCTCGCCGAATCCCTGCGCAGTAAAGTCGATGGTGGAGAACGTGCCGAGTTTGCTGATGGTCTTCAAGTGGGCGCCTATGTCAGTGATCTCAGGAATTGAGAACGTGGCATTGTCCACTTGCAGACCGGGCGCGCTCTGCTGGATGTAAATCAGGCGATCTTCATCCCGATTCACCAGCGGACGCAACAGCACGCCGCGCACGACGCTGAAAATGGCGGCGTTCACGCCAATGCCCAGCGCCAGCGTGAGGGCCACGGTGACCCACAGCGTGGGGGTCCGCCCCAGTGAGCGGAGCGCCACCCTTAAGTCGCCCAGCAACGCGTCTGCATACCTGAGCGGACGGGTAATTCCTGCCGCTTGAGGTTCTGACGAGTCGATCGTGGTGGTCCTCATTTTGTCTCCTCCGGCAGTCGCCCCGCCGCTCCGTCAGCAAGGGGGTGAAGGCTCCGCATCTCTCGCCATTCACTTCCGAACCCGAACTTGACGACGAGCACCCGCCACCCGGCATGGCAAAGGTGGCGGTGAAAAGCGCCTGTCTCTGCCTATAGGACGCGGCCAACTGTCGAAACGGTTGACGAAGAACGCTTGCACATCGACGATATGACTGTGCAAGCTGCTTGCCACTGCCAGCCGTCGTTAAGTCGCTGAAAACTGGATAGACAGAGTTGCATTTGGGCGTTCTCCCGCTGGCGCACTGTCCGATTGCGGCACGACCCTTCCCAAAAGCGAACACTTGCACAACCAGCCAGGAGGGTACCTGTGTCCCGGCCGGTAACAGCGGACGCAATTGCCGAGGCCGTCACTCGGAACGAGATCGCGCAATGTCGGCGCCGCCGCGCGGAACCCATGTTCGAGACGAACATCAAACAGTAGTGGTGATTGTCGAAGGGGTCGCGGTTAAGGGACCAACCCAATGGAGAGAGTTCCCATCGACGCCCGCTCGAGACCTTCCGCGTGGGCGGGCATCTATCACCAGCTTTGTCCGCGGTGCCGGACGGGCAGAATCTTCTGTACGTCGATCTTTCGAATTTTCCCGCGCATGAACGAGCGCTGCCCCCATTGCGGTCTGAAATTTGAGCGCGAGCAGGGCTACTTCCTGGGCGCGATGTACTTCAGCTACTTCATCGCGACCGTCGTCATTGTCCTGCTCGCCGTGCTCGTATGGGCGGTGTTGCGCTGGGATCTTCCCGAAAGCGTGGGCGTGGGCTTCCTGCTCTTCCTGCCGGCCGCTTCCGTGGTGACCTTCTTCTCCCGGGTGCTGTGGATTTACCTGGACCAATCCATCGATCCGGATTGGAGCTAGTACCGTCCGGCGCGCGGCGCCAGGGCCAACCCGGCGGGCAGGACGGCAAGGAACCTAGCCATCCAGACATTCACACCAGCAGGAGGCAGCCACACCACCATACTTCCTATGTATAAGCCCTCGGTGATCAGGCAGCCCTGAAATGACGGAAGATAAAGTCCGCTTGACACGCCGATTCATTCGTAGTGCTTGGACTGAGCCCACACAAGGGGCTTCTTCAGCTTCCGGACGACATACACCGACAGATCGTTTTCTGAGGGCTGAACGTAGCCGGTTTCGTCGTGAATGAAGCCTTCCTGCGTGACCTCCTCGAAGGTCTGCGCGAGGCCGCCGGGCCCCCGGCTGATGACGATCCCCACTTCCCACGAACTGCGAGGACCCCACAGCCAATAGTTGTTGTGCCCGGAGGCGGCATCGGGCAGCCCGTACTTTTTCCCCAGGAAATCGATTGCCCCCGCCTGGTGGTAATCCATGCCGAAGATGCCGCACTTGGCGCGATCCTCCGGAGGCAATGACTGATACACGCGAGCGACTTCTCTAACCAGGTTTTCCCAGCCAAACATGGCGGCGTAATACTGGGACAGCCTGCCTACGCGATGACGCTCTCCTCCGGCGTCGGGCTTTAATCCGAGGGCCGCCGAGTACCGGATATGCGCCTCCACGGGAAGGATCGGCAGGGCGACGGGAAGAGTGGCGAGTCCACCGGCAACGATCAGCATCAGGAGAGCCCCACGCAGGGCCTTACTGGGAAACGTCTGCTCGATCCAGAAGGCGCCGAAGGCAAAGAGGACCGTGTAGGCTGGGGACAGGTAGTAGGTCTTTCCACCCGTCACCACGAAGAGAGCGAGAACGGCAAGGTAGCACCAGCCGAGGGCTTGATACCTTCGGTACGCCCTGGAAAGGATCAACATGCCGAGTCCTGCCAGCCAGACAGGAAAGGTGAAGGGATGCATCTGCATGATCTGGCCTGAAAAGTAGGCGGGGAAGGAAAGCTTGACCATCTTGTCGTGGGTTGCGTTGTGCATGAACTCGAGAGTTGGCCACCCGTTCGGTATCTGCCACAATACGTACGGCAGAAAGATCAGGCCAGCGAGCGCTCCTCCCAACCAGAACCACCCGCTCAGGAAATGGCGGCGTTGCCGAGTCAGCACCAGCCCCACCACCAGTCCGAACCCGAGGGAAAGCACGGTGATCTTGTTCTCCAGCCCCAGTCCCGCTACCAGGCCGAAAGCGATCCAAAGCTTGGGACTTCCCCCGTCGAAGATCAGTACCAGAATGTAGAAGGCGGCGAGCCAGAAAAGCATATCAAAAGCATTCATCGAGAAGATGTGGCAGCCGCCCAGATAGACGGGGGCAACCAGTACGCACACCTGAGCGAGCAGCTGACCGAACCTCCCCGTCCCCAGTCGCCGGGCCAGCAGTCCGGTGAGGAGGACCGTCGCACCTCCGGCGAGCGCCGGCAACAGCCGGATCGAGAACAGGGAATCGCCTAACAACCAGCGATCCAGGCGGAGCAGCAGGATGGAAAGCGGTGGATGGTCCACGTACCCCCAGTCGAGCCGCTTGCTGCAGGCGATGTAATAGAACTCGTCGCTGAAGAAGCCGAACCCTTTGTACGTCAGCAGATGCAGGGTCACTTTGATCAAGGCGGGGATCGCGAGCACAGCGAGGTCGAGTTTCGACTTCGCTGCGTCCGCGAGGTTTAATGGTCTTGCGTCCATGAGACTCCTCCCAACCCCAAGCGCGATAAAATACCTCGATGACGGCGCACGGTATTATGCCTTGAATTTCGGGTAGCTTAAGGGGATTCTGATCGGCGATTTGCCCACTGCCACCCGGCATGCTTCCGCAATCAAAGTGAAGGCCCCCGGCAAGCCACGGCGCTTCTCATTACAGGCGCCCCGTCTGCCGCCGGTCCTTTGTTTTCTATAACATTCTCGCTTTGTTCCGGCGATTTTGAGGTTTCGCCGGCGTTTTCCTCTGCCGGACTTTCTGTCGTATGACTCCCCGGCTGGCGCAGGCCCCTGCCGTTTGGGGTCTGCGTTTCCCGAAGGGAAGGCCGTGCTTCACTATCCTGCCCTGCATTACAGACTCTGGGCGGCGTGTCTGCGCCAGCCCTTGGCAATTCATCGCCGGGAGGACTGGCTGCCTCCTTGAACATTCGGGCGGGTTCTTTGCGCATGGTCAGGAGAGTCCTCACCTTGCGGTCAATCGAGCGGTCGTGCACCTCGACCTGCGCATACTTGCCCTCCTCCTCGTAAACGAGCGCCGGATCTTCCCGTCGAGACTCGCAAATTCTGAATTCGGCATTAGTTCCCGCATTTGACACCCTTAAATTGGGTTCGTTTTTCAGTTCGTTTTGAGTTCGTTTTCCAAACGCACCATGTTTTTTCAATAACATACTGGCTTCGTTCGTATTATTTTTGTGTTTTTCGGAGTCGTTCTTCCCTGGCTCGCTCGCTAAGTTTTGGGGCCGGGAAATCAAAGAGCCGGGAAGTCCGGGAATGACCCACCGTCTCCCCAAGCTGCGAACCGAAAGACGGGGCCGATGGTTGGCTTCCCAATTTCTCGACTCTTTGACTCCTCGACTTCTCGACTGCACTCGGAGGCAGAAACCACAGGCAGGGACTAAGAACGAAAACAGAAGAGGACTTTCTGGCATAACGTACCCGGCAGGCCCTGAGGGCCTTGCCCGACCTTACAATTCTAGCCTATAACGCCCCATTTGTCAAGTACCAACGAAGTCAACCACCCCGATGATACCTCGGCGGGCGGGGACTCCGTTGGTTGGGTTCTGGCGATGCCCTGGAGGGGCGCCGCTCAAGTTGGGCTCTCCGCTTCGGGGGCGTTCAGACTTGTCCATTGACGTGGCTGGCGCAGGACGAAGCCCTGCGTCGCGTGGAGCCGGAATGAGCAGAGACCGCAGAGCTGCGCTGTGCATCAGCCCCGCAGCCCGCGAAGCGGGCGAAAGATCGTAGCCCATGGCGCAAGCCGTGGGTGAGGAATTCGCGTAAAATCCCCCCAAGCCCCGGAGGGGCGAAAGAACATGTCCCACACCTACACGAACCTCCTGACGCACGTTATCTTTAGCACCAACGGCCGTGAACCTCTTATCACCGCTGCGCTTCATGACGATTTACTCGCCTACCTGGGCGGAATCGTGCGCGAGATTGGCGGTACGCTCCGGGCCACGAACTCGAGACCCGACCACGTGCACCTGCTCTGCTCGTTACCACCGACCGTGGCGATATCCGACGCCCTCCGGGTGGTGAAAACCAATTCGTCTCGATGGGTGCATCGCGAAAGGCGGCTTGCCGGTTTCGATTGGCAAACCGGCGACGGAGCATTCAGCGTCAGCCATTCGCTGGCGCCATCGGTTACGCGATAGATCGGTGACCAAGAAAAACATCACCGCCGCGTGACCTTCCAAGAGGAAATGATCGCGTTTCTAAAAAGGAACGGCATTGCTTACGATGAACGTTAAATTTGGTCGTGATTTCTTTCGCCCCTAAAGGGGCTTGCGCGGGGTGGAGGGGGCCGATCGCCCCACGGCTTGCGCCGTGGGCTACGATCTTTCGCCCGCTTTGCGGGCTCACTGTACATACGATGAACCTACAAGGCTGCCGCGGGGCTTCGCCCTGCGCCAGCCGCGCCGAAGGTTTCTTGGAGGGGTCTTTTGTTCGTTACTGGGCTGCCCTAGCCCGTTTCCCGGACCTCAGAGGTTGGCCTTTGCTGACCCATGCGGAAGACAAGACGTCCCTTTAACCTTAACCCTTCCTTAACACTTCCTTCAATTTAGCTCAACAGGGGCGGTGGTATCGTGGGCCGCAACTATGCTGGATTGGCTTATTCAGTCCGGGGCAGCTTTGCTCGCGTTGATGGTGGCCCTCATCACGATGGGTTTTCTCGTCCACATGTCGTTCAGCAGCAGGCCGGATGCTCGAATGGCTTTCCTGACTGGCCTGATGAAAGGCGCAATGCTCGATGGCGCGAGCCAGAACGCGCGTTCGGCAAACCCGAGGGTTCATAGACGGCTTGCTGGCATCAGTGAGCCGGGCGGAGACCAGGGTGAGGGATGCTCGCCATACCGGCGGAGAGGGCGCGAGTGAGGTAGCCCGTGAACTCGACCGTCTGTTTTGTGTCAAACGGCAGGCGGCCGCTAATGGCCAATTTGGCGAGCCCGTGCACGCCCGACCAGGCAACGACGGCAAGGGGCAGCGGGTCGCCCGCCGGCAAGCCTCCTGCTGATTGCACGGCCGCCACCGCGTCCAGAAGGGTTTGGAACGCCCGGAGGCCCGCCCCTGAGGCGCTTGCCGGGGGTTTTTTCACCGCGGGCAGGTCGAACATCACCTGGAGGTGCTGCGGCCAGCGTAACGCAAACTGTAAGTACCCACGCCCCGCCAGACGCAGCCGCTCCTCGGCGGTGCGCCCCTCTGACATCGCCTCCTGCATCGACGCGGTCAACAGCTCGAAACCCTCCGTAGCCACCGCGCACACTAAATCCTGCTTGTCGCGAAAATGCCGGTAGGGCGCGTTGTGCGACACTCCCGCCCGCCGGGCTACTTCGCGTAGTGTGAAGGCTTGCGGCCCGACCTCCGACATGAGCCGAAGCGCCGAGGCGAGCAAGACTTCCTTCAGGTTGCCGTGGTGGTACTGGCGTTTTCGGGCCATAATTCCTCCCTCCAAGAAATCTAGCAGAAAGATGTTGACAAGCGCAACATCTGAATGTAAGCTCGATGTTGTCAATGTCAACATCGGAGGCTTAAGATGGTTTCCTACAAGCAACACGTTCTCGAAGAACGCTGGGACGCGATTGTAATCGGCTCGGGCATCGGAGGGCTGGCCGCAGCCGCCCTGCTCTCCAAGCACGCGGGCAAGAGAGTTCTGGTGCTGGAGCGCCATTATACCGCCGGCGGCTACACGCATACCTTCCACCGGCCCGGATACCAATGGGACGTGGGCGTGCATTACATTGGCCAGGTGCACGATCCCTCCTCGCAGCTTCGCGCCCTCTTCGACCACCTGAGCGACGGACATCTACAGTGGCAACCGATGCCGGACGTCTACGACCGCGTGATCATGGGTGGGAACACATTCGAATTCCCCAGCGGCTGCGAGCGTTTACGCGAGCAGTTGAAGCGGTATTTCCCCGAGGAAGCGTCTGCGACGGACCGCTATATCGACACAGTCATCTCCACGCAGAAGGCCGTCGGGCTGTACGTTGCCGAGAAAGCGATTCCGCGGCCCTTGGCCTGGCTCGCCGGAGGCTTGATGCGGGCGCGTTTTCTGCGCGGGGCGCGCCAGACGACGCTCAGTGTGCTGCGAGGGTTCACCGCCAACCCGGACTGGATCGGACTCGTCACCGCGCAGTGGGGTAATTACGGGCTTCCACCCGCGCAGAGCAGCTTCGGCATTCACGCGGTCGTGGCGGGGCATTACTTCGAGGGCGCCAGCTATCCGGTGGGAGGCGCGGAACGCATTGCTCAAACCATCGCGCCGGTCATCGAGCAAAATGGCGGCCAGGTTGTGATCAGCGCGGAGGTCGCCGAGATCATCGTAAAAAGCGGGAAGGCCGTGGGCGTTCGCATGGCCGATGGCCGCGAATTCCTCTCCGGCATCGTCGTCAGCGACGCGGGCGCCCGCAACACTTTCGAGCGCCTGGTTCGAGCGGAGCAGCCGATGCGAAACGAACTGCGGCGGATTCCACCTTCCCTGGCGCACCTGAGCCTTTACGTCGGCGTGAAGCAGAGCGCGGCGGAACTCGGCTTGAAAGGAACGAACCTGTGGGTTCATCCCACGCCTGACCATGACACGAACTTTGCCCGCTTCGTGAAGGACCCGTCCGCGCCCTTCGGGCTGTTGTTCATTTCTTTTCCCTCGGCGAAGGATCCGGACTTTGAGCGCAAGTACCCCGGCCGGGCCACGCTCGAAGTGGTCACCCTTGCTCCCTACGAATGGTTTGCGCGCTGGGAGGGCTCCCGCTGGAGGCGTCGCACAGAGGATTACGAGGCGTTCAAAAAGGAATTTGCGACTCGTTTGCAGAGCGAACTTGAGCGGTTGGTGCCCGCCGTGGCCGGGAAGATCGACCACGCGGAACTTTCTACGCCGATCACCACGCGCCACTTTATGAATTACGAGCACGGAGAAGCTTATGGCCTCGCCGCCACACCGGAGCGCTTCATTTCACGCTCGCTCACGCCCCATACCTCCGTCCCGGGCCTCTACCTTACCGGGCAGGACGTGGCGGCGCTCGGCGTTGCCGGCGCACTCTTTGGTGGTGTGGCCGCCGCGTCGGCAGTGCTGGGTCAGAATCTCGCCGGCAAGATAAAACCCCGAACCACGGCAGCAGTTGCGGCGTAGTCATGAGGTTTGGAGACCCTTGCTCGACCGGGGGGCATGGGCAACGGGGAAGCTTGCGCGCCCGTGCTATGCGGCCAACACGGCATCCCTCCATATATAACCGTAACTAAATGCTGTCGCCCGGTGTTAAAATAATCTGAGGACGGGGCGGAAGTCATCAGTTATGAGTTCGCGCAGGGTGCAGCAAGACAGCAGCGTGCTTTGCCGTCATTCCTTGGGCCAACTGCGATCAGGCATCAATCATGATAAGGAATCTAAGGGCGCGGCCGGAGTGGAAGTTTTTCAGCGTTCTACCCAAGGCCAACGGCGCCCTCACCTTGGCGTGGTGGATTGTGCTTCTCATGCGAGGGTTCCTCCCGGCATTGTTCGCCATTGCCATGGGCGCGCTGGTAGGCGCCTTGGTTCGCAGTGCCTCGCTTGCCGCGCCTCTGGCCTTAGTCGGCGTCTTGTTCGTGCTGTTGCAGGTGTTGTCGCCGCTGCATCGGGTGATCAGTACGAACCTCGGCAGCCAAGCCGCCGCTTGGCTTTATGACCAGCTAACCTCTGCCTGCGTCCGCCCTCCCGGCATGGGCCACCTGGAGGATCCACGCCTTACGACCGACCTGGCCATGGCGCGCGATTTCGATCTGGGAATCACCGGGCCACCGCTCTCAATTTCCATGGACTTCATCGCGTCGGGACTGGTGGAACTGGTGGCTGGACTGGCCGCGACCATAGTTCTCGCGGGCTACTCTTGGTGGGCGCCCCTGGTGCTTGCCGGAGCGTGGCTCAGCACCCATTGGCTGCTCCGCGAGAGCGCGGTGTGGAAAGACCGCAACACGGATGAGGTCCGTGCTGCGCAGCGCCAGGCCGACTACGCGTATCGCCTCGCGGTGGACCCTCCGGCGGCCAAGGAGGTGCGGCTGTTCGGACTGGCGAGTTGGGTCGTCGACCGGTTCACCTCCGCCCGCCGGCGAGTGCTCGATCTTCAGTGGCAAGCGACCCGCCTACGCGAGCGTCCGGTCCTGTGGAGCCTGCTGCTCGTGCTCAGCGCCAACCTCCTGGTGTTCTGGACGATGGCCAACGACCTCGCTGCCGGACACTTGAGCTTGGCGCGGGTCGTCACTTTCGCCACAGCCGCGATAAGCGCCAGCACGATTGCTTTTGGCGGCTTGTCCTGGGCGCTCGACAGTGCCGCGGCGCCGGTTGGCGCAGTGCTGCGTCTCGAAACCGCTATGGGTCCGGCAGGAGCCCTCGTGCAGGGCACACGCTCGCCCCTGGGGATGCCCGCGCGGGAGATCCGTTTTCGCAACGTTCGCTTTTCTTATCCGTCCGTCTCCCAACCCGTGCTCGACGGCTTTGACCTCACGATCCCGGCCGGATCGTCTCTCGCCATTGTGGGACAGAACGGCGCGGGCAAGACCACACTCGCGAAGTTACTGTGCCGGCTGTATGACCCTCAGGAAGGGTCCATCGAAGTGGACGGCGTGGATCTCCGTCAGCTTGATCTGGATGCCTGGCGTGAGCGTCTCACTGCCGTATTCCAGGACTTCACCCGCTTCGAGCTGCCCTTGCGTGACAACGTTGCACCTTGCGGGGCGCCCGACGCAGTGATTATGGCCGCGCTCGCCGAAGCCGGCGCGGAGCATCTGGTCGGCCTTGATACGGTACTTTCTCGCGCTTATGAAGGTGGTACGGATCTTTCAGGAGGCCAGTGGCAACGCGTTGCTTTGGCGCGGGCACTGTGTGCTGTCCAGCTGGGCGCCGGCCTTGTCCTGCTTGACGAGCCGACCGCGCAGCTCGATGTGCGAGGCGAAGCGGAAATCTTCGAGCGAATCCTGACCGCCACGCGGAACGCTACCACGATTCTCATCTCGCACCGGTTCTCTACCGTACGCCATGCCGACCGCATTTGTGTTCTCGAGCACGGCCGCGTGGTCGAGTTGGGAACACATGACGAGCTGATCGCTTCCGGCGGCCGATACCGCACGATGTTCGACTTGCAAGCGTCGCGCTTCAGCGGCGAGGAAGAAGAAGGAGTCGAGCTCGATGCCCTCGCCTGATCGCCTACCGCCCGCCCTGCCCTCGATGTGGCGCGCGCTTCGGCGCGCACACGAAGCCGAGCCGCGCCTGCTGGGAGTTTCTTTCGGACTGGCCTTGCTGGCGGCGTTGCCGGACGCGCTGCTGGCGCTCTGGATGAAGCTGCTGGCGGATGGAGTACTCGGCCACAAGACGCGCCTGGTGCTTGGCGCCGCCCTTGGCCTCGGCGTCTCGGCGGTAGCAACCTGGTTTCTCAAGGTGGTCAGCGATCGCACCCAGCGGCGCTTCCGCGACCGGGTGGCGGTGGCGCTCGAATCGCACGTGGCTCGATTGCAAGCTTCCGTCGCCGTTATCGCCCACCACGAACGTCCGGAGTACCTGGATCGTCTCGCCATGCTCCGCGATCAGGTCTTCGTGCTCGACCACATGTACATGTCGCTGTTCTCCACGTGCGGCTGGATTCTCCGGCTCGGCGTAACGCTGGCTCTGCTGATGTCAGTTCACCCCGTTTTGGCGCTGCTGGCAGCCTTCGCCTTGCCGACCGTACTTGCCTCGACATGGCGTCCGGGTGTGGAGCGCGCCGTCGAAGAGAGCGTCGCATCCGCCAACCGTCTGGCGCGCCATCTGTTCGTGACGGCCACCACCGCGCCGCCGGGCAAGGACGTACGTATCACCGGGATGGGCGAGCTCCTGATCGGGCTGCGGCGCGAGACCTGGCAACACTGGTATGGGCCGGTCGCTGCTGCGCGCTGGGGCACCGCGCTCTGGAGTTCGCTGGCGTGGGCTTTCTTCGGAGCGGCATATGTGGCCGCCGTGGTCTTCGTTTCCTCGCGACCGAACGCCACCCCGGGCCAGATTGTGCTGGTACTGGCAGCGGGCTCCCGGCTTTCAGCCTACATCGGGGCAACCGTCGGCGAGATTGGATTTCTGCGAGGTTTCTGGCTCGACGGTTCGCGGCGCCTGGCATGGCTGGAAGACTACGCCGCGTCGCTCGTGGAACACACCGATACGCCGGCGCCCCGGCGGCTTGTCCAGGGCATCGTCTTCGAGCACGTCTCCTTCTCCTATCCGGGCACAGAGCGCCGCGTGCTGGAGGACATCAATCTTGAACTGAAGCCCGGCTCGGTGGTGGCGCTTGTCGGTGAGAACGGGGCCGGCAAGAGCACGCTGGTCAAACTGCTTTGCCGCCTCTACCAGCCCGACCAAGGCCGCATCCTTATTGATGGCGCGGACTTGGCGCGCATTCGCGCAGACGAATGGCGCTCGCGGCTCGCAGGGGCCTTTCAGGATTTCTTCCGGTTCGAATTCCGGGCACGCCATTCAGTTGGGATCGGTGACATGCCCCGGCTCGAGAACCAATCTGCGGTCGTCACAGCCGTAGGCCGCGCCGGGGCGGAAGACGTGGTGGCCAAGCTCGAGGCGGGTCTCGAGACGCAGCTCGGCGCAACTTGGCCGCAAGGGGTGGAAGTGAGTTTTGGCCAGTGGCAGAAACTCGCGCTAGCCCGAGGATTCATGCGTGACGGGCCGCTCGTCCTGGTGCTCGACGAACCGACAGCGGCGCTGGACGCCGAGACTGAACATGCGCTTTTCGAGCGCTACGCGGCCGCGGCACGCGGCGACGGCCGCATCACTCTGCTGGTCTCCCACCGTTTCAGCACTGTGCGCATGGCGGATCGGATCGTGGTGCTCGAAGGTGCTCGGGTGGTCGAGGAGGGAACTCACGAAGAGCTGATAGCCAAGGGTGGTCAATACGCTGAGCTCTATGGCATTCAGGCGGAAGCGTATCGGTAAGGGCCATTATGGCCACGGCTTATTTCCACCGATCACCATGTTTCAGCACGTAATGCGCGAATACATAGCGCCATGGGATCAGGGGAACAAAAATAACCACCATCAGGACAGCTTTAATATCTTCTGCCACCGCCGCACTGATCTGATGGGCGGACCATAGCGGCAGTGCAAAGGCCGTGAGGTAGATCGCCTTCCAAACCATCTCGAACAGCAATACAGGGAACATCTGCACTGGGTATCGGAGTCCTAATGCGGCGGTCGCGCCGAGGCCGGCCAGGAGGGCGACTTGGACGCCGTGGGCTGCCGCGAACTCATTCGTGTGGTGGATGACGGCGGGCCAGATAACCACGCCGAGCCCAGCGGCCATCACAAGGTATGCGGCCCGCAGTGTGTAGAGGCGAAACAGGGACACTCCGCATAGGGCGGCACGTGATGTTACCTCATCGGATGGAACGGACGACCCGATAACCGAGTTCATCGTGACGCCTCCTAACGCCTAGCAGCGCGACACTGGCATAAGGATGACTGCCTGATCAAGAGTCCCTCATGACTAGTCTGTCCCCCGCCCTATGGGTCTGTCAAAGGCAAAACCCGAATCAGATTCGGATAGACTATCAGACCTATTCCTGCCGCAGGACAATGTTCGGATCGACTTGCGAGGCGCGTCGTGCCGGTATGTAGGTGCCCAGCGCCGCGATGGCCAGAAGGGACACGGTAACGGGCACGACGAGAGGGAGGTAAAAGCCGTGGCCGCCGGGCAAGGCCGCCGTAAGCTTACTCGCGGCCAGGCTGAGTAGCAGGCCAATCGCGACCCCGCTGGCAGCCAGCACCATGCCCTGCCGGAGCACCATCTTGACCACCGCGGCTGGGTCAGCCCCGATCGCCATACGGATCCCGATCTCGCGATGCCGCAAGCTTACCGAGTAGCTCATCAAGCCGTAAAGGCCGACCAGAGCCAGCACCAATCCGAGAAAGCCCAACCCCCCGATGATTTCGCGAATTATGTCCATCCGTTGTTTCACGGTCAGGTCATAAATATCCTGCATGGAACGTACGGCGAAGATCGGCTGGTTGGGATCCAGCCGCCGGACCAAGTCTCGCAACCGTCCGGCCTCTTCGGCCGGTGGTCCCTCGGTTTCAAGCATCAAGGTCAGGGCAGCGGTGGGGTTCTGGGCCAAGGGCAGGTAAAAATACTCCTGGGGCGCTTCGATAGGGTTAAGGTAAGTGCTCTGCTTCGCCACCCCGACAATCTCGGCGAAAGGACCGTCCAGGCCATTCAGTCTCAGGCGTTTTCCGATGGCGTCTTGGTTCGGGTAGTAGTTGCGGACGAACTGCTCATTGACAATCACCACGCGCGGGGTATCCGCACGGTCGCTGGAGAGGAAATCGCGGCCTTGCACTATGGGCACTCCCATCGTGCGGAAGTAGTCCTCGCTGACGACATTCGAAAGCACGATCACCGCCTCTGTCCCACTCGGCAACTGGATGCCTTCCGGGACGACCCGCGTCGAACGGAGGCCCGCAAACTGCGACTGGACCGCGGTTTGAATCATGGGTATTGCCTCCGAGAGTGCCGCGGACTTCACACCGGCAAGGGTCCGAGCCTGGTCGAGCAACTGCCGATAGAATTCCTTGCTTTGCTCCATCGAATCGCGGGCCAGCGTGGGGTTAAAGCCGGCGGTGAGAACATCGCTCGAATGGAAACCCAGCGAGGTGGAGAGAAGAACCGAAGCCCCGCGAAAAATCTGCGTGGCAAAGACCAGCAGCAAAAGCGAGCCCGCCACCTGCGCGATCACCAGGACATTCCTTCCCAGGAATCGGCGGTGCTTGCGGGGAGCGGCGCCTCCGGACTTCAGAGCCGTAAGCAGGTCCGGCTTGGTGCTTTCGAGGGCCGGGGCCAGCCCAAACAAGATGGCGCTTGCCAGCGAAGCCAAAAACACGAACAGCAGCGCCCGTGCGTCGAGCTGGAAATTGAGCACAATTGGCATGTCGCTGGGGATGCGGAATCGGGAAAACAGATTCGCGCACCCTTCGGCAATAAGGAGTCCCAGCGCGCCGCCGAGGAGCGCGATCACCAGGCTCTCCGTCAACAGCAGCCGGATCAGCCGGGCCCGGCCTGCTCCCACCGCCAGCCGCAGGGCGATCTCGCGCGACCGGGCGGAAGCGCGGCTCAGCAACAGGTTCATGATGTTGGCGCAAGCGATGAGCAACACCACCCCGGCCAACGCCATCATCAAGAGGAACGCCAGGGCCGGCACCGAATACTGCTCGATCTGGGTTTGCCAGTAGGTTCCAACCTCGAGCGAGCAGGTGCGATTCGTCGCGGGGTAGGCCTGGGCGAGTTGCTGGCCGATAACTCTCGCTTCGGCCGCAGCTTGCCTGACACTTACCCCCGGCTTCAGCCGCCCCTGGACCCTCAATACTCGCAGCCCGCGCATTTCCAATTCGTTCGGCTGGGAACTGCCCGCCAGCGCCGGCTGCATCGCCAGCGGAACGTACAGGTCAGCGCGTATCCAGACCATTGGTCCTCGGAATGGTTCCGGCGCCACTCCTATGATTGTAAAAGGGAGGCCGTTGAGGAAGATGCTTTTGCCGACAACGTCAGGGCTCGAGGCAAATTCGGTTTCCCAAAAATCATGGCCGAGCACGACGACAGCATCCCGCCCCGGCACTTCGTCCTCGTCCGCACGGAAGCTGCGCCCCAGTGCCGGAGACACGCCCAGGACACTGAAGAAATTGCCGCTCACCAGCGCGCCGTATTTCATCTTCGGCAGCGTGGTTTTGTCTGGGGCGATGCCGAACGGGAAATATTGCGACGCAGTCAGGCCTGCAAAGGATCTGCTCTTTCGTTGCAGGTCAATGAAATCCGGGTAGGACAAGCCGGCTTGCTGGTACGTGCCATTGCTTTCTCCGAGCAACTGCGCCTGGACAACAACGACACCGGAGGCATGCGGGACGGGCAGGGGTCGCAGGAGCAAGTATTCGGCCATGCTGAAGATGGCGCCGTTGGCGCCAATTCCCAAGGCCAGGGACGAAATTGCCACCACGGCGAATCCGGGATTGTGCTGAAAGGTGCGTAGAGCGAAGCGAAGATCGCGAAGCATGCGCTTACTCCTGCCGCAGAACAGTGTTCGGATCGACTTGCGAGGCTCGACGAGCAGGGATATACGCTCCGAGGGCTGCCATTGCCAGAAGGGCGATAGTGACCAGCGCCACAAGGGGCCAGTTGAAACCGCGCCCGCCGACCATCGAGCACATGGGTTTACTTGCTGCCATGGTTAGTAGCAGGCCTATTAAGGCGCCAACTCCGGCCAGCGCCATGCCCTGCGTCAGAACCATCCTGACAACGCCGGCCGATTCCGCCCCGATGGCCATACGGATCCCAATCTCACGCTGGCGCAAGCTTACCGAGTAAGTCATCAACCCGTAGAGCCCAACCAACGCCAGCACCAGTCCAAGTATCCCCAGCCCGGCGATGGCCTGGATAAACAAGCCGAAGGTCTTGGTGGCGCGCACGTCAAAGAATTCTTCCATGGAACGGACACCATACACCGGCTGGCGCGAGTCAAGCCGCTGCACCAGGGCCCGCAACGGCTCGGCCGCGGCGGCGGAGGAGCCTTCGGTTTCGAGCATCAGAGTCATGGCCGGGGCGGGGCTCTGCGCCAGCGGCAAGTACAGGTATTCCATAGGCGGTTCGATCGGAAGAATGTACCTGCTCTGTTTCGCTACACCGATGATTTCGAGCACTGGTCCGTCAGCGCTGTACAGGCGGAGCCGTTTTCCAAGGGGATCTTGATCGGGATAGTACTTGCGGGCGAACTGCTCGTTGATGATTGCGACGCGCGTGGAATCTTCGCTGTCGGTGCGCTGGAATTCGCGCCCTTTAATTACAGGCACGGCGATGGTGCCAAAATACCCTTCGCTCACGGTGTTCGAAAACACCTGTACGCCTTCAGCCCCAGGGGGCAACGGGACACCTTCCGGGATGACGCGGATTCCAGGCGAAGCCGGGACCATCGGCATGGCCTGGGCGAGAGCCGCCGACTTCACAGCGGGTAGAGTGCGCGCCTGGTCCAACAATTGGCGGTAAAACTGTTTCGTTTGCTCCTTCGAGTCGCGAGCCAGAGAAGGATTAAAGCTGGCCATGAGAAGGTGGCTGGTTCGAAAACCGGCAGGCGAGGAAAGGGTCAGTTGTGCTCCGCGGAAAGCCTGGGTGGCGATAACCAATAACACGAGAGAACCGGCGACTTGCACAACCACCAGTGCGTTTCTTCCCAACAGCCGCCGTCGCTTGCCGCCCGCACCGCCCGTTGACTTCAAAAACGGTACCAGGTCGAGCTTGGTGCTCTGGAGCGCCGGAGCCAGTCCAAACAGCAGGGCGCTCAATGCCGAAATCAACAGCGCAAACAGCAATACCTGAGGATCAAGCTTTACGTTGACGATGAGGGGCACGTCAATGGGGACACGGGCCTGGGAGAAGAAACTCGCTCCCGCCTCGGCGACAAGAAGCCCTAGCGCTCCTCCCAAAAACGCGATGACCAGGCTCTCGGTTAGAAGTTGCCGGATCAGCCTGCCTCGTCCTGCCCCGATGGCCAGCCGCACACTGATTTCGCGCGAACGCCCGGACGCCCGGCTGAGCAGCAGATTCATGACGTTGGCGCACGCAATCAGCAGCACCACCGCCGAGAGCGCCGACATGAACAGGACAAGCACTACGAGCATTGAGAATTGGCCGAATTGGGCATGCCTCTGCGTCGCAACCATCAGTGCGCAGGTGGCGTTTGTCTTCGGATATGCCCGGGCGAGTCCGTTGCTGATGACCTGTACCTCTGCCGCAGCTTGCCCCACACGTACGCCGGGTTTCAATCGCCCCAGGACCATCAACCCCCGTACGCCCCGCATCTCAAGTTCACTTTGACCCGACTCGCCGGCGAGCTTGGGCTGCATCGCCAGCGGGACATACAGGTCGGTACGAAGAAAGACGTTGGGGCCCGGGAAGGACTCCGGTGCGACGCCTATAACCGTAAAGGGTAGGCCATTGAGGAGAACACTCTTTCCGATGACGTCAGAGCTGGAGGCGAATTCGGATTCCCAGAGAGCGTGGCCCAGCACCACAACCGCGTCTCGCCCTGGCACTTTGTCCTCATCGGCCCGGAAGCCGCGCCCCAGTTCCGGATTCACCCCCAGGACGGTAAAGAAGTTCCCGCTCACTAGCGCCCCGAATTTCATCTGGGGTTGGGACGATTTGTCCGGAGCAAAGCCGAACGAGAAATAGTGGGAGGCTACCAAGCCCGCGAAGGAATGGCTTTGCTTCCTGAGGTCGTCGAAATCCGGATAGGAAATGCTTGAAAGGTCAGTGAAGCCTGAGATGCTCTCACCGCGGAATTGAGACCAGACCGCCATGATTTCGGAAGCCTTCGGCACAGGCAGAGGTCGAAGAAGCACGTAGTCCGCGAAGCTGAAGATGGCGGCGTTGGCGCCAATCCCCAAAGCCAGCGACAAGATAGCGATCGCGGCGAATCCGGGATTATGTCGCAGAGTGCGCAAGGCGAAGCGTAGGTCGGCGAGCATAATGTGGGCGAGAGCAATTCCTTTGCCACGCGAGGTCATCTGTATCTTGTTGAATAATCTTCGGCGGTGAAACAGTTAACAAACAATGGCTG
>Ga0181535_10003093_pt1 | contig 19609 bp, 18 predicted proteins | sample PEATcosm2014_Bin_44_FD_119774 | JGI IMG/M metagenome (GOLD analysis project Ga0181535, IMG submission 119774) | Peatland microbial communities from MTU Mesocosm Facility, Houghton, MI, USA - PEATcosm2014_Bin17_30_metaG | ecosystem: Environmental > Terrestrial > Soil > Wetlands > Peat | place... | reverse complement strand
TTTTTGTGGGGGGGGTGGGGGGGGGTAAATTTTTTTTCTTTTCTCAGATAACACCAAATCATGAGAATCAATGAACAACCACGAGACGGCCCCTACAAAGCCGCGCTGACCCAAGACCAGCGCATTTCATTCCATAAGCTCCTCCTCTCCGAGGCCAGTGTGGCCGAAGTCCGGGAGAAAGCCGTCCCTTGACCTCAAGGACCGCGCAAACCATCTTCCATATGCCATTCCCCCGATCTCCATTTGACAGCCTCAAAATTCCCGCAAATATTTGCTTGCATTTCCAGCAGTGCGGTGTTCAGAGTTTAGCTTGGTGGAGGTTTTGGCTGTTGGAGATACGCATTATGAGGTTTAAGCAACAATCCCGGAAGACGCTGGAACTGGTGTCCTACATCTTTCTCCTCGTTGGGCTGCTTGCGCTCGGGCAGATGATCCACCACGCCGTCCAAGGTCTTTTCCGCTTTAACTTCGGGGTTTTGGGCATTGCGATTTTTGCCGGCCTGCGACGCTATTCGCCGGCATGGCGGGTGTGCGCCCTCGTGTTTATCTGGTACAGCATGATCACGGTGGCCGTCGCGCTGGGGGTTTGCTTCTACGCCCAATCCCCGGTCAACACCCTCATGGCGGATGACCGCCAATATTCCTCCTGGTTCTCCATCGGGCTTCCCGTCGCGCTGGTGATGATGTTGTTCGTGACGTTGTGGCAATACCGGGTGCTGACCCATCCGGCCATTCGCAGGCTGTTTGCGCGGGAGACCGCGCCTCTGGCCGCGCTCGCCGCCGCCCCGATGCACGAAGAGATCGAAGAAATGGAAGAGGTTGGAGCCAAACGTTAGACGCCGGTCGTGGACAAGGCGGCTGGTGGCCGCCGATTCGCGTTTAATTCGTGATTCCGCTTCTTTGTTGAAACCTTCTGGCCTGTCGCGACGTCCAACCTTAAACTAGGACGATGAAAATTACCGAACCGTTTCCCCAAAAGCACGATTTTAGCCGGCGCAGTCTGCTCAAGAAATTCGGGGCGGGCGCCATGCTGGCGGGCGCGGGGGCCTGGCGTGGTCTGGCCGCGGAGCAAAGCGAAAACACCCCCTATAAAGTCAAAAACGGGCGCATCCGCCAATCAGTCATCTTCTGGTGCTTCAACCCCATGACCCCGGCCGAATTGGCCGGGCACGCCGCGGATTTGGGCATGGCCTCGGTCGAACTGGTCCAACCGGATGCCTGGCCGGAATTGACCAAGCGCGGATTGGTCTGCGCCATGACGCCCAGCCACGGCTGGCGCACCGGTTTCGCCCAAGTCAGCCAGCACGAAAGCTGCCTTGAAATGCTGCGCACCCGCATCGACCAAACAGCCGCGGCCGGCTTTGGCAACGTCATCACTTTCTCCGGTTTCCGCAACGGCCAATCCACCGAAGCCGCCACCAAAAACACGGTCGAAGGCCTCAAAAAAATCGTGGGCTACGCCGAAAAAAAGAACGTCACCCTCTGCCTGGAGATGCTGAATTCGCGCGTCCACCTCGACATGAAGGGGCATCCCGATTATTTCTGCGACAACATCGACCTCTCGGTGGACATCTGCCGTCAAATCAGCTCCGAGCGGATGAAGGTTTTGTTTGACATCTACCACGTGCAAATCATGCACGGCGACATCATTTCGCACATCCGCCAGCATCACCAGTGGATCGGCCACTATCACACGGCGGGCGTGCCGGGCCGCAATGAAATCGGCTCCAACCAGGAACTCAATTACGCGCCGATCATGCAGGCGATCCTGAAAACAGGTTACAAGGGATTTGTCGGACATGAATTTGTCCCGCTCAGAGATAAAGTCGCCTCCCTGAGCGAAGCGGTTAAAATTTGCGACGTTTAAATGCAGACATGGATGAAGTTTAAAATGAAGATGCCTTTCCTAACCCGCGCCCCGTTCACCGTCCTCGGCCTGGCGGTTTTATTTTTCGTTGCCGCCGGAAACCGGTCCGCCCTGGCGGTCGAACCCATCCGCGCCCTCCTGATCACGGGCGGCTGCTGCCATGATTACGGCGAACAGCAAAAAATACTCACCGAAGGCATCAGCGCGCGCGCCAACGTGGTCTGGACCATCCTTTACGAAGGCGGCAGCTCCAAGGGCGGCGTGATCCGCGACCACCGCATGAGCATTTACGAGAAGACCGATTGGGCCAAAGGCTACGACATCGTCGTGCATAACGAATGTTTCGGCGACGTGACCAATGCGGATTTTGTCAATCATATCGCCAAGGCGCACTTCGACGGCGTGCCGGCGGTGGTGATCCATTGCACCATCCATACCTATCGCAAATCATCGACCGACGAATGGCGCAAATGTCTCGGCGTCAGCTCCTACAGCCATGAGCCGGGCCGGAAATTCAACGTCATCAACGTGAACCCGGATCATCCCGTCATGAAAGGTTTCCCGGCCACCTGGGCCGATCCCGCCCCCGATGAACTTTACCGCATCGTCAAACTTTGGCCGAACTGCATTCCGCTCGCCAAAGGCATCGGCGCCACCAACTCGGAAAATTGCTGCGTCTGGGTCAACACCTACGGCAAGGCCCGCGTTTTCGGCACCACCCTCGGCCACGGCGATGTCACGATGTCCAGCGACACTTATCTGGACCTGCTGACCCGCGGATTCCTGTGGGCCTGCGACAAGCTTGACCAGGACGGCAAGCCGAAGCCGGGTTACGGAAAAGACGTCAGCAAGTAATTTGTTGGAGTTCCGCCTGTCAATTCCACCAAGCTTTTAGCCTTTGGCCTGGTCATGAAACGGCCGGCCGACTTGGTAGAGCTTCATCTCGGTTTGAAGCCGCGCGACCAACTGGTCGTTGCCTTGTTCCACGGCAAGACGCACGGCGCGCCGCGCGGTTTCCACCGCTTGGGGAAACTGCCCGGTCTCGGCCAAAGCGGCGGCGAGGGTTCCGAGGATGAGCGGGCTTTTTCCGCCCGCCAGATCATTGGCCTGCCGGGCGAGGTCCAGCGCCCTCTTGCCGTCCCGAAGCGAGGCTTCCGGACAAGTGGCCAGAATCCACGCCAGATTATTCAGGAGACCTCCATCCGCCGGGCCAATGCGAAGGCTCTGCTCGAATTGGTCAATCGCCTCGCCATTTCGCCCCGATTTAAAATAACAGATGCCGAGGTATTCACGCAGTCCGGCGTCGTCCGGATGAAGTTCCAGCGCCGTTTTAAAATAAACGATCGCCACATCCACTTGTTTCTTTTCCAGAAACAACTCGCCGAGGTGTCCCCGGGCGAGCCAGCAATCCGGATATCGGCTGAGTGTGGTTTGCCAAAGTGTTCCAAGATCGGCATACATCCCGCATTGCTTCCACGTCAACCCGCCCAAGGCCGTCAGCAACGCCGCGCACAACAACACCCGAAGAAAGTTTCTCCCCGGCGCGATACGGTCCAATCCAATCTTGATCCCCGCCGCCGCCAATGCAATCGGTCCGATGCAGGCCAGATACTGGTAATGATCCGCCACGAACGAATACCTGAACGTGTAAAGCATAACGAATCCCAGCATCGGGCCTAATGTCGCCGCAAAAAACACCGCCGCCACTTCCACGCCGCGCCCCGTCCAGCGCCGCAACCGCCAAATCACCGCGCCCAAGCCAGCCGTCGCCGCCACCCAGCCATAAGCGCCCGGATCGGAAACCGAAATATGCCAACGCGGGTAACTGAAGGCCAAGTTGGCCGGCCAGAGTAATTCGCCCAGATAAAACCACAGCGCCCGGCTCGCAATCAGCAGGCGCTCCATCAGTCCCATATCGAACGATTTGCCCTGCGTGCCTTGATGATAACGTTCCCACCACACCGTCACCAACCCCATGCCGATTCCCATGGCCACAAACGGGGCGACTTGCGCCAGACGACGCCAACCGATCGGCATTTTTTTCAGCCACAAAACCAGGAGCAGCGCCGCCGGCAGAGTGCAGGCCGTCGTCTTGGCCAGGAGCGCCAACGCGTACAAGGCCAGCGCCAGGATGTAAAAACGCCACGGACGCCTCGTTTGCTCATCGACGAACCTGATCCATCCCCACAGCGAGAGCAGAAAGAAAAACCCCATCAGCACATTTTTGCGCTCCGCGATCCACGCGGCCGATTCCACCTGAACCGGATGCAGCGCGAAAATCGCCGCCGCCAGCCATGCGCCCGGGACCCGCAACCGCGCAAGTATCCGCCACACCAGCACCGCATTAGCGGCGTGGAGCAGGAGGTTGATCAAATGGTAGCCCGCCGGATTCAACCCCCAAAAAGCGCGCTCCAGATAAAACGTGGTGTAAGTCAGCGGAAAATATTGCGACGGCGAATCCAGCGAAAACCAGATCCGGCGCAAGCCGTCCGGCGAGGTCAGCAAAGGGTTTTTGGTCAGATATTGATCGTCGTCCCAAATAAACCCGGCGCTCTTTGCGGGGCCATAAGCAATCAACGTCACAATCACAATGAGCAACCCCAACACCCAGTCGCGACACCGCGCCGACGGAAAGAACCCCAAAATGCCATGGCCTGCCATTGCCCTTTGACGTCCCCCCGCGACTGGTCTCTCCTCAGACACGGCAGGCGGTTTGACCTGTCCGCCGGGTGATCGCTTTTTCGGCCACTTCATGCGACGTCATGTTACGTTCTCCTCCAAGCCCGGATCAAACGCCAAATCGGCGCATGGCACCCGGCAGCAGATTGAATGCGGGCCTTTACGGAATGGACGGTCAGATGTAACATATTGCCCATGCACAGCATCCGTTACTTGTATTGGCAGGACGGTGACGCGTGGCTTGGTCATCTGGAGGAATATCCGGACTACTTGACACAAGGCGGGTCGCTGTCCGACTTGGAGAAACATTTGCGCGACCTGCACAAAGATTTATCGAGCGGGGCCATTCCTTCCGTGCGCAAGGTGGCTGAACTTCAGGTCTCGTGAAGCGGGTTGAACTTATCCAGCAACTCACGCGCATGGGTTGCGTTTTCATCCGGCATGGCGGCAAACACGATTGGTATCAGAACCCGCGCACAAAAATGTGCCAGCCGATTCCGCGCCACCACGAGATCAAGTAATACCTGGCTCGTTCGGTCATCAAGAAGTTAAGCGACCAAGCTTGATTTCTTGTGAGCACAGAAAGCGGCATTCCGCGCATACAAATAAAGACGCGCATGATTTCAATGGCTGCGAACGGAAGGGGGGGGGTGGCATATCGGATTCTGCCGGATTTTGTGCGGGGAGGCTGTGGGAAGAATGGCTGTCCGACATGGATTCGAACCATGACAAAGGCCTCCAAAGGGCCTTGTGCTACCATTACACCATCGGACAGTGGCTCCCTAAGGTATCGTTTTTGGAGGGGACTGCAAAGCGAAAATTCACCGTCGAAATTTTTCCTCCCGGCCGGGCGCGTCCCGCCCCCTAACCATTCATCTTGACTGAGGCGATCCAGAATTTGTCGCCAAAGTGAATTTTGAATTTCCCGACCAGCCGTTGCGCCGTCTCCTCCGTGTCCGTCAGGGCGAAAGTGGTTGAACCGCTGCCGGACATCATCGCCGCCCAGGCGCCGTTTTCGCGCAAAAATTCCTGAAACAATCCCAGCAGCGGATATTTGTAGAGCGCGGGCGCCTCAAGCGAGTTGTAGAATTCCCGGCCCGCCGCCGCCCGATCATCTCCCCGCAGCAGAAGGGCCAGCTTTTCGGCCCGGCCGGGACGTCCGTTGAGGGCGTCGGGGAAATGGGCCAGTTCTTGATAGGCCCAAGCGGTCGAAATACCAAAACCGGGATGAATCAGGATGATGTGCGCCGTGCGCAGCGCAGGGAAAGGTTCCAGAGGCCGGACGATTTCGCCCCGGCCGGTGGCAAGCGCGGGCCGGTGCTGGAGAAAAAAAGGAATGTCCGAACCCAGTTTGGCCGCCAGTTCGTGCAACACGGGCGGTGTCAGAGGTTGGCCAAAGAGTTCATTCAGCGCCATCAGGGTGACAGCCGCATTGCCGCTGCCTCCGCCCAAACCTGCGGCGATGGGAAGCCGCTTTTCCAGGTGAATCCGCACCCCGTCGCGAATCCCTGCCTTGGCCAGAAAAAGCGCGGCGGCCTGGAAAACCAAATTCTTGGAGTTGACCGGCAGACTGGGGTCGTTGCAGGTAAGCCGGATGTCCGCGCCGGCCCGCTCGAAGCTCAACCGGTCATGCAGGGCAACGGGGTGCATGATGGTTTCCAACTCGTGAAAGCCATCCGGACGCTTGCCCAGAATGTTCAGGAGTAGATTAACCTTGCAGCATGAGTTCTTCTCAATCATCAGCAGATGAATCGGACGAAATATGCCGGAACCGCGACTGCAATGCTTATCGGAATCAGTTGTCGAAGACGCGGAAGCGGCTGCCCGGGATGTAGGGCGCAATGTCGCCACCCGCAAAACCTAAAGAACTGTCAGGCTGCAGGAATCCCTCCGCGATCCAATCCGGCTTGTAGCTGTCTGGATAAACGGGGTCGTAGGGCTGGAAAATTCCGGTGTAATCGTGGTTCGCCCCGTTGGGAATGGGGAAGGTCAGCACTTCATAGAATCCAATCCCGGTGCGGGCAAAACTGCGATCGATGCCGTTGATGATGCCGGTGGTCATGCCGCCATGACCGCTGGGGTCAAACACCGCCGCCTGTTCCATGGAGCGGCGCATCTCGCCCAGCCGGATGAGTTCCACCGAGTTATTCAGGCCGCGACCGAGCTTTTGCTCAGGTCCGGCGCATCCGGCCACAAGGGCGACAGTCGCAAATAATGACAAAATATAGAAAGCCTGAGTACGCATAATTCGATTCCTTGAATTCACATTACGCGGATTGCGCAAGTTTTGTCCAGTTTTTTTCACCCTATTTTAAATATCTATTTCTCCCCTCGCCGCCCGGCGCTTTTTTTCCTGGCGTTCCCAATACCAGGCAATCCACACCGCCACCTCGTATAGCGCCTGCAGAACCGTGGCCATGATCACCTGCGTAAACGGTTCCGGAGTCGTCAGCAGCGCGCCCAAAATCAAGTTGCCCACGATCATGTAACGCCGCATTGCCCTCAGTTTGGTGTAATTGAGCAGACCGATTTTTACCAATGCCAGCAGGACGACGGGCAATTCAAAACCCAGCCCCATCCCCAGCATGAACTTCACTTCAAAACTGAAAAAATCCTCCGCCTGCCAGATGTCTGACGAAATCCCCATCAAGTTGGAAGTGACTTCCGCGAATTTGATCGCCGGCGGCATGATCATGAAATAGGCAAAAGACACGCCTCCCAAAAACAAGCTCAGCCCAAACCAAAACGCCTGCAGAAAATACTTTTTCTCAACGATCTTCAGGGCCGGCATGATGAATTGGCCCACGAAAAAAAGCACGAATGGCGACGCGAGGAATAGTCCGCCAAAAAATGCCAGATGCAGCATGGACATGAACGAATTCGCCGGCCCCATGTAATAGAGCTGCGGGCCGCCCGAATCGTCGTCGGAATCCGTGGGCACCACATGCATGGAAAGAAACGTGTTGGACCCCACCATCACCGGCTCGAGTTGCACGGTGATATGATGGTTGGTGCCGAGATTCAACGAGCCAAGCTGGTTCGTTGTCAGGTCGACGGATTGGAGCCGGGCCGAACCCAGGCGCAGATGAAGGGTTGTGTTGGTCTGCGCCGGCATGAAGATCAAGCTTCTATGCTGCGCGCGTTTGAGGGGCCACTTGAGGACGGACGCCAGTTGGTTGACGCCAAAAAGGCAGATCAACATCCCGGCCAGCGTCGCCGCCGCACACTTGATGATCGTCCAACGAAGATCCTCAAGGTGTTCGAGAAAAGATTTTACAGCGCCACTTTCGCCATCCTCGTCCTCCTCCGGCTCACGCTCACGACTCGGTTCGGCCATGTGTCAAGATTGGCGAACGCGATCAAGCCTTTGGCACGGTGGAGGGCGGATTGGCGGCAGCAGTTTCGGGAACCGCAGCAGGTTTACTGGCCGGGGGGGCGGACGTCGGCTCCTGGTTCATGGCGTTGTGAAACTCGGTGGTCACATCGCTGGAAGCTTTCTTAAACTCCTTGATGCCCTGGCCCAAACCTTTGGCAAACTCAGGTATCTTCTTGGCGCCAAACAGGACCAAGATGGCAACGAGTACAATGATCAACTCCCCGCCACCCAATCCCAAGACTGCTAAACTTGTGTTCATAAAAAATGCTTCCTGCGCTTCTCCCTGTACAGATACACCACGCCCGCCTTTTAGTAAAGGCGGAAAACGGCCTTTCTCAACAGCCCCGGCCCCGGCCAACCGCAGTTACTTCTTCGGTGTCAGCAAGACCAGATCGCCACGGCGATTCTTGCTCCAGGCGGCTTCATTGTGGCCGGAATCCACCGGCTTGGAAGCTCCATAAGTGACGGTCTTGATGCGTTGCGCGTCCACTCGCAGGTTGACAAGATACTCGCGTATGGCCAAGGCGCGACGATCACCCAGGGAAAGATTATACTTTTCCGTGCCGCGCTCGTCGCAGTTGCCTTCCACCTGGAGGGCGTCGCCCGTGCTGCTCTTGAAATGGGTGGCCACGTCCTGCAATTTGCTCTCTTCCGAGGCTTTGATGGTGGCGCTGTCAAAGTCAAAATAGACCGTGTCGTTCTTGAAGATTTCGCGGTCCTCGTTATGGGGGCCGTTGATGACGCTATCATATTTCCCGTTTCCATTCTCGGGAATGCCTGTCGTGGTTTCGGTCACAGGCGACACAGCGGTCTCGCCGGGAACCGTGCCGGAGGCGCCCGGGCCGGTAGAAGTGGGCACAGGACCGATTGGCCCTTCCGAGCCAGGGATTGGGGTGATCGAACTGGGTTTATGATGGCACGCGGTGACACCGATCACTAGCGCAGCACTAACGACAAGAACGCGGAACAGATTTAAATTTTTCATTTTACTTTCCATTTGCCTAAGAAGCCGCTTTTCACCTTGCCCATGAAGGTTCCGAGCAACTCCCCGAAATTTGCCTTACAGTTTTGACGTGTTTAGTCGGCACGTCAAGCAAAGATAAGACCTGTTTATCATTTCCTTGCTGCGTGAAGATAAGCGTGCGGGAATTGGGCGCCCAGCACGGGTCTTCACCATCAGCAACCATTTTTGCCTCGCCCCCCGATGCCGGCATCACCCAAATGTGAAACGGACGGCTCCCACTTGTAAAGGCTATCTGGCTGCCATCCGGCGACCAATCGGGCGAGGTCAAATTTCCATAGGCTCCACCGGCATGCACCGTGACTGCCGCGCCGCCGTCGGCGCTGATCTTCTGTAACATCGCACGTCCGCTCCGGCATACAAAACATATTTCCCGGCTGTCCGGCGCCCAGCAGGGCGACGAATCATCGTCCCGGGTAAAGGTCAATTCCTTCAACCCGGACCCGTCCAGGTTGCAAACATATAAATTGGGACTGCCGCTCTTGCTCAGGATCATCGCCACTCTCCGCCCGTCCGGCGCCACTTCCGCGCTGAAACTGGCCCCCGGATACCCCGCAAACACCCGCCGCGCCCCCGTGGCCAGGTTGTGCTCGTAAATCTCCGTCTTATTGTTCATCCACGAGGTGTAAAGCAGGCTGTGACCACCCGGAATCCACGACGGCGAGGAAACCAGCGTCGCATCGTGTGTCAACACTATCATACCATATCCGTCGTAATCCGACACACATACTTCCGTCGCCCCCACGCGGCTTAACCGGAACGCGACCTTTGTCCGAAAAATGGGCGTGGTCTGCCGCAATTCCTTGGCAATGTCATCGGCAAAAGCGTGCGCCTGCGCCCGGACGCTGCCGCCCGCATAGGCCCGAAGCCAGAGGGGATGGCTCGCCCCCGCCGGGGTCAGACTGCCTTCCACCCGGCCGTTGTCGCTTCCATTGATAATGTATTCCGGCGAATCGGCCACTTCTATCCCCAGCACGGAAAGATCAAATTTCAACACGTCGGCCGCCTCTCCGGTCAGGCCGGTGATCGATACCGGGATCAGGCGGGTGGTGGACTTCCTGATTTCAATGACCCTGTCCTGCGCTTGCAGGGATAATGCGCCAAATAAAAGAGCAGCCAGCATTAAGTTCAAATTTAATTTCATCCCGATCCTTCTGTGGTAGTAGGTTTGAAAACGATGATAAAGCTGCGCTGCTCGTCGTGAGCGCCAGCCGGAAACGGCGGCAGGCGCGTCACGATCCGCAACGCCCGCGCCACTGATTTGTCCAGCGCCGATTCGCCGGATTTGTTGACAATTTCGGAGGAAATGATTGTGCCGTCGCGCGCCACGACGATCTTGACGCCCGTTGCCGCCGTCCGGCTGGCCACGCTGTCTGGAGCAACCCAGGCGTGAAAGTAAACATTATATATGACTGTTTCGTAACCCGCAAACGCCTCGCCGCCGCCCTGTCCCGGCAGGTCCACCACCGTCCCCTGCGCCCCGCTGTTCTGCACTCCCCTGGCCAGATTGTTCAACGCGCTCCGAATCGCTCCTCTCATCCGCGCCTGGGTCGCCGCGGAGGCTTCCGCCGCTTGCGCTTCTTCCGCCGCCGCTTCTTCCGCCTGTTTCGCTTTCGTTTTCGCCTTCGACGTCACTGCGGACGCCGGAGTGAAATCAGGGTGAATCTCATGGGGTTTGTGACGCGGTTTGGGCGCCGGCTCGCTCTCGCTCGTGTCCTTGGGAGTGGGTTCCGGTTCCACTTCCTGATGTTTAGGCTCCACTGGTTGCTCGGGCTCAACCGTTTTTTCCTGCACCACCGGCTTCGGCGGGGCGGGTTGCGCCCTTTGCACCGGTTGGGGGCGGGGTGCTTGCATCATCTGGGGCGCCGGTTGCGATTGCTGCGGCGGAGTCGCCGCCGGGCCGCCTCCGCCCGCGCCTGCCCGGTCAAGTATATTGGCGGGAATCATGGTCAGGATCGGGATGTCCGTCTCCTCGGGCTTGGGGCGAAAGGCCGAACTTGCCACCAGTACAGCCAGCAGCGCGCCGTGCAGGGTCACGGAAAACAAAAAACATCTTTTTTGCAGGCGCGTCATGGGTGTTCGGCTGGCGCCGTTTTCGCGGAAAATTGCGTAATGTGATCGCGCAGGCAGGCGTCAAACACCGCAATCACGTAATCCCACGGGGTGCGTTTGTCCGCCCGGATATCGACGATCAAATTCGGATTCTGCTGGTGGCTCGTCTTCAGCCCCGCCTCGACTTGCCGGATGTTCATCCGCCGGCCTTGATACAAATATTCCCCCCGGGACGTGATTTCGATCAGGCGGATGTTGCGGCGGTCGATGTGGCGCGTGTCAGCCGCCCCCACGTTCTTGGGCAGTTGCAAATCAATGTTTTGCTCAAGCAAAGGCCGCGTGATCACGAAAATGATCAACAGCACAAACGCCAAGTCAAGCAGCGGCGTGATGTTGATCTCGCTCAGTGTCACCAGCGAATTGCGTTGGGAAAAACGCCTCATTCTTCCTTGAGATACTCTGTCTCCATCTTGGAAACCAGATCCTGCGCGAAATTGTCCAGTTCGACCGTCCGGACGCGCAGCGTATGCACCAGAAAATTATAGCCGAACATCGACGGTATTGCCACCAGCAACCCCGCCACTGTCGTGATCAACGCCGCCGAAACACCGGGCGCCATTGTCGCCAAATCCGCCTTCCCCGCCATGCCTATCCCGGCGAATGTGTCCATCACGCCCCAAACTGTTCCGAGCAACCCGATAAACGGGCCGCCGCTGACCGCGCTGGCCAGCAAAATCAAACCTGATTCCAATTTGATCGATTCTCGCGCCACCGCCCCCTCCAAGGTGCGCTTGATGTGCTCCATGCTTTTGAGGGTGACGTATCTCTTGCGCGCCCCGCCGCTCTCGTCTTTGAGCCGGGCATCCAATTCCACGCAGCCTTCCTGATAGACCGCGAACATCGGACACCCTTCCACTTGCAGGCGCCGATCATATATGCCAAGCACATTCTTCTGCGTGTTGTATTCTGTTCCGAAGAAAAGGTTAAGCTTCCGGGCACACCGCATCTGCAAAGCTTTTGACACCATCATGTACCAGGCGAAGACGGAAAAAACCGCCAAGACACAAATGATACCCCGGCCTGCACCGGTGGCCCTGCTCCACACAAATTGCAACTCGGATGCCGCAAAAAAACAAACGGGAACGCTCATCAAAAATACTATTGCCGCGACATTTAGACGCGACGCCTCTTGGCGAAACGTGGAGGAGTGAAATGGTCAAAAATTTCACGTTTCGCCTAATGTTCCGACCATCTGGGACGAATCTTAGGCTATTCCCGCCTTTTGGCAAATATTTTCCGAAAAAACTTTCTTCGCATTTTTGGCTCGGCCTCCCCCCCTCTTCTGCGCCACATTGTGATGACAGAAATCGAACCGCCATTTGAACGCCCTTTCTCCAACGCCTCAGCAGCAACAGGCCATCTCCGCCCGTGGCAACGTCCTCGTCGTCGCCGGCGCCGGCGCCGGCAAAACCCAAACGGTCGTGGACCGTTGTCTCGCGTGGCTCCTCGACGTCCATAATGACGCTTCCATCGACCAGATTCTCATGGTCACGTTCACCCAGGCCGCCGCCGCCGAAATGCGCCGCCGCCTCCGCCAGAATATTGAAGCCGCCCAAACCCGGCTGGATATGGCCGGCTTACCTTCGCTCCAGCTTGCCGCTCAATTGGTTCTGCTCGATTCCGCTCATATCGGCACTTTGCACAGTTTTTGCTTCCAATTGGTCAGCCGCCATTTTTACGACCTAGGCATCGCCCCCCAGACCCGCATCCTCCCCGAGGAACAGGTGCGGCTCCTCGAACAGCAAAGTCTTGGTTTCGTCCTCGATCAGGTCTATTCCAGCCAAAGCCCCTCGTCCGCCGCCATCCAAAAACTCATTCAAACCCAGGGCGGCGATTGGGATCAACCGACGCGCGAATTGATCCTTCGCCTGCACCATTACACCCAAACTTTGCGCGACCCCGCCGCCTGGTTCGCCGCCCAAACCGCTCTCTTTCAGGAAGTTGAACCCACGACTTGGCGGCGCTGGCTGAAGGATGAATTCGCCCGCTGGCGCACGCTCTGGCTGCCTGTTTTGCGGGACCAACCTGCTGACAACAAAAACGCCGCCGCATGCGCCAAAGCCCTCGCCGGCCTGCCGGATAATCCCACCGCGGCCCAATGCGCCGACGTCCTGGCCGCCATCGCCGCCGCCGACGCAGTCTGGCCCAAACCCAAGGCGCCCTGGCGCGATCCGATTAAAAATATATTTGACGAAGCCGGCTTCCTCGCCTCCATCGTCCCCGCCAACGGCTTCGACCCGCTGGCCGAGGATTGGCCTTGGGCGCGCGAACCGATGCTCGCTTTGCTCGATCTGGCCGGCCAATTCAACCGCGCTTTTCAGGATGCCAAACGCCGGGAAAGCGGCATTGATTACCACGACCTCGAACAATTGGCCCTGCGCCTCCTCTGGCAAAACGGACGCCCCAGCCCGGTCGCCCTGCAATGGCGTCGCAAGTTTCGCCTCGTCTTCGTCGATGAATATCAGGACATCAACGAAGCGCAGGAAGCCATCCTCCAGGCCCTCGGCGGCGATGGTCCCGACGCCAACCGTTTCCTCGTCGGCGATGTCAAGCAAAGCATTTACGGATTCCGCCTCGCCGACCCGCGCATCTTCGCCAAATACTGCGACCAATGGTCCGCCGATCCCGCCGCCCATGTCATTCCCCTGACCGAAAATTTCCGCAGTCACGAGTCCATCCTTCTTTTTATCAACGCCATCTTCACCGGCCTCATGCGCCGCGAAACCGGCGGCATTGAATATGACGCCGCCGCCCGCCTTGTCTTCGGCCATCCGGCCGGACGCGCCCATCTCGCCGCCCGCCCCTCCCAGCCGCCCCCCGTCGAACTGCATCTGCATTGCCTGGGACGCGAAAACGAGGAGGGCGAAAACGCCGAAATGCCCGAATCCGCCTCCCACGCCGAAATGGAGGCCCGTCTCGTCGGCCGCCGCCTGCTGGAAATCAAAAACCAGCCCGCGCCTTTATTTGACTCCGAAGGCAAACCGCGCGCGGCGCGCTGGAGCGACATGGTGGTTCTCCTCCGTTCGCCTCGCGGCGTGGTGGAGGCCTTTGTCAAGGAGTTCGGCCAACTGGGCATCCCCATCAGCGCGGCCCGCGGCGGATTTTACGAAACCCTCGAAGTGCGCGACCTCCTTGCCCTCCTCCAAGTGCTTGACAACCCCCTGCAAGACCTGCCCCTCCTCGGCCTCCTCCGTTCCCCGCTCGCGGGCCTGACTCCCGCCGATCTGGCCCGCATCCGCGCCGGACGCGAAAAGAGCCGCTTTTGGACCGCGCTCGCCCAATATCATCAAACCGCCAGGGAGCGCGACGCCCTTTACCAAAAAACCGGCGACTTCCTGCGCCGATTCGAGTCCTGGCGCAAGCTTTCCCGCCAATCCGCCGTCTCCCACTGCCTCGAAACGATCCTCGACCAGACGCATTACGCCGATTGGATCGCGACCCAGGAGCGCGGCGCGCAGAAACAGGCCAATGTCGAGCGCTTTTTGCAGTTGACAAGACAGTTCGACACATCCGAAGGGGGCAGCCTTTACCGTTTTTTGAAATTTGTCCAAGCCCAGCAGGATAGCGAAGTGGCCATCGAACCCGCCGCCGCGCCCGAATCCGACGCCGTGCGCCTGATGAGCATCCACCAGGGCAAAGGACTGGAATTCCCCATCGTCGCGCTGGCGGGCCTGGGCCGGCAATTCAATCTCACCAGCAACCAGGCCAGGGTCATTTTGGACGAGGAATATGGTCTTTCCCCCCAAATCCAGCCCCCCGGAACGCCGCAATTTTACCCCAGCCTCCCGCACTGGCTTGCCCGCCGCCGCCAAAAACGAAAATGGCTCGGCGAGGAAATGCGCCTTCTTTACGTCGCCCTCACCCGCGCCGGCCAGCGCCTCATCCTCGCCGGCGCCGCCCGCCAGAAAGCGGTCACCGAAAAATGGCCCCGTCTCGCCCAACGCCCGCTGGACGACCCCGAAATCATGGCCGCCCGAAATTACCTGGACTGGCTTGGCCCCTGGCTCGCCCGTTCCGTCAATGCCGACTCCATCCCCGCTTCCGGCCGCAACGATTTGTTAAGCTGGACCCTTTACGACGAAAACGACCCCCGCCTCGCCGCGTCCCCGGCCACGGACAAAACCGCCGCCCCTGAAATCAATTCCACCGCCGGTGACTTTCCTGCGGAACAGCGCGACCGGCTGCTGTGGCGCTATCCTTTCCCCGCCGAAACCACCCAACCGGCCAAAACATCCGTCACCACCATCCGCCGCCAAATCGTCGACGACGACGGCCAGGAATCCCGCCCCCTCTTCGCCCAGCCCGCCATCCGCGCGCCCGGACGCCTCAACGCCGCCGAAACCGGCCTGGCCAACCACACTTTTCTGCAATGGGTCGTCCTCGACAGAACGCAATCCATCCCCTCCCTGAAAGAAGAAGCCGCCCGGCTGACGCGCGAAAACCGGCTCACCCCCGGGCAACTCAACAGCCTCGAATACGACGCCCTGGCCGCCTTCTGGCAATCCGAAACCGGACGTCAACTGCTTGACAAAAAAAACCAGATCAAGCGCGAACTTCCTTTCACCGCCCGATTCAGCGCCGCCGACCTGCAGCAACTCGGCGCCGCCGCCTTCGTCGGCGTGGGCCAATCGGAATTCGTCATCGTGCAAGGCGTGATCGACCTGGCCGTACTCCTGCCCGAAGAAATCTGGCTGCTCGACTTCAAAACAGACCGTCTCACCCCCGCCGAGCTAAAAGAAAAAACCGCCGCCTACCGTCCCCAACTCACTCTCTACGCCCTCGCCCTGGAACGCATCCACCACCGCCCCGTGACCAAGCGCCTGCTCCACTTCCTCACCCTCCGCCAAACCATCAGCATCTAGTCCCGAATCGCCGGTGGTTTAATGCGACGAATGGCTCCCATATCCTCGTTCTCCGCTGTCGCAGCATGGTTGAATTCGCCCCCGCTTTTTCTTTCCCCTCATTCCCGCAATGGCTCCGTGCCTTGGTTCAGCAACTCCAGGTATGCCACGTAGGCGTACAGCCGCTTCCGCTCGCGCCCGGTTGTCTCGCGGACAATGCCCGCCTTTGCCAGTTCCTCATAGGCGCGAATCACCGTCGGCAACGTCAGCCCGCTGCCTTTGACGGCGTTGCCCGTGTCCGATACCGGCTGCTTTTGCAAATAGGCGTGCAGCCGCAGCGCCGACCCCGAAACCCTCCCGAGTTTTTTGATTTTCTCGCCGTCGGCTTTGAAAAGAGCGGTGATTTTTTGCGCCGTCTCCGTCGCTTGCTCCGCCGTCTCCGCGACTCCTTTCAAAAAAAACGCAATCCACTCCTCCCAATCCCCCGTTTCCCGGACCAGGGTCAGGTGATCGTAGTAGAGCTTGCGATGGGTCTTGAAATACAGGCTCAGATACAAAAGCGGACGGCGCATCGCCCCGTCCACGCACAGGATGAGCGGGATCAGCAGACGCCCCAGACGGCCGTTGCCGTCGAGAAATGGATGGATCGTCTCAAACTGGACGTGCGCCAGCGCCGCCTTTACCAGCGTCGGCAGACGGTGGCGCGTGTCGTGCAGAAACTTTTCAAAATCCCCCATGCACTCGATCAACCGGTCGGGCGGCGGCGGCACAAACGCCGCGTTGCCCGGACGGGTCCCCCCAATCCAGTTTTGCGACGCGCGAAATTCCCCCGGATTCATCCTCTGCCCCCGTCCGCGGGAAAGCAGTATCGCGTGCATTTCGCGGATAAGCCGCAGCGAAAGCGGCAATTCCTTGAGCCGATTGAGAGCGTGATTCATCGCCGCCACATAATTTGAAACCTCCCCCGCGTCCCCGACGGGCGCGCCCGGCAAATCCTCAAGTTCATAGGTCAGCAGGTCCGACAACGAGGATTGCGTCCCCTCGATTTGCGACGACAAGACGGCCTCCTTGCGGACATACATGTAAAGGAACAGCGACGCGTCAGGGATCATCTCGCTCATGCCGTCCAAACGGCCAAGAGCCAGATTGGCCTTGTCCAGCAAGGGATACAGCGACTCCAGCACTAACGCCGGAACGGGCGGCAGCGGCCTGGGCACATACGCCTCATAACTTTCATCTCCCGTCCGAAATTTGACGATCTCGCCGGTTCGCCGCTTGTTTTTCATATCTTAAAGATAACCCATATCTTTTATTTACGGAAAAATTAAATAAAAGATGCGCGCCCTTGCCATCCGGCCGGGGGTTCCGCTTCGCCGGACGGTCTGTCATTGTTGTTTGCCCCTTCATCCGCATGCCTTCACTCAGAGTATCAGGTCGGAGGCTTATTGTTTGATTGCGCGATAAAAACGGTTTTGATTTGTGGCGCCCGCGTCGGTGAAACTGAAGGTTCCATTGGTGGGCGAGTTGGTGATAATGGCCGTCCAGTTGCTTATGGCAAGATTGGTGCCCGCTTGAATTGCGTAGTTAATGCCCGGCGTGCCGACGAGGGAGAGCAAGAATTGTTTGTTGCCGTAGAATGTGCCCGGTCCGAACTGCGGCGGCGTGGTGCTGGCGGGAATGAACACGCCGTAAACACCTGCGTTGTTTGTGTAGATGCCTGCGCTATTTGTGGACGTCGTGGGCGACATTCCGCCCGCACTCAACGTGGCAACCGAAACGAACCGTTTCCCATCATAAATTGTACTGGCGAGAAGGGGCACTTCGCCGCCTTGGGCCGGGAACGGCATGAATTGCGGGCCCATCGGCTGGCCGCTGGCGTTGAGAAATTGAAACGGCACCCCGGAGTTGGTCGCGGCAAAATTAACATTCCAGCACAGCAGATAATTGGCGCCGTCGAACGCCAAGCCGAGGTAAATCGGATGACCGTTGGTCACTATCGGAAATTCATTGCCGGGAAAAGAGCTGGACGGCGTCACAAAACGTCCATAGATGCTCCATGCTGGATTCCCTGCGCCGCCGGTTCCCGCATCAAAACACCAAACGACCAGATAGTTGGTTCCATTGAAAATTGTTTCCAGATTGGGAGATCTGGTGGGAGAAACAGTCTGGCCGATTGCAAACGGCGCGCCCACCGTTCCCACTGGTGAGATGAACACGCCATACGCGACGTAGTGGTTTGATGTTGAACAGAAAGGCCAGACCACGAGGAAATTCGTGCCGTCAAAAGCGACGGAAGCGCCCTCCTCATCCTGGCCATTTACGGGTTCGCAAATGGGAATATTGCCGCCAATAAGTGCGCCACTGGCCGAAATGAGTTGTCCATAGACAGCCCAATTCGTTCCACTCCTGTAATCATTCCAGACCGCAAGATACTCGCCCCCGCCATAAACCAGCGCCGGGTTTTTCTGCTCCTGAGAAATGGGAGTGGTGACGTCAAAATATCCGCCTGCCAGGGCGCCCAATGGACTGACTATTTGCCCGATGATATTGTGGGTTTCGGAAGGTCCCGAATAATCCTCCGGCATTATCATCAGGAAGTTGCTGCCAGAAGAGGCGACGCGCGGGTTTCCACCGGTAAATCCCAGCACAGGGCTGATGCGCGAGCCGATCAGCGCACCCGTCGGGCCGAACATCTGCGCGGTGGTGTAGTATTCCGGGTCGGCGTAATCACCCTGGATGCCAACCAGATAATTCGTGCCATCGCAAGCCACACTGACAGAGGTGTCCGCGTTGTTGGTGACGATTGGATATACGGTCGTGTTTTGGGCCATGGCTGGCAACACGGATGCCGTCACTAAGGCAACAAACAATAATTTGAGTGATTTCATATCCGGTGACTATTATATTGATAGCAGATTCATCTTGCCACCACTCACTATTTTTTGCTGAAAATTAACCTTTTTTTGCCGAACAACCGACGTATTTTCATCCCGAGGTATGGCTGGTTTCACTGTTGTCCATGGAGAGATGTCAAACCGTGGCATAGTTCATTTATGAGCACGGTTGAATCCGAACCCCGCATCGCCGGGAAGCTGGCGCAAAAAGTATAAAACCATGGTATTTTGCCCCTTCCACCCGGCTGTCAAATGAGGCGGCGCAATTATTTTGCCCTTTCAACCACGAGCATTTCGATGGGCATGTTGGTAGGCTCCAGTTCAAGGCCGGCTTGATCAAGCTCGTCCAACAATGTCTGTCGCACGGTGTCCATGCGCGATTCCATGGTTTTCCAAGTTTGGGACGTCTCATTTGGCAGGAACTGCAGGTGATAATCGCCAGACACCCCGGTCTGATCCACGACCGGTACTTTGAGAAAAAATTCAAGTCCCCCTGCCACTCCGGAAAGCTGGTCACGCCCATACTGAAGCCCATGCGGCACCTTAAAATCATATTTGCCCTTGAAAATGTGGGATTGCAGCCTGGCCCGATTTTTCACTTTTAGCAGGAGCGCATCGGACTCGCGAACCGCCATTTTTCCCACCAGGCCAAATTTTTGTTGAACCGCCTTTTGCAAGGCGACTTCGTTGTCGTTGGCCAGATTGGCGATGAAGTCATATTTGCCTGAAGGCATGGTAGTGGAAAAGGCCACATGAGACGGAGCCACCCCATAAGCGGCGGCCAAAATGTCTTTAACCATCACTCCGGTGGCCAGCACT
>Ga0181535_10003091_pt1 | contig 19612 bp, 17 predicted proteins | sample PEATcosm2014_Bin_44_FD_119774 | JGI IMG/M metagenome (GOLD analysis project Ga0181535, IMG submission 119774) | Peatland microbial communities from MTU Mesocosm Facility, Houghton, MI, USA - PEATcosm2014_Bin17_30_metaG | ecosystem: Environmental > Terrestrial > Soil > Wetlands > Peat | place... | reverse complement strand
TGGATTGTTTCGCCAACTAGCTTGCCAGTCGCTGGATCGTGCGGACTGGTGCCTGACACGAATACAAGACCTGCTGCCCGCACTGCCTGGCTGTATGTCGGCGGCGGAGGCGGTGCGTTAGGTGTTCGAACGATTGCTCTTGCCATAGATTTCCCCCGGTGTTGACTGGACACCACGGATGCGCTATCCGGGGCCTGATTTGATTCCGACGGGCCGGCCGAAACGAAGCCCAAGCTTTTCTAAGAGGACATCGTCTCACAACTCCTTATTCTCAACGACGGAATTGACACGGGCCCAGGATCAGGAGGGTGGCGTCAACTGGGGCACGAACTGCGCTTTGCCGGCGGGCAGGAGGACGATTGTGAGCTGGCCCTGCTGGCGCTCGACGAGTGTAGGGCCGGCGATCTGAATCTGCTTTCCGTCTGCGCCCGTGTAGGTGATTTTCAGCGGGCCGCTGCCGTTCACCTGAATGCGATAGTGGTAAAGCGCTCCAGCGGCGATGCGATCTGCGCCGAAGCTGGCGCTTGGGTAGTCGACTTCGACTAGCTGAATGTCGCCGCCGGTGTGATTCTCGATGGTGGTGTCGATGTGGTAGGAGTGGCAGGCGGTGACGGCGAGGAGAGTGGCAGCGAAAAAAACGTATGGAAGAAGAGCGGCAACGAGTGCGCGGCGTGCTGCGACGATGAGGTTCACTTATCCGGCTCCGCGATGGATGGAGCGGCGGAAGAATTTTGCGCGGCCTGTTTTTCGACGCTTTTTTCCAGCCGATCGAGGCGCTTGAGCAGCTCGGGAAGGCGCTGGAAGATGGCGACGGCGCGCAGCCAGATGCGATTATCAAAACCAGGTGAGCCGGAGATCATTTTGCCGGGCGGAACGTCGTGGGAGACGGCGGATTGCGCGGTGAGGATGACGCCGTCGCCGACCGTGCAGTGGCCGGCGATACCCACCTGGCCGGCAAGAATCACGTTGTTGCCGATGACGGAGGAGCCGGCGAGGCCGGTCTGCGCGCAGATGAGCGAGTCGTTGCCGATGCGCGAGCCGTGGCCGACCTGGACGAGATTATCAATCTTGCTCCCGTCGCCGATTTCGGTCGCGCCCACAGTGGCGCGGTCGATGGTGGCGTTGGCCTGCACGTCAACGTGGCTGCCGATGCGGACAGGCCCGGATTGCGGGATTTTTTCCCAGTGGCCTTCAGCGTTTTTGGCGAAGCCAAAGCCGTCACCGCCGATGACGACACCGTTCTCGAGGGTGACGTGGTCGCCGAGGACGCAGTTTTCGCGAACGACGGCGTGCGCGTGCGCAAAGAAGTGGCTTCCCACCTGGACGCCGGGATAGAGCACAACGTGGGGCAGGATCGTGGCGTGGGCTCCGAGGCGGACGCCGGGACCGACGACCGCGTATGCGCCGATGTGGGCATTTGGTCCGATGACGGCGGTGGGATGGATGACCGCGGTGTGATGAATTCCTGGCGAGTACGTGGGCGGCTGGTAAAAGAGACCGAGCGCGCGCGAGAAGGCGTGATAGGGATTCTTGATGCGCAGCGTTGCCGCGGAGATTTCCTGGAACTCAGGCTCGACGAGGACGGCGGCGGCGCGCGTGGTGCGGGCGAGCGCGGTGTAGCGCACGTTGGCGACGAAAGTGATTTCGTTGGGGCCGGCTTCTTCAATGCCCTTTACGCCGGTGATTTCAAGGTCCGGGTCGCCGCGGAGTTCCGCGCCCAGCTTCGCTGCCAATTCGCCAAGCTTCATTGAGGAAATTGTAAAGGGTTGGGCCTGACGGGCGCGTTGCACAGCTGGGAATCTACGGCTAGCCGGCAGCTCGATCAGAAACCGTTTATGGCTGTAAGCTTCATTACACGTAGAACAAAACATCGTGCCGGAACATAACTCTCATTGAAACCGACCGAAGGATTGAGCGGAAACAGGAATTCCAAGATTCAGGTGGGATGCCCCTCCTGTCCTGCCAGGATTATGGCATCATAAGAGCCAACGGTTGACATCGATGAGTCATCTTCTGCGCCACACGCAGTTTCTTTGCCTTCTGATGCCGGGCATCTTTGGATCGATCGCCACGCAGGCGCAGAAGTGGCAGTGGACGCCTCCCACTTCCGAAGAACTGTCGATGACCGAACAAAGCGGTGCGCCGGGCGCCGCCGCAGTGATCCTCAATCACGAAGAGGTGACCGACGACAACAAACGGACCATCGCTTACTCCAACCGGATCAAGATCCTCACTGCGGACGGGGTGAAGGCGGCAACGATCAGGTTGCGTTCTGTGGCGCCCGCCTCAGGGTATGGCAGTGACTTGCATGAATTTGTTGGCAGGACCATCCACCGCGACGGCACCATCATTCCGATGACGGAGCCGCCCAAAAACGAAATCATTCAGCTACCGAGCGGAAAGATCATTGAGAGGACTTACCAGCTCCCTCAGCCCGACGTCGGAAGCATTCTCGAATATCACTACACGTTTCAGCTTGAGAATCACGTTCAGCCGCCAATCTGGAATGTGCAGCGGGAATACTTCGTCCGCAAGGCTCACTTCGAGTGGCACGCCTCAACAGGACCGATCCAAACCATTGAAAGCGGTGAGATTCCACATCCGATTGATTTGATCTCCGTCGCAACGGTTCTGCCGCCCGGCGACGAGGTAAAGAGAGTCCGATCCGAGGACGGCAAGTCTCAGATGGAATTTGAACTTGACGTTACTGATGTTCCAGCGATTCCGAAGGAGGAGGCAATTCCTCCCGAATCGAGTTTTGCCTATCGCGTCCGTTTCTATTTTGCACACGGTGCGTCGACCGACGAGCATTGGAGGGATCAGTTTTGGAAGGAGGCTGGGAAACGCTGGTCGGACTCCAGTAATCGCTTTGTCGAGCCGGCTTATTACCTGAAGCGGGCAGTTTCGGATCTTATCGCGCCGACCGACACTCCGGAGCAGAAACTCCGGAAGCTATATGCAGCCGTGATGAAGCTGGACAACCTCACCGTAGATCGTGACCAAGGAAAATTGGAGGCAAAACAGGCGCTGCCCGTTACGGCGCAAAACGCCAACGACATTCTGGACGCGGGCCGAGGAGACAACGACCAGATCAATTCCGTTTTTCTCTCCATGGCAAAAGCCGCCGGATTTACCGCCTACGACATGCGCGTTTCAAACCGGGACAGGTGGATTTTTGAACCTAACTACCTGACCATGGGCCAGTTTGACGATGATATTACGGTAGTTGATCTGGATGGAAAGGAAGTTTTTCTCGATCCGGGCACGCGCTTCTGCCCGTTCGGACATCTCGGTTGGAGGCACGCCGCGACAACGGGAATTCGTCAGACAAGAAACGGTACCGAGATCGCACAGACACCTGAGGAGCGGGTCGATGCGGGCCAGATCCAGCGTGAGGCGATCCTGAATATCGATGCGGCTGGCCAGGCGAGCGGCACGTTGAAAGTCAGTTACCTGGGCACAAGTGCCATCGACTGGCGACAGATAGGAGCGCTTTACGGCGAGGGCGAACTCCGGAAAAGAATCGGGGATCAGCTGGAAAAAACTCTTCCCGCACAAATGGACGTGGAAGTGACCTCCATCGACCACCTTGCGGAATACGAGGAACCGCTTACCATCGTTGCCAGCATCAAGGGGCCGATTGGCCCGATGGATGGTGCGCAAACCCGCGCCGCCGCGGATCTGTTTGAGTCGCGCGGCGCACCGCGTTTTCAACCGGAGACGCGCGAGCTCCCAATTTATCTGCCGGCGCGGGAGTATGTTCGGGACGCGATTCGCATCAACCTTTCCGAATCCGGTCACGTCGTATCGGTCCCTGCAAGCTTCGACCTAGACCTGGCGAAAGCCGCAATTTATCATTTGTCGACCGAGTCGACGGCGACCAGCGTAACGATTCGCAGGAACTACGCACTCGGCCGGATCGACTACTCTGTCCAGTACTACAAGGACGTGCGGAACTTCTTCATGAAGATGTCCGCCAAGGACCAGGAATCGATCGTCCTGGAATGCTCTTCCCGCAGCAATCGGAATGAATAACGCCAGTCGGCTTGAGCCTGACTCTTGCGAGTCGCCGCTTTCATTCGCAACACTTCAACCTCAGAGCCATTGTTCGCGATCGGGAATTAACCCAACTTCTGGGTTCAGAACCGATGGTCGCCTACGCTGACCCTCCGGGGCCTCGCTAGGAGATTTTCGCTCCTGCTCCAGTAAGACTTCCAGCCCAGCGGGCTAGTGCGCAAGGGGCGCAGGATCGGAGACGGCCGGCACGGCGGTTTGCGGCGGTGCCTGCAGCGTGTGCGCGGCGGACTGCGCGGCGTCGAGCGTTGCGCCGGGAATGATGCCAAGAACGAGCGTGGCGGTGACGGCGAGGAAGAGAGCGGCGATGACGGCCGCGCCAACGATGGGTTTGGGCACCACGATTTTCTGGGCGATATTCGGGTCCGGACTTTCGTCGGGTGACGGGCGCTGGGCGGCCACGACGACGAGGCGGAGGTAATACGCAGCGGCTAATCCCGAGTTCAGCAGGCCGATAACAGCCAGCCAGATTGCCCCGCCGCCCACCGCTGCCGTGAAGGAGTAGAACTTGCCGAAGAAGCCGCCGGTGAAGGGAATTCCGATGAGCGAGATGAGGAAGAAGATGAGCAGACTGCCGAGGATCGGCGAGCGATAAACGAGGCCGCGGTAGTCGTCGATGAGGGAAAGCTGCTCGTCGTACCCGGCGACGAGCGTGACGACGGCGAAGATGCCGACGTTCATGGCGGCATAGGCGGCGATGTAGAAGCTGGCGGCAGCGATGCCGATTTCGCCAATGCCGGCGAATGCCGCGAGCAGATAGCCGGCGTGGGCGATGGCCGAGTAGGCAAGCATGCGCTTGACGTTCTGCTGGCGCAAGGCGGCAAGATTACCGACGGTCATGGAGAGGACGGCGACGATCCAGAGCAGAGGCGCCCAGAGAGAGCGGAGATGCGGGAACATTTCGTAGACGACGCGGAGGAGCAGCGCGAAGGCGGCGGCTTTGGGCGCGGTTGAAAGCATCGCAACGACGGGCGAGGGCGCGCCTTCGTAGACATCGGGCGTCCAGACGTGGAAGGGCGCGGCGGAGACCTTGAAGAGAATGCCGACGAGCATGAGCGCCAGCGCGGCGATGATGAGCGGTTGATTCTGGGCCGAGGGCGCGAGCAAGGCGATCTGGTAGATCTGCGTGGTTCCGGTTGCGCCGAAGATGAGCGCGATGCCGTAGAGCAAAAAAGCAGTGGCGAAGGAGCCGAGGAGGAAGTATTTGATGGCGGCTTCGGGACCGCGGCCGGTGTGCTTGCGCCAACCGGCAAGGAGGTAGGTGGAGATGGATGAGATTTCCAGGGCGATGAAGACGACGAGAAGCTCGACGGCCGAGGTGAGCAGGCAAATGCCGACTGCGCCGAAGACGATGAGCGCGTAGAACTCGCCCTGGTGATGGGTGTGCTCGGGCAGCGCGTCGAGCGAGAGCAGGAGGGCGACGAGCACGATTCCGCAGATGAGGATGTGGAAGAAGACGGTGAAAGCGCTGGTTTCGACCGTCGAGTAAAAGCCTGCGCCTTCGGGCAGAGAAATCTGCCAAACGCTGGCCCAGAGCGCGATCGTGGTTCCCAGGGCAGCGACCCAGCCGAGCGCACGGCGCGACCATGCGGACGGGAGCGAGGCGTCGATGAGCATGATGGCGACGCCGCTCAGCGCGAGGATGACCTCGGGGAGGATGCGGTCGATGTCGGGAACTGGATTCACCGCTGGACCTCCGAGGGAGATGGAGCCGGGCTGGCGCTCGGCTGCGTGGTCGATCGCTGTTCGATGTGCAGCGAACGAATGTCTTGCGGCGGGTGGACGCCTGTGCGGATGGTGCTGAGCCAGAGGTTCGGCGCGAGTCCCAGGACGAGGATCAGCACGACGAGCGGCGTGAGAATGGCAAGCTCACCGAAATGGAGATCGGCGGAAGGTTTGGAGGCAGTGAGCGTGCTCTCAGGACCGTAGAAGATGCGCTGCACGAGAGAGAGCATGTAAACCGCGCCGAGAATGATTCCGACTGCGGCGGCGACGGCCCAGGGACGGCTGACCCCGGCGAAGGTGCTCGAAAGGATGATGAACTCGCCGACGAAGCCACTCAGCATCGGCAGGCCGATCATGGCGAGAGTGGCGATGACAAAGTAGGTGGTCGCGCGCGGCAGCTTGGCGGCGAGACCGCCATAGGAATTGATGACGCTGGTGGCGTAACGGATTTCAAGCGCGCCGAGAAGCAGGAAGAGCGCGCCGTCGACGACGCCGTGGGAGAGGATCTGAAAGACGCCGCCGGCCCAGCCGAGGAATGTGAGGCCGTAGATGGCGAGGACGATGAGGCTCAAGTGGCTGAGCGCGGCGAAGGCCATCAGGCGCCAGAAATCTTTCTGCACGAGGGCGAGACATGCGCCGTACAGAATTCCGATGACGGCGAGAGCGATGAGAAGCGGAGCGATGGCGCGGGACTGGGCGGGGAAAAGCCCCACGTGGAAGCGAAACATGGAGTAGAGGCCGAGCTTTCCGGCGACGACCATGGCGAGCGCGACCGGAGCTTCGCTGTAGGTGTCGGCCAGCCAGCCATGAAGCGGGAAGACAGGAACTTTGACCGCGAATGCGAAAAGAAAAGCGAGCGCGACCCAGTAGAGCGCGCCTGCGGGAAGAACGCCGCTGGCGGTCTGGTACTGAAGATCGGTGAAGTTGAAGGTGTGGGTCTTCGCGTAGAGCCAGAGAATTGCGACGAGCAGCGGCGCGGATGGGATGAAAGTAAAGAGGAAGAATTTGAGCGCGGCGCGGGGCCCATCTTTGCGGCCATACATGGCGATGAGGATGGCCATGGGGACGAGCGAAAGCTCCCAGAAGCCGTAGTAGAGCATGAGGTCGAGCGAGATGAAGACGCCGAACATGGCGGTCTGCTGGACGAGAAAGAGCGCGTAGTAAACCTTGCGGCGGGTCTGGATGGCGTTCCAACTGGCGATGACGCCGACGGGCGCGAGCAGGCCGACGAGAACGACGAGCCAGAGACTGAGGCCGTCGACGCCTACGTGGTAGAAGATGGCCGGGCTCTCGATCCAGGGAACGTTCTGCTCGAACTGAAAACCGGACTGGCCGGTGACAAAGTGCGCGGGCAAATGGAACGTGAGGAGCAAGGTGAAGAGCGTGGCGATGAGCGCGATCCAGTTGGGAAGCTTGGCGCGATCGGGCAGAAGCGCGACCAGAACCGCGCCCGCAAGAGGAACCAGCAGGATGAGGGTGAGAATGATGGGATCGAATGCTCTCATATTCTCAATGCCCCGCCTGTCCGGGTTGAATCACGGTGATGTGACTGACTTTGAAGATCGTTTCGGAGTGAAAGAACGGAAGGCTCCACGCGTGAGGCGAGCCAGTGAGCAGCAGGAATAGAAGCACGGCTGCGGCTCCGGCTGCCAGCCACGCGGCGTAAGAGCGAAGATTGCCGGATTGCCAGCGCTGGAGAATCATTCCGGTCATGCTGGCCACGCCGGCGAGAAGCCAGGCAAGGCCAGCGAGCAGAAGGTCGACGCCGCCCAAAACGTACTTCGAAAAAGCGAAGAGCGGCTTGACGATCAGCGCGCCGTAAATTTCGTCGACGTAGTACTTGTTCAGAAGCAGCTTGTAGCCGGTGGGCAGTGCGGCAGCGAGCTGGGCGGGACGCTCCGTCTTGCGCCGGTAGTATTTGTCGGCGATCAGCCAGCCTTCAAGCGCGGCGAGAACCGCAGCGATGCTCAGAATGAATTCGAGGCTGGAATTGCCGGTGGGCATGGGGCGATGCGCGGCGGCCACTGGTTTGAGATAAGCGCTGAAGCTTTCGATCCCGATCCAACCGCCGCAGACGGAGAGGACGGCCAGAATGACGAGCGGAACGAGCATCGACATCGGCGTGGCGTGGTGATGGCCGGTTTCGCTACGGGGCTTGCCGAAAAAGGCGAGATACCAGAGGCGAAACATGTAGAACGATGTGAGCAGAGCCGTGACCAGGCCGACAAACCAGAGGAGCTTGCCGCCGGTTCCCTGAAGAAATGCGGCATAGAGGATTGCGTCCTTGGAAAAGAAGCCGGCAAACGGCGGAAATCCGGCGATGGCGAAGACGGCCGCGGTCATGGTCCAGAAGGTGACGGGGAGCTTGGTACGCAGGCCGCCCATCTTGCGCAGATCCTGCTCGCCCGCCATGGCGTGAATGACGGAACCGGCAGCAAGGAAGAGCAGCGCCTTGAAGAACGCGTGCATCACGAGATGGAAGATGGCCGCGGAGTAGGCCGCTACACCGCAGGCGAGAAACATGTAGCCGAGCTGCGAGATGGTGGAGTAGGCGAGCACGCGCTTGATGTCGTTTTGAACGAGAGCGATGGTGGCCGCGAACAAAGCGGTGGCCGCGCCGACGATTGCGACTGTCCAGAGCGCGACGGGCGCGCGATCGAAGAGCAGGTGCGTGCGGGCGATCATGTAAACGCCGGCGGTGACCATGGTGGCGGCGTGAATGAGCGCGGAGACGGGCGTGGGGCCTTCCATGGCGTCGGGCAGCCAGACATAGAGAGGTAGCTGCGCGCTTTTACCGGCAGCGCCAACAAGCAGGCAGAGACAGATGACGGTGAGAACCGTGCCGTGCCATGCGGGTTCGAGCGAGAGAGTGACCGCGATGTCGCCAAAGCTGAGCGTGCCGAATGTTGAGAGCACGAGAAAGATGCCGATGAGGAAGCCGAAGTCGCCGATGCGGTTGACGATGAAAGCTTTTTTGCCTGCGTCGGCGGCCGAGTTGCGCTGGAAATAAAAACCGATGAGCAGGTAGGAGACGAGGCCTACACCTTCCCAGCCGACGAACATAAGCAGGAAGTTGCCGGCGAGGACCAGAATGGACATGAAGAAGAGGAAGAGATTAAGGAAGCTGAAGTAGCGCGCGTAGCCGGGCTCGTCGCGCATGTAGCCGACGGAGTAGACGTGGATGAGGAAGCCGACTCCCATGATCACCAGCAGCATGACCGCGGAAAGCTGATCGAGCACAAAGATGAAATCGACGCGGAGTGCGCCGATCGCGATCCAGGGGAAAGAGAGCGATTCGGCAGCGGGGAGCGCGAGCGCGGTGACCGGCCCACAGCCTCGACAGCTTGAAGCCGCGGTAATGACGGTGGCTCCAAAGTCACCCAAAACGAGAATGAGGGATACGAGAGGCGCGAGGACGCCGATGGCCGAGACGAGCCGCCGCGGCATGCGCGAGCCGAGGATTCCGTTGAGCAGGAATCCCAGGAACGGGAACAGCGGAATCAGCCAGAGATGTGCGGGCTCGTTCATAGCTTCATCAGGTCGATTCGATCGACGGCCAACGTGGAACGCGCGCGGAAGACAGCAATGATGATGGCGAGGCCGACTGCGGCTTCAGCAGCGGCGACCATCATGACGAAAAAGACGAAGATCTGGCCCCGCACCTCATGCCATTGGTAGGCAAAGGTGACAAAGGAGAGATTGACGGCATTGAGCATGAGCTCAATGGACATGAAGACGGTGATGAGGTTGCGTTTAATGAGAAAGCCGACGACGCCGAGCGAAAAGAGGATGGCGCTTAGAAGCAGATACCAGGAGAGCGGGACGTCGTGTTGAAGGAAGCTCACTTTTCGGCCGTCCTTTCCGAGGTGGGCATCTTCGAACCTTCGACGTGGGCCAGCGCGACCGCGCCAAGGATGGCGATGAGAATGAGCACCGAGGTGACTTCAAATGGAAGAAGCAGTTCGCGGAAGAGCACCTGGCTGAGGAGAACCAGATTCGATTGGCCGGGCGCGTTGGAGAGACCTTGGCCGAGATGCGCAGAGCCGAGACCCTGCACATGAAGAAAGATGGTGGCGAGAACGGCAAAGATGGCGACAACAGCAGGAAAGCCGACGCGGGATGCGGCGCGGCTGCCGAGAGTGCGTTCTTCGCGGCCGGCGTTGAGCAGCATGACGACGAAAGTGAACAGGACCATGACGGCGCCGGAGTAGACGATGATCTGAGCGATGGCGAGGAACTCCGCGCCGAGCAGCAGGTAAAGGACGGCGAGCGAGGTCATGACGACGATGAGCGAGAGCGCGCTGTTGATGGGATGGGTCTGCAACAGGAGATTGATGGCTCCCGCGAGGCAGAATCCGGCAAAAAGGAAGAACAGGATCAGGTGCATCGTCGTTCGAGGAAAATCCTTCCCGATTGTAAATGAGCCTTATGCGGCTCATTTGGTGGTGTTGTTCCCAATCGAATTCCTTTCCCCGGTTCCCAAATGCGAGGGACCGGGGGCACCCACATTATTGGCGATAGGCCAGCCAGAGGCTGGTTCCCACAATGTTGAGGATGGCGAGCGGAAGCAGATAGCGCCATCCGAAGTTCATAAGCTGGTCATAGCGGAAGCGGGGCAATGTGCCGCGCACCCAGACGTAAAGACAGAGAAACAGGAAGACTTTGAGGATGAACCAGAAGAGCGGAAGAAATGCGTTGAGGAAGTTGCTTTGGAATGGGCCCATCAGATCGCCGAAAGGGCTGGTCCAGCCGCCAAGAAACAGCAGCGTGGCCACGCAGCCCACGTTAATCATGTTGCCGTACTCGGCCATGAAGAACATGGCGAACTTCATCGAGCTGTATTCGGTGTGGTAGCCGCCGGTGAGTTCGCTCTCGGCTTCGGGCAGATCGAAAGGCGAGCGGTTGGTCTCGGCAAACGCTGCCATAAGGTAGATGAAGAAGGCCAGGATCTGGCCCCCTCCGGCAATGTTCCAGGTCGCGGCGCCCAGCGTGGCCTGCTGCTCAACGATGGTACGGAGGTTGAGCGATCCGGCGCGGAGAACGACGCCGACGAGCGAGAGACCGAGGGCAAGCTCGTAGCTGATGAGCTGCGCCGATGAGCGGAGCGAGCCAAGCAGAGAATATTTGTTGTTCGACGACCAGCCGGCGAGAGCGATGCCGTAGACGCCGATAGAGGTAATGCCGAGAATGACGAGCAGGCCGACGTTGATGTTGGAGATCTCGAAGAGATCGAAACCGTGCGGGCCCATGCCCGGCGCGCCGAAGGGAATGACGGCAATGGCGATCAGCGCGCAGCCGAGCGAGATGATGGGCGCGAGGAGATAGATCGGGCGATAGACGGCGGTGGGGATCAGATCTTCCTTGAGGAAGGATTTTGCGCCGTCGACGAGCGGCTGCAGGAGGCCGAAAGGGCCAACGCGGCTGGGGCCCCAGCGATTCTGGATGCGGCCGACAAGCTTGCGCTCGAGGAGCACGGTATAGGCGATGCCCATGAGCATGATCACCGTGACCACGGCGACTTTGGCAAGGCTCCAGAGAAAGAATGCGAGGATCGTCACGTGCGTTTGGCCTTCTTCGAAGAACGAGTCAGCAAGTTAGCGAGTCAGCGATGGCTGCATGTTTCAGTCGGCTGCGGTTTTTGCGAGTTCCTTTGCCTGATGTTGCTCAAGTTGACGGAGCGCTGAGCTGTATCGGCCCAGCGTCCCTGAGGTGAAAAGAGTGTCGTGCGCGGGAACCACGAGTTCCGGTGCAGCCAGCGCGGAGACCGGGACAAATCCGGGCTCGAGTGCGGGCGAGGCCGGCTCGGTGTGCACGTCGTTGCCCGCGAAAAGATTGACGCGGTCGAGAGTATAGCCGGGAACAAGGCGCTCGATTTCGTCGAGCGCAGCGAGAGGATCGAAAGGACTGAGCTTGGGCTCGAGACCATTGGCTTCGAGCCAGACGGCGTGACGATCGGCCTCGCCGGATTGCGCGCCGCGCGACTGGCCGAGATCGCTCGTGGTGCCGCGTTTGCCGAATGGAACCAGCGTGCTGACGTCGACGCCCATGCCTCCGGCGAGGCGGACGAGAATTTCGAAGTCCGGTTTGACGCCGGCGCGGTCGGCGGCCTTGCGAACGATCTGGATGTCGCCGAAGGTGTTGGTGACGGTGCCGGATTTTTCGTAGAGGCTGGCGGCGGGAAAAACAACGTCTGCGAGCGCCGCAGTCTCGGTGAGGAAGAGATCCTGCACGATGAGGAAGGTGTGCTGGAAAACCGCGGGATCGAGTTTGGCGTGCGAAACAGGATTGGCGCCGACGATGAGAAGCGCTCCCAGATCGCCGGCAGCCGCGGCATCGAGCATTTGCGGCAATGAATTGCCCGCCGCGGCAGGAAGGTTCGGATACTCGGCGAATGCGCCCGGCGCAGTGACCGGGATGTAGCCGGGCAGCAGGTCGGGAAAAAGGCCCATGTCGGCAGCGCCGCGAGAGTTCGAGTGGTCGCCGAGATAGGCGAAGCGAACGTTTCCGCGCTTGATGCCCCATGACACGAGGTTTTCGATGGCCTCGCCGCGAAACTCCTCGCCGAAGATCACGAACAGCGATTCCTCGGCGAGGATCGCTTTGCTCCATTCGGTTCTGCCTGAGTCGAGAGAAGTGGCCAGCTTGCTGTAGTCGCCGGGACGAAGTTCGCGCGTGGCTTTGGCCTGGCGCGCCAGCTTGATGGTCGCGGAATTTGCAACGTAAAGCCGGGCGCGGTTGAGGCGCACGTTGGTGCGCAGGAGCCAGGCGAGGAGCGGGTGCTCATCGGTGGGATTGCCCCCGACGAGGAGGACCGCGCAGGCGGATGCGATGTCGCGCAGGCTGGCGGTTTTGCCGGGGTGGCCGCTTAGAGCGCGAGCGAAGGACGCGTAATCAGTCGTGCGCTCGTGGTCGATGTTGTTGGTGCCGAGAACTGTGCGCGCAAATTTCTGTAGAAGGTAGTTCTCTTCATTGGTTGTCCGGTTGGAGCCGATGACGCCGACGGCGTTGCCGCCGCGCGTGTCGCGGATTTCTTTCAACTTTCCGGCTGCGACGCGAATGGCGTGTTCCCAGGTAGCGGGCTCGAGCTTGCCTTGCGCGTTGCGGACCAGAGGCTGCGTGAGGCGGTCAGGGCTTTCGACGAAGTCGAAACCGAATCGGCCCTTGGCGCAGAGGAAGTCGCCGTTGATGCCGCTCTTGTCGCGATTGTCGGCGCGAACGATGGCAGAGCCGTCATTGGCCCGGCGCACGCCCAGCGTGACCTTGCAGCCGTCGGCGCAATGGGTGCAGACGGTGGAAACGTGGTTCATCTCCCAGGGGCGTGTTTTGTAGCGATAGCTGCCGCTGGTGAGCGCGCCCACGGGGCAAACGTCAATGCACATGCCGCACTGCTCGCAGTCAAGCTGATGGCCGTCATTGGGAACGATCACGGAATCCGCGCCGCGATTGTGAATGCCGAGCGCCCACACGTCCATGCCTTCGCCGCACATGCGGATGCAGCGGTAACAGAGGATGCAGCGCGGGCGATCGTAAAAGACGGCGGGCGACCACTGCTGCTCGTCGCGATGATGCTTGACTTCGACGAACTGGCTTTCGCCTGCGCCGTATTTGAATGTCATGTCCTGCAACTCGCATTCGCCGCCGGCGTCGCAGACGGGACAGTCGAGCGGGTGGTTGCCAAGGAGCAACTCGATGGTCGCCTTGCGCGCCTGCGCAATTTCGGGCGACTCGGTGATGAAGACCTGGCCCTCTGCGACCTGCGTGGTGCAGGCGGTTTGCAGCTTGGGAACTTTTTCCTGTCGCACGACGCACATGCGGCAGGCAGCCTGGAGCGAGAGGCCGGGATAGTAGCAGAACGCCGGAATCTCGATGCCGGCCTTGCGGCAGGCGTCAATGAGGAGCGTTCCCGCGGGTGCGGTCAGCTTCTTTCCGTCGACTGTGAAGGTTACGTCGGGCATTCCTTGTTTGCGGTCCCTCAGGGGTGAAGCCCCAATCATTTCATTCGGTCAGCGGCACGACTGAAGTCGTGCCCTTTCAAAACTGCAAATCTCTGTTGGCCAACTACACAACTGTCAACTGCGGCACGCCTTCCTTCGCGAAAGGGCAGGGCTTGCCGTTCAAATGATCTTCAAATTCCTGGCGAAACTTCTTGACGAAAGCGATGGTGGGCATGGCAGCAGCGTCGCCGAGCGGACAGAAGGTGCGGCCCAGCATATTTTCGGCAAGGTACTGAATATTGTCGATGTCGGCCGCCGAGCCGAAGCCCGCGTGGAAGCGCGTGAGCGATTTCTTGAGCCAGTCAGTGCCTTCACGACATGGAATGCACCAGCCGCAGCTTTCGTGCGCGTAAAAACTGATGGTGCGCAGGGCAAATTCCACGATGCAGGTCTGGTCGTCGATCACAACGACGCCGCCCGATCCGAGCATGGAGCCGGCTTTGCCCACTTGATCGAAGTCCATGCCGAGGTTTTCGATTTCTTCAGGCAGCAAAACCGGCGTGGACGATCCACCGGGAACGACAGCTTTCAACTTGCGGCCACCACGGATGCCGCCGGCAACGTCGTAGATCATCTTCTTGAGGCTATAGCCCATGGGCAGCTCGTAGACGCCGGGACGCTCGACGTGGCCGCTGATGCAGAAGAGGCGCGTGCCGCCGTTGCGCGGTGTGCCGACGGCTGCGTAGGCCGGGCCGCCCATTTGGATGACGTGAGGCACCGTGGCGATGGTCTCGGCGTTGTTGATGACCGTGGGACCGCCGTAAAGGCCAACGACGGCAGGGAAGGGCGGCTTGATGCGCGGAATGCCGCGCTTGCCCTCGAGCGATTCCATCAGCGCCGATTCCTCGCCGACTTCGTAGGCGCCCGCGCCTGTTTGCGTGATGATCTGGAATTCGTTTTCGGTGCCGAAGATGTTCTTGCCGAGAAAACCGCGATCGTAGGCGTCGGCGACGGCGCGTTCCGTGATCTCGAGGAGATAGCGGTATTCTCCACGCAAATAGATGAAGCCCATCTTCGAGCCGACGGCGAGGCCGGCGATGATGGTGCCCTCGATGATGGAGTGGGGATCGTGCAGGAAGAGGAGGTGATCCTTGCAGGTGCCGGGCTCGCTCTCGTCGCCGTTGACGAGGATGTACTTCGGCTTGGCGGCCTGTTTGGGAACGAAGGACCACTTCATGCCGGTGGAGAAGCCCGCGCCGCCACGGCCGCGCAGGCCGCTGGTCTTCATCTCATCGACAATCCAGTCAGGGCCCTGGGCGAGACATTTCTTTACGGCCTCATAGCCGCCCAGCTCGATGTAGCGGTCAATGTTCGTTGCTCCCATGCCAAAGCGGCGCGAGATGATTTTGACCTCATCGGGATGGGAGACGAGCCTAGGCATTTTTTCCTTTGTCCTCGACGCGTTCCTCGACACGCTTCCGGTATGCGCCCAGTATGCCGGGCACTAGATCGGGCTTGAGCTCATCGTGAAATTCGTAGTTGACCTGAATGGCGGGGGCCCAGCAACAGGCGCCGATGCACTCAACCTCTTCGAGAGAAAAGAGGCCGTCCGCGGTGACGCCGTCGGGGCCAACGCCAAGTTCCTCGCGAAAACGCTCGTAGACTTCGTGGGCTCCGCGGAGCATGCAACTGATGTTGGTGCAGACCTGGATGTTGAATTCACCGGCCGGCTTGAAGCGAAGCATGGAGTAGTAGGTTGCGACGTTGCGCACTTCCAGCTCTGTGATGCCGATGCGGCGGGCGATCTCGGCGACGACGGCCTCGGAGAGATAGCCAACCTCATCCTGCGCGTAGAGAAGCATGGGGATGAGGGCGGAGCGGCTGACCGGATATTTCTGAACGAGCGCGTCGAAGCGCGCGGCGAGCGCGGGCGAGAAGATGGACGCGGGTTCGGATTTGGCTTTCTTCGGGCTCATCTCATGATCTCCGGTGCGACTCGAGTTGCGGCGACTCCAGCATCAGGTCCCGCGCCCACTGTTCCGCGGCCAGATCCATTGCATCTTCATGCGTGCCACTGCGCAAGGTTCCGGATTCGGTCAGCTCCATAGTTCCCATACTTCCATTTTCTCGCGTCCAGGTAAGGATTGCGTAATTGCGTTCGAGGCGCAGCCATTTTTCTTCGTGGAAGACGGTAATTTTATTCTCGGTCAGCTCGACGACGGCCTCGCGCTTCGTGTGGAGGCCATGCGCCGCGGTATAGCTGCGGAGCAGGGAAGCGAACGAGATCCAAAGCTCGGCAAAGACAGCGGAATTTCGGTTATGCAAAGCGTCCACGAATGATCCCCGAGACAATTTCCTGCGCGATTTCAGTGCCCGTAATCTCCGCAGCATGGTCGGGGAATCCCTCGACAAGCGTTCGAAACGCCCTGACCGCCAATGGCCCCGTTCCAATGGCGTACTCTGTCTTGCCCATTCTCTTGCCGAGGTCGTCGAACAATTCGACGACAATCGACGGCATTCCTGTGCTCAGCACTGTTTTTTGAAGGGTCAACCTGCAGCAGGGTCTCCGAGTCCCAAATGCCAGCTCGATTTTCTCCTCATCCTTTATGGGGCGGAATGGTCCAGTGATGGTTGGCGCGGCGCGCTTTCTCAGCTCTACATTCGCTTTGGCCATCTCTTCTCCCAAAGCAATCTCAACGCCGCGGAAGAAAGCGATCAGATCGATTTCCAACTTCCATTGCGCCTCGGCTGTCGAAATGGCTGAATCCTTACGGGCTGTCTCCTCCCCAATCAGTTTGGCGTAATCTACCATGGAATTTCTCCGGAATTTACCGGTCGATCTCCCCCAGAACGATATCGATGGAGCCGACGACAGCGACGAGGTCGGCGATCAGGCGGCCCTTGCACATCGTTTCAATCGCCTGCAGTGTGGCGAACGAGGGATAGCGCATGTGGACTCGGTAAGGCTTGGAAGTTCCGTCGGAGACCACGTAGTAGCCCATCTGGCCGTGGCCGCATTCCATCCCCTGGTAAACCTCGCCCGCGGGAACATTGAAGCCCTCGGTAACGATTTTGAAGTGATGGATCAGGGCTTCCATCTCGGTCTTCATTTTCTCGCGGTCGGGCAAAACGATCTTGGGTGCATTGGCTTTGACCGGACCACCGGGCATGCCGTCGAGCGCCTGCTGGACGATCTTTGTGCTCTCGCGCATCTCGACGAGGCGGACTTCGTACCGGGCCCAGGTGTCGCCGACGGTGGAGGTGGGCACGTGGAACTGAAACTTTTCGTAGCTCGAGTAGGGCATGTCGCGGCGGAGGTCGATATCGACGCCGGAAGCGCGCAGCGGGGGGCCAGTGACGCCAAGCGCAACTGCATCTTCAGGAGAGAGATAGCCCACACCCTTCAAGCGATTCATGAAGATTGGATTGCCCGTGAGCAGGTTCGAATATTCGTCGATTTTTTCCGGGAAGGTGGTGATGAAATGCTGCACGCGATCGAGCCAGTCGAGCGGCGGCTCCATCGAGAGCCCGCCGATGCGGAAGTAGCTGGTCATCATGCGCTGACCGGCGACGGCTTCAAAGAGGCGGAGAATTTCTTCGCGCTCGCGGAAGGTGTAAAGAAAAACGGTCAGTGCGCCAATATCCATGGCATGCGTGCCGAGCCAGATGAGGTGCGAATTCAGCCGGCTGAGCTCGGTGAGCAGAACGCGAATCCATTGGGCGCGGTCGGGAATTTCGAGGCCGAGAAGTTTTTCGACCGCCAGGCAGTAGCAAAGATTGTTGGAGAGGGGATCGAGGTAGTTGATGCGATCGGTGAGCGGGACGACCTGCTGGTAGAACTTGGCCTCGCAGGTTTTTTCGATGCCGGTGTGCAGGTAACCAATCTCGGGCGTGACGCTGACAATCACTTCGCCGTCGAGTTCAACAACCAGGCGCAACACGCCGTGCGTGGCCGGGTGCTGCGGGCCCATATTCAGGACCATGCGCCGCTCGCCGTTGCTTACCGCAGCGGGGAGCTCGAGAACGGGCGCGCCGGGATTCTCCGTCATCAACGGTATCCCTCCACCGGGTAGTCCTTGCGCAGAGGATGGCCCTGCCAGTCGTCGGGCATCATGATGCGGCGCAGATCTGGATGGCCGGCGAATCTGATCCCAAACAGATCGAAGACCTCGCGCTCGTAATAGTTGGCGCCGGCCCAAACGGGCGTGATGGAGTCGACCGTCGGATCGGTTTCGTCGAGCATCACGCGCAGGCGAATGCGCTCTTTCAAGGCGAATGAAAGGATGTGATAGCTCAACTGGAATCGAGGCGATTGGGGAAACCAGTCGACCGCAGTCATGTCCTCAAAGAAGTTGTAGCCGGCGGCCTGCACAGTGGTGCAGGCGGCGCGAATCTCGGTGGGCGCAATCGTGAGCGTGAGCTCGCCGAAGTCGAAGCGTGCGTCGACGAAGGCCTGCGGATTCCACGCCTGGAGGGCTTTAACCGCGGCGTGATCCGGCAGCCCTTCAAGGACAGCTTGCTTGCCGGCGAGGGTCGGTGGTTGGCTCGTCATGCTCTCACTCTCAGTCCGCCCTTTCTGCTCTTCAAGAAACCGTCCATGCGCCTGAACCGCAGATTTCGCGGAATTCTGATCACTAAACACTACCCACTCATCACGATCCACCAGGTTACAGATCCGCTTTGTCGTGGCTCCAGTTCAAGATCCCTTTGCGCACGATGTAATAGAGGCCGACGGCGACAAAGCCGAGGTAGACGAGCATCTCCCAAAAGCCAAAGAGGCGGGAGCCGGTGAGTTGAGGAAGCTGGCGGTAGATGACGGCCCAGGGCATCATGAAGACCATCTCCACGTCGAAGAGAATGAAGAGAACCGCGACCAGGTAGAAACGGACGCTGAAGCGGCCCTGCGCATCGCCGACCGCCTGAATACCGCACTCGTAAGCGGCCAGCTTGACCTTGGTGTTGCGATGGCGGCCAACGAACCACGAGGCCACAACCATGACGACCCCAAGAAGAAAGGCGGCAAGAATCTGCATCAGAAGAGGGAGATACTGCCAGTCATACGGGGTTGGATTCATCGCCCAGCCTGAATGAATTGGATAGCGTTATGCCTGAATCGCCGAAGAAAAAGGCATCTTCGGAGGAATGATGCTCTGGTTTGAGATTAGGTTTTCGCGCCTCTCCCGTCAAGGTGACGCGCGGCGGCGAGCGAACAAGTGCTTTCCTGCCCTGAGGATGGGCGATTCTACCGGCTTCGCGTACCACCGACGGGGACATTAGCGAAGCTTGTGTGCGCTTCGTCACAGGATTTCCCGGTTTGATGCGTCAAAAATACAAGTGCGCCATTTTGGGACAGCACCTTTGTACCCTGTCCGATCCAGTGAGGCGCGCCGAAGAACCGGGTTGAGGATTGATTCATGGGCTCCTGTTCAACGATGAGTAATTTACCGGTTTCGGCTCCAGCTCCCGTTTCACCCGCCAACCAAGGCCGCGAACACCGCCGGCGGATCTCGCCCGAGGCAGGCCGCGCTCTGGAGATCCTGGGTCACTCGATCGAATACTTGTCTGATGAGTTCGCGCACACGGGAGGGTCGTTGAGCGCGCACAACGCGCAAGTGGAAGCGGTGCAACTGCTGATGGGAATCAACCGGCAGATTTACCTTGCGTGTCCCGAGGCGCCGAGCCTCAGCGAGCGGTGTCGCGCGCTGCTGCATCTGCGCACAGCGTAGAAAGACAGAGCTTCCCGGTGGTTCGTACGGCAGCTTCCTTCGCAAACGCTCCGGCCACGACTTAGATATAGATAGAAGAAATTGACTTGTGCTGTCCCGTCCTTGACCGCAAATCCGCCCGCGGCGGAGGCCAGGGATGGGACAGCCAACCCC
>Ga0181535_10003090_pt1 | contig 19615 bp, 14 predicted proteins | sample PEATcosm2014_Bin_44_FD_119774 | JGI IMG/M metagenome (GOLD analysis project Ga0181535, IMG submission 119774) | Peatland microbial communities from MTU Mesocosm Facility, Houghton, MI, USA - PEATcosm2014_Bin17_30_metaG | ecosystem: Environmental > Terrestrial > Soil > Wetlands > Peat | place... | reverse complement strand
GGCACCCTTTATGGCTCGCTCGCCGTGGTCGCCGACGGCTTTCATATGGCAACCCACGCATTGGCGCTTTTGATCGCGGCCTTGGCCTACACTTATGCGCGGCGGCATGCCAACGATCTCCGGTTTGTATTTGGCACCGGAAAGTTCGGCGATCTCGCCGGATTTGCGAGCGCCATTATCCTTGCGATGATCGCCTTGATCATCGGCTACGAGGCAGCCGTGCGCCTCTTCGCGCCAGTGACGATTCATTTCGACGAGGCGATTTTGATCGCCGCCGCCGGTCTTATCGTGAACGTCGTCACGGCCTGGCTCCTCGGCGGCGGCGATCATCGTAGCCATGCGCACAGCCATACGCATGGAGATGACGCTGGGCACGCCGCGCATAAGCATGACGAAATGCGTCGCATCGATACCGGCCGGGAGGTTCTTCAATTGGAAGTGTTCGAGGACGGCGTGCCGCCGCGTTTCCGGCTGCGTCATGAGGACAATCTCGAACTTGCGCCAGTGCTCGGCCAGGGAACCGCCACGATCGAAACCGAACGCCACGGTGGTGCCCGGCAGACCTTTCGCTTCGCCGATCGCGGTTCCTATCTCGAATCGGTAGAGGAAATTCCCGAGCCGCACACATTCAAGGCCCGCCTGCGCCTCACGGGCTTTGATCAAGAGGAGGTTTATGAACTCGATTTCTGCGAGCCCGTACATGCCGGCGCTTCCACCACCTCCGCTGCTGAGCGCGACAACAACATGCGTGCGGCTTTCGTGCATGTGGCGGCGGACGCGGGGGTCTCGGTGCTCGCGATATGCGGACTGCTCCTCGGGCGATTTTTCGGCTGGGTCTGGATGGACCCAGTCATGGGCATCATTGGTGCCTTGGTCATCGCCAATTGGGCCTATGGCCTGATGCGCGACACCGGCGGGGTGCTTTTGGACATGAATCCCGACAAGGCGGTAACCGAAGCGCTGCGGAGCGCGATCGAGAGCGGCGGAGACCGTTTGGCGGATCTCCACGTCTGGCGCCTCGGTCCCGGTCATCTCGGGGCGATCCTCTCGGTGTTGACGGATGCGCCGCGCGACACCGAATTCTACCGCTCCCGGCTCAGCCACTTCCGAATGCTCTCGCATGTAACAATCGAAGTGCGGCGCGCGATCACAAGACCATGATCGCTATATTCGATCGCCTTGTGCTTTGATATTTCATACCGCGTGTACTCTTTACCCGACACGCTGCGACTGTTTCGCGATCATGGCCCGCGGCAAGGCGAACAAAACGAGGCCATCGGTGGCCGGACGACCCGCATGTTGTGGCATCCCGCGGAAGTAAGAATCTGCCGCATGGCTTGGCCGCTTTGGCCTGCATGGTGCAACCCAAATCCACCTGGTTTCACAATAATGGTAAGATTCCCATAAAGTTGGCTGATTCGCTCGGTATGTGTTTCGATTCGGCCATGCCTGGAGGGGTGGGTGGATGGGTTGGTGCTGGCACCAGCGAAAATTGAAGATTGTGCGGCAGGCCTGGCTGTGCACCGGACTTGGGTTTCTGAGCGTCCTGGCGGCATCGCCAGTGCTCGGCGAGGCGACCGGTCAAACGATCGAGCGCACTGGTTTACGCAGCCACGCCGGCGCAGCGGAACTGACGCTAATAGCCAGTCTCACTGTTTTTTCGGGGCTCGCCGCGATCCTCTATCTCTCCCAACGGCGGCGTTGCATGGAACGGGAGGCGGCCGATCATCTCGCGCTCATGGCGTTGCGCGCGAAGCTCGATCGCGCCGAGGTTTTTCTTGGCGCCGAAACCCAAATCATCGTGGCCTGGGCAGGGCCTGGGGAGGATCCCGAGATTGAAGGCGATCTCGAAATTGCCGGGAACCGGCCCAATGCCCGCCGCGTACTTGCCTTCGGTTCCTGGCTGCCGCCCGGGATGGCGCAAACCGTCGAAACTTCGGTCGCGCGGCTGCGCGCACGGGGCGAATCATTCCGTTTCACAGTCACGAGCTTGGACGGGCATCATCTCGAAGTCGAGGGACGGCCATTCGCCGGCGTGGCCGTTTTGCGGATCAGAGATGTCTCCGGAGATCGCCGCGACGCCGTTCGTCTCCAAGAAGTGCAGGCGGGCACGATCGGGCAAGTAGAGGCTCTACGATCCCTTCTCAACGCGTCCCCCTACCCCGCCTGGCTACGCGATGGCGGCGGCAAATTGACCTGGGTCAATACCGCCTATGCTCGCGCTGTCGAGGCCAAGGATCAAGAGGCCGCGGTCTTGCGTGGCATCGAACTTATCGAAAGTCAGGCTCGCGAGGCTGGCGCGGCATCACGCAGTGCGGGCGCGGTTTGGCACGGGCGCGCACCGGCAGTCGTTGCTGGTGCTCGACGGATGCTCGAAATTGTCGACGCGCCAGCGGGCTCCGGTTCGGCCGGAATGGCCGCGGATGTGTCGGAAATCGAATCCATGCGGGCTGCTTTCGACCAGCAAACGAAAGCCCATGCGCGCACGCTCGACCAGCTTTCGACGGCGGTTGCCATTTTCGACGGGGGAAAGCAGCTGGTTTTCCACAACGCGGCCTATCGCCAGCTTTGGGCGCTCGATCAAGCTTGGCTTGATCAGAAGCCAACCGATTCCGAGATCCTCGACCGCCTGCGGGTGGCACGGCTCTTGCCCGAGCAAGCTGATTTCCGGGCTTGGAAAGCGGGCCTGCTCGCCGCCTATCAATCGCTTGATACCGACGAACAGGTCTGGTTTTTGCCCGACGGGCGGACGCTTCGGGCCGTCATCAGCCCCAATCCCCAAGGCGGCGTCACTTATCTCTTCGACGATGTCACCGAACGCTATCATCTCGTTTCCCAGTACAATGCCTCGATCCGCGTACAGAGCGAAACGCTAGATGCCTTGAAGGAGGGCGTCGCCGTGTTTGGCAGCGACGGCCGCCTTAAATTGTTCAACCCGGCCTTTGCCAGCATGTGGGCGCTTGATCCAAGCGAACTCGGCAACCGGCCGCATATCGATCGCGTTGCACTGCTTTGCACTCCGCTCTTTTCCGACGAAGAAGGTTGGGGGGCGCTCCGCGCTGCGGTCGCAGGATTGCCCGATCAACGCGTGGGGTTCGAGCGCCGTCTCGTGCGCCGCGATGGATCGGTGCTCGATTGTGCCGCGGCGCCACTCCCGGACGGCGCGACCCTTCTCACTTTCATCGACACGACCGCCAGAGTGAGTGTCGAACGCGCGTTGACGGAACGCAATCAGGCGCTGAGCGACCGCAATCAGGCGCTGCGCGATGCCGAAAAACTGCGTAATGACTTTGTCCATCATGTCTCTTACGAGCTGCGTTCGCCGCTGACCAATATCATCGGCTTCATTCAATTGCTCGACGATCCCGCGATCGGCCCGCTCAACGCCAAACAGCGTGAGTACGCGGGCTATGTGATGAAATCCTCGTCGGCTCTGCTTGCCATCATCAACGATATTCTCGATCTCGCTTCAATCGACGCGGATGCGATCGAATTGTCGCTCGAAGATGTCGACATCGCGCAAACGATGCGGGCTGCGGCCGAAGGCATTCAGGATCGGCTTGGCGACTCCTCGCTGACCCTTCGCGTCGCGACGATGGAGGGACTCGGGTCCTTTGTCGCCGACGGCAAACGTATCCGGCAGATCCTCTTCAACCTTCTCTCGAACGCGATCGGCTTTTCCTCGGCCGGGCATGCCATCGATCTCGCAGCGGCGCGGCGGGACGGCGAAATCCTGTTCACCGTTACCGACGAGGGGAGCGGAATTCCGCCCGAAATACTCGAACATGTTTTCGATCGCTTCAAAACCTATACAACAGGGTCGCGCCATCGGGGCGTTGGCCTTGGCCTTTCTATTGTACGTTCGTTTGTCGAACTGCACGGCGGCCGCGTCGAAATCGATTCGATCCCCGGAAAAGGGACACGCGCGACTTGTATCTTTCCCTCCCAAGGTGTGAAGCTAGCAGCAAGCGAAACACCACAAGGACTGTGAACGCCATGGCCGCCGGAACGATCCGGACACCCGCTTCCGAAACGATCTGGCTGCGCGCTCTCGAAGACGAGGGCGCGATCGCTGGGCTCGCCACCGATGTCGCCGCGCTGGTTGGTCCCGGCGATCTCGTGACTTTATCGGGCGGTCTCGGCGCGGGAAAGACGGCGTTGGCCCGCGCTCTCATTCGTTTTCTGACCGGCCTGCAAGATCTCGAAGTGCCAAGCCCGGCCTTCACCTTGATGCAAATTTACGAAGGCTTGAACTTTCCCATCGTGCATGCCGATTTCTACCGGATCGAGAAGCCGCGTGACCTCATCGAACTGGGATTCGATGAGGCTTGCGATGGTGCCCTCGTCCTTGTCGAATGGCCAGAGCGCGCGGGCGATTTTCTCGTCCCCGGCCGGCTCGATATCGAGTTAAGCCTCGATCCGAACAAAGACCCTTCCTACCGCGCCGTAACCCTGACCGGCACTGGCTCCTTTGCGGAGCGGCTCGCGCGTGCCAAGGCGATCCACGAGCTACTCGATCGCAGCGGCTGGAGCGGCGCCGAGCGCATTTTCATGCAAGGCGACGCATCGGCCAGAAGCTATGAGCGATTGGTCAATCGCGCAGGCGAAAGCGCGATCTTGATGATCTCGCCGCCCCGCCCGGACGGGCCGCCGCTTCGTTATGGCAAATCCTACAGCGCCATCGCCAAGCTTGCCGAGGACATAAGGCCGTTCATCGCAGTCGGCAAAGGGTTACGCGAGCAAGGCCTATCGGCGCCCGAAATCCTTGCCTTCGATCTCGCCGCCGGCCTTGCCGTCATCGAGGATCTCGGCTGCGAACCGCTCACCAGCGAAACCGGCATCATCGAGGACCGTTACGCCGTTGCGCTCGCGGTCCTCGCTTGTTTGCACGGCGCCAGTCTTTCCGACACTTTGCCTGTCGACGACATAGAGACATACCGGATCCCGGTGTATGACGTCGATGCTCTTTCCATCGAAGTCGAACTCCTGCTCGATTGGTACGTGCCCTATATCGCGTGCGCGCAAGTCGCCTCCGGCGCCAAGGCGACTTTTGTCAATCTCTGGCGTCACGCCGTCCAGACGGTCCTCGCCGCGCGGCCGACTTGGACGTTGCGTGACTATCATTCACCTAATCTGCTCTGGCTTGCTGACCGCCAAGGCGTCGCCAGTGTCGGCATTATCGATTTTCAGGACAGCGTCCTCGGCCACGCCGCCTACGATGTCGTCTCCCTCTTGCAAGATGCCCGCGTCGATGTTCCGCAAGAGGTTGAATTGAAACTGCTTGCTCAATACGCCAAGCTGCGGCTTGAGGACGATGCGGGCTTCGACATGGCAGGTTTCGCCCGCGCCTATGCGATCTTGGGCGCCCAGCGGGCAACAAAAATATTAGGGATTTTTGCGCGTCTCGACGAGCGTGACAAAAAACCCCAGTATCTTGTGCATCTGCCGCGCATCGAACGATATCTCGCAAAAAATCTCGGTCACCCGGCTTTAAGCGAACTTAAACTCTGGTATGAGCAGCATCTGCCGCGACTCTTTGGTGCCGCGTCTTAAACGCAAACTGGGCATGGCCTCGGCTCCGCTGGCGCGTTGTTCTATCGAGCATTCCTTCTGAGACTTGCAAACCTTCTGAAACTTGCAAAATAGCGTTCGAAAACAGGACCAAAGGTTTCCCCGTGCGGTCCGTTGTCCGACAATTGGTAACCGGCGCGTCCATGTCCCCTTTCTTGCCATCCAAAGCCATGGTCTTCGCGGCTGGATTGGGCACGCGGATGCGGCCCTTGACCGACCACATGCCAAAGCCATTGGTTACGGTCGCCGGCAAACCGCTGATCGACCATACGCTTGACCGTTTCGCCATGGCCGGAGTTGATACGGCGATTGTCAATGTGCATTATCTGGCCGGCCAGATCGAAGCGCATCTCACGACCCGCAACACCCCTAAAATCCGGATTTCTGACGAGCGCGATAAGCTACTCGATCAGGGCGGCGGGATCGCCAGGGTCTTGCCCTGGCTCGGGCCGGAGCCATTTTTTCTTGCCAACACGGATGCTTTCTGGGTCGAAGGCCAGGCCAACAATCTTCGCTGCCTCGCGGCCGCCTGGGATCCTGAGAAGATGGATATTCTGCTGCTTGTCGCCGCCGTGGCGGCGAGTGTAGGGGTCGATTCGCCGGGTGACTTCAACATGGCGCCCGATGGCCGCCTGATCCGGCGCCCAGACCGCGAAATCGCGCCTTTCGTTTATACGGGTGTTGGTATCGTCAAGCCCGGGCTTTTCGAGGCGGAGACAACAGATATTTTTCCTCTCGCTCCTTTTTTTTTCGAGGCGGCTAAGAAAAGACGCCTGTTCGGCCATAGGCTTGACGGGTTATGGTTTCATGTCGGCACGCCGCAAGCCATCGAAGAAGCAGAGAGAAAACTAGCGCGGGGTATCATATGACACAAATTTCCGCGCGGCGCGGCCAGCGAGACTTTTGCGTTTCCGAATTTGTTGGATCCGATGCGGCACGCTTTATTTAGTAGCTTCCGGATTTTGACGTACTGATAAATAATAATTATGAACATCAACTTTTTGTTATAAGCTCAGTCCCTGCTGTGTAGGGTCATTTCATTTTGTTTTCCCCTAATACGCGCTTGAGTTCCGCAAAGCAGTCGCGGCATAAGAGCGATCCGGGATAGAAACCGAGCGAATTCTGGCCATCCGGGCCTTTTCATGAAGCGGAGGCCATGTCCGTCGCCTTGCAATCAATCGACTCGCCCGCCGAGGCCGCCGCGAAAGTCCTGATTCGTCTTGGCCTGGCCACTTTATTCGTCGCCTTGCCATGCACGGGGATCTTTTGGCACGGCGCGATCTATGTACTTCTGCCCGTCGGCGCGACCTTGATCTTGATCGGCGCCATGCTGGACGCACCCCCGCATAGCGGCCGGAGGCTGCGCGGCGCGCTTGTCTCGCCGGCTGGTGGCGCGGCACTGTTTCTGACTTTCTGGGCCTGTTTGTCCTTGCTTTGGACCCCTTTCCCGGAAGAAGCGGCCGACCGGTTTTTTAAATCCGCCAGCACCACCGTCCTTGCGGTGATGGTTGCAGTCTATCTACCTCAAAAGACGAAGACATTCGATCTTTACTTGCTACCCGCGGGCCTCGCCGCTGCAAGCGTGGCGACGCTCGTTCTTGCCCTTTTTGGCTCGTCCTGGTTTTTGGGCGGTTTCGAGTTCGACGAAACGCTGTTTGAACGCTCGATGATTACGTCCATCGTTCTGGTCTGGCCGGCACTCGGCATCTTGTCCATTCGCGAGCATTGGATCAGCGCCGCGATTCTCGCGGTTCTCGTCGCAGCAGTGGCGCTGGCTGGATTTGCCCAGATCGCGCTTTTGGCGACCGGCGCGGGCGCCTTCACCTTCGCTTTAGCCATGTCCGGCCCCACCCGGACGGCGCGGGTTTTCGCGTGGCTATTCGGGCTTTTGATTTTAATCGCGCCAGGACTCCCTTTGCTCTACCGCCTCGCTCTGAATCTGACTGGGATTGAGGCCGGCACCGGATCCGCCTCAATGCTGATTTGGAGCGATCTCATTGTGTCACAATGGCCGCGTTTGATCACCGGGCACGGCTTCGACTTCGTCCATCAAGGATTGAGCTTCGGCTATTTGCCGGAACGGACGCCGAGAAGCCTTTTGTTTGTGATCTGGTATGACCTTGGCCTCGCCGGCGCCGCCGGTTTCATGATCCTCATCGTGCAATCTTTGCGGAGCGCCGGGGCAATCCCGGCGAAAGCGGCCCCTGCCTTGCTCGCCGGCCTCGTCGCGGTCCTGACGATCGCCATCCTGGGAATCGCGACGGCGCAAATCTGGTGGGTGACCCTCCTCGACTGTGATGTCATCGCATTTGCGGTTCTCCTTAAAGGAATGGACAAGGCACACCGGCCGGATGCGCAGGCGATTATTGCGATCGAGCCGGAAGCTCCGCAAGAGCCTGGGCAAGCAAACGCCGGGGTTTCCAGTGGCTCCGCCGACACATAAGGACAGAAATCGCGGGTTCGTGAATGCAAAGGGCCGGAATTTGGCGAGAACGCCTGCACGGGACCGGCGGATTGTGTCCCGCGCGCAATGGTTGCCGGACAATTGCTAATAATCGCGAAAGAGGTCTTGCAGCGGCAGGCCAAGCGGCCTTAACATCGGGGGATGATCGAGGCTGTCATCACCATCCGGAATGCGCGCGAAGGCGATGCCGAAGGGATCGCGGAGGTACATGACGCCGCGTGGCGCGATGCCTATCGCGGCCTTATTCCCGGCCGCGAGCTCGAACGGATGATCGCCCGTCGCGGGCCACGCTGGTGGCACTCGGCTATTGTCCGGGGATCGCGTCTTCTGGTCCTTGATTTCGATGAAACTATCGGCGGCTACGCGAGCTATGGGCGAAATCGCGTGCCTTCCTTGCATTATGGCGGAGAGATTTTCGAACTCTATATTGCACCTGAGTTTCAGGGCCTTGGATTCGGCACACGTCTTTTCGAGGTGGCCCGCAAGGATCTCGCGGAGCACGGCTATTCTTCTTTTCTCGTTTGGGCATTGGCCGACAATGAGCGGGCGATTGAATTTTACTCAAAGCTTGGCGGCAAAAATATACGCCAGGCCACCGAGCGTTTCGGCTCGGAAATCCGCGGCAGGACTGCATTTGCGTTCGACTAGACCTGCTCACTCCAATAACTGTCGCTTGCGGTTTCACCGCTTTCTCTCCGCGTCTTCGTATCCAAACAGTTCGTAGCGGTTCGGGATGATGCTGATTTCTGAGCGGGGGCATGCCGGTAAACAGCGCCAGCCCGCGAAAATAATAATGCCATAATTAAGTTTGGTTTCAGAGTGTGCCGCCAGATGATCGATTCTTTCGATTCCGGCATATTCCTTTCGCGCAACCGCCGCACTGAAAGTGTAAGTTCGAGGCATGCGTGTACAGTTTGCGCCCTGGTCTACACAAGACCGGTCGCCCGAGCGTCACTGAGCATGCCCCGCAAAAGTTGCTCGACTTTTTCTATAAGGATTTGTTCCAAATCTTTGAAACGGCACAATTCTTATTCGGTCATGGGATTTCACGTGATAGGGAAGCGCTCTAGAGTGGGATGACGAAAAATGGAAGCCGGTTTTTCGCCCTCATTTCGCGCTAAACTCTAAGTGTTGATCGCGTTCATGATTTTAGATCGAGTCGGTCCAAAATCCTCGTGATCTAGCGCCACCTCGCTGTTTTTACCCGGTGCCTAGCGATCTCCGAAAATTTTGATACGAGATGTGGAGTAAGATATGATTTTGGATGCGATTTCCATTGGAAGAAATCCGCCGCACGAAGTGAATGTCCTGATTGAAGTGCCAATCGGCGGCGAGCCGATCAAATATGAATTGGATAAAAATGCAGGCGTGCTGTTTGTTGATCGATTCCTCTATACGTCCATGCGGTATCCCGGCAATTATGGTTTCATTCCCCATACTTTATCGGATGACGGCGATCCCTGCGATGTAATCATCGCCAATACTCGCGCGATCGTTCCCGGCGCGATTATGAGCTGCAAAGTGGTCGGCGTTCTCTTGATGCACGACGAACAAGGCCAGGACGAAAAGATTATCGCTGTTCCCGCGGCGCATCTTACCAAGCGCTATGAAAACATCGAAAACTATACTGATTTGCCGGAGATCACATTACAGCAGTTCGAGCATTTTTTTTCCCATTATAAGGATCTCGAGCCGGGCAAATGGGTCAAGATCGAGCGCTGGGGCGATGCCGAGGAGGCCCGCAGGATCGTGCAAAAGGCAATCCAGAAAGCCGCCGAAAAATAAAAATGCGTGACGTCTATCCTACTTGCCTCACCGCTTGCGGGTGAGGCGAAAGACGCCTTGTTCTCCGAACAGGTTCCAGATCCAGGGCTCGCTGAAACCCAATGGCACGCCGGTATGATCGAGCGCCACGCCGCGCTCGATCCTTGCATCGATCTCCCGCACGAGCGCGATAAAATCCTGGATCGTGCAAAAATGGATATTTGGCGTGTCATACCAGGCGCAGGAAAGATTGCGCGTCAATGGCATGTGGCCCCCGAATGCCACTTGAACTCTGATCCGCCAATGGCCGAAATTCGGGAACGACACGATCGCATGCCGGCCGATCCGCAACATCTGCTCAAGAACTTTGCGCGGCTGGCGTGTCGCCTGCAATGTCTGGGATAGAATCACATAATCGAAGGCTTTGTCAGGATAGCCAGCAAGATCCGTGTCGGCATCCCCCTGAATGACCGAAAGCCCTTTGGCGACGCAGTCGTTGACACCGCGTTGGGAAAGCTCAATGCCGCGTGCGTCTACTTCTTTTTCTTCGGCAAGCAACCGTAACAGCGTGCCATCGCCACATCCGACATCGAGAACGCGACTCCTTGGCTCAACCATATCCGCAATAAGGAGCAGATCGACGCGCGCTGGAATCGTGTGGGCTCGCTTGGCGTTGTCAGCGCGCGTCTTTGCCGTCACGATTCAAATCGCCCTGCTTTTGGCTGGCGCGATGCCCCGCGCTCTTGCCGCCGCGTCGAGGAACCCGCGCGAGGTCGCGATGAACTCAGGGGTCTCCAACAAAAACGCGTCATGGCCACGATCGGTCTCGATATCGACAAAGGAAACCGAGGCGCCGCCCGCATTCAATGCATGCACGATCGCGCGCGAGGCTTGCGTCGGATAAAGCCAGTCCGAATTGAATGACACGACGCAGAACCGGCTTTTGCAACCATTGAAGGCGTGGGCAAGCGAGCCACCATAATCGGCGGCGAGATCGAAATAATCGCAGGCCCTCGTCACATAAAGATAGGAATTTGCATCGAAACGGTCGACAAAGCTTGTGCCCTGATAACGCAAATAATTCTCGATTTGGAAATCGGCGTCAAAAGAGAAGGTCGGCGCGCTGCGGTCCTGCAGCTTGCGGCCAAACTTGCTCTGCAAGGCCTCGTCCGACAAATAAGTGATATGCGCCGCCATCCGGGCAACGGCCAGCCCCTTGGTCGGGATGACGCCTTCTTCAAGATAGCGGCCTTGACGCCAATCAGGATCGGCCATGACCGCTTGGCGTCCAACCTCATGAAAGGCGATATTCTGCGAGGAGTGTCTCGCGGCGGTCGCGATCGGCATCGCGGCGTAAACGCGTTCCGGAAAACTCGCCACCCATTGCAATACCTGCATACCACCCATTGAACCGCCGACGATACAAAACAGCATGTCGATGCCAAGATGATCAATGAGCATGGCTTGCGCATGAACCATGTCCTTGATCGTGACCACCGGAAGATCAAGGCCATAGGGCCGGCCAGTCGCAGGATTGAGCGATGCAGGCCCCGTTGTGCCCATGCAGCCGCCGACGACATTCGATGCAATGACGTAATAGCGGTTGGTGTCGATCGGACGGCCCGGACCGACCATATTGTGCCACCAGCCCGCTTTCCCTGTGATAGGATGTTTGTTGGCGACATGCTGATCGCCCGTTAGGGCATGGCAAACTAAAATGGCGTTCGATTTATTGGCGTTGAGCTCCCCGTAGGTTTGATAGGCGATCGTCAGGGGGCTGAGCGAGACCCCGGCATCCATCTGGAGCGGACGATCGGCGCCGAAATGCACAACGAGGCTGTTGGGTGCATCAACCTCGCGAAGACCCGACGCTTTACTTGCAGAAACGAAATGCACGAAACTGCCAATCATTCGATATGACGAACATAATGTTCGTTATATGGGATCGATTGAAAAAAAGAGTCAAGATTGAGCTGCTATCGGAGAATTAAGATTTACGAGTTTGGCCTGATCCAGAGCGCAGAGGAACCTTGAGCCGCGTCCCCCTTTCATCGAGAATCGCGAACCGGTAGTGACCTGCTGCGTCCAAGCTAACGGAATAGCGTAAAATCTCAGAAATATTATTGTCCTCGCTCAAGGTCACGATGGCGGGATTGAGCCCGGCGATGCTTTCTCCCGGCAAATAGATTGAACTGCAAATGATAAGCTCGTCGCCTGGCTGACACGTCCGTGCCGCGGCCCCATTCACAATGCAGCAGCGCGAACCACGCTCTCCTAAAATGACATAGGTCGAAATCCGCGCGCCTGAGTTCTTATTCCAGATTTCGACGAATTCGAGCGGCAGAATGCCCGCAGCTTCGCAGTGATCCGGATCCAGCGTAATCGAACCGTGATAGTCGAGATTCGCCTCCGTGACGCGGATGCCATGGAGCTTGCCGCCGATAACCTTTCGCATGATGTCTCAAATTCTGTATGCGGGATGTGAACGGGATTGGCCCGGCCGGACCACGGCTGGGCTAAGGCGCATCTGCTTAGAACATTTTTCTAAAAATCGCGAATAGCTTCGCACCAATGGAGTTGCCCAGGCGCGAGTTTCCGCCGGATCGTTCCTCATTTAGGGATTTGGTGGCTAATTGTCATGAGCCCCCATCTGGCATCTGTCCGATTTCGAAAGTGACAAGTTCGGCTCCTTCGGCAACCTGACTGCCAAGCTTGAACATGAACTCATTTACGATTCCGCTGCGGGGCGCGGTCAACAGATGCTCCATCTTCATCGCTTCGAGGACGAGAACCGGCTGGTTTGCCTCGACCCTGTCACCCGGCTTAACCAGTAGCGCCGCTATGCGGCCCGGCATTGGCGCGGTAAGCCGAGCCGGCGGCTCGGCCCCCCTCGCCACGCCCACGGCGGGGCCAGCCAGCACAAAACGGTGCGCCAAATCAGCTCCCAAATACACAAATATCTCTTGCCCGGAGCGAACGAAGACTCCCTTGAGGCGATGGCCATCAAAATCGGCGGTCAGTGCGCCATCCGGCGCGAGCGTGCCGCCGGCATGAAAAAAGCCGCCCTCCGCCGAGTCAATGCGCCAGCCATCCTGGAGAAAACTGACCTCGACGGAATACTCTCTGCTCCCTTCAGGCATGATCTCTTGCAGGCATATCGTTTCCCGTGCCTGCTCGTTGAGACGCCAGCCGTTCTGTCGGCTCCAGGGGCTCCAGGGATCGGCCGATCGTCCCGCTTCTTTTTGCGCGAATGCCACCCGCTCGCACAGAATGCCAATGACCGCCAGGGCCAAAGTCTCATTTCCGGCAGGTTTGGCTGGCGCCAAGAGACCGCCGCCGTGGCGTTCGAGAAATCCCGTATCGAGCGAAACTTCATAGAAATCTGGCCGCGCCGCGATGGTGCGAAGAAAACTCACATTGGTGGCAAACCCGGCGACACGGGTTTCGGCCAGCGCGGCACGAAGGCGGCGGATGGCTGCCGCCCGGTCTTTATCCCAAACGATCAGCTTGGCGAGCATCGGATCATAATCGATCGGGATGGTATCGCCCGCGCGCACGCCGGTATCGACGCGCACATGCGGTCCCGTTTTGGGAAAATCGAGACGTGCGATCCGGCCCGATTGCGGCAGAAAATCGCGCGCAGGATCTTCCGCATAGAGGCGCGTCTCGATCGCATGCCCATTCGCAAAAATCGCCTCTTCGCGTATCGGGAGCGCGCCCCCCGCCGCAACGTGGATTTGCCATGCGACGAGATCGATGCCGGTGATCATCTCGGTCACCGGATGCTCGACCTGGAGCCGCGTATTCATTTCCAGAAAATAAAAAGCATTAGCATCGGGTGTCAGCAAGAACTCCACCGTCCCGGCGCCCACGTAGCCAATCGCACGCGCGGCGGAGAGCGCCGCCTCCTGCATGGCTTGGCGCAGCGCATCGGCGAGGCCGGGCGCGGGCGCTTCCTCGATAATTTTTTGATAGCGGCGCTGGATCGAGCAGTCCCGGTCAAAGAGATGCACGAAATTGTGCTGCGCGTCGGCAAAAATCTGGACCTCGACATGGCGCGTGCGAGAAAAATATTTTTCGATGAGAACGCGGCCGTCACCAAAAGCCGAGAGCGCCTCGCGCTGGGCGCTGGCGAGCGCCGCCGCGAACTCGGCCGCCTCGGAGGCGATTTTCATGCCCTTGCCGCCGCCGCCCGCTAAAGGTTTGATCAGAACGGGATAGCCGATTGTGGAGGCTTGTTCTGCAAGGATGGCCGGGTCCTGATCGCCGCCGTGATAGCCCGGGACGAGCGGCACGCCGGCCTTCTCCATGAGGGATTTGGCTTGCGCTTTATCGCCCATGGCGCGGATCGCCGCCGCGGGCGGCCCGATAAAGACGATCCCCGCACCGGCGCAGCTTTCCGCGAACTCCGCGTTTTCCGACAAAAATCCATAGCCCGGATGGATCGCCTGTGCCCTGCACAGGCGTGCTGCCGCCAGAATCTTGTTTCCATCGAGATAGCTCTCGCGGGCGGGGGCCGGTCCGATGAATACCGCTTCATTGGCAAGCACGGCATGCATGGCGTCCCGATCCGCCTCGGAATAAACAGCTACTGTCGCGATCCCAAGTTGCCGCGCCGTGCGAATGATCCGGCAGGCGATCTCGCCGCGATTGGCGATCAGGATTTTGGGAAACATCACGGGCATCCGTTTTCCCGGCCTCACATGCGGAACACGCCGAAGCGAGTTTCTTCGATAGGTGCATTGAGGGATGCGGAAATGCAAAGACCCAGAACCATGCGGGTTTCGGCCGGATCGATGATGCCGTCGTCCCACAGGCGCGCACTCGCATAATAGGGATGCGCTTGGCGCTCGAATTTTTCCCGGACCGGCGCCTTGAAGGTCTCCTCTTCCTCAGCGCTCCACACTTTTCCGGCAGCTTCCAGATTGTCGCGGCGCACTTGCGCCAGCACATTGGCGGCCTGTTCACCGCCCATCACCGAAATGCGCGCATTCGGCCACATCCACAGGAAGCGCGGTCCGAAGGCACGTCCGCACATGCCGTAATTGCCCGCCCCGAAACTGCCACCGATGATGAAGGTGAATTTCGGCACGGCCGCGCAGGCAACCGCCGCGACGAGCTTGGCGCCATCTTTAGCGATGCCTTGCGACTCGTATTTCTGGCCAACCATGAAGCCTGTGACATTTTGCAAAAAAACGAGCGGGATTCTTCTCTGCGCGCAAAGCTCGACGAAATGCGTGCCCTTCAGTGCCGATTCCGAAAACAGGATTCCGTTGTTGGCGAGAATGCCCACAGGATAGCCGAAGACATGCGCAAATCCGCAGACGAGTGTGGTGCCATAGAGCGCCTTGAACTCGTCGAAACGGCTGCCATCCGTGATGCGGGCGATGATTTCGCGCACATCATAGGCTTCACGCGGATCGGCGGGAACAATGCCGTAAATTTCGCGGGCGTCGTAAAGCGGTTCGATGGGCTCGCGCGGCACGACCCCTGGACTTTTGGCACGATTGAGTGTGGCGACGATTTCGCGCGCACGCAAAAGCGCGTGTGCATCGCTCAACGCGTAATGGTCGGTGACGCCCGATTTGCGTGAGTGTACGTCAGCGCCCCCCAAATCTTCCGCCGAGACGATTTCGCCGGTCGCTGCCTTGACGAGCGGCGGACCCGCCAAAAAGATCGTCCCCTGCCCCGCCACGATGATGGCTTCATCGCTCATTGCCGGAACATAAGCGCCGCCCGCAGTGCAGCTTCCCATGACAACCGCGACTTGCGGGATGCCCAAGGCCGACATCCGCGCCTGATTGTAGAAGATACGTCCGAAATGATCGCGATCGGGAAACACCTCATCCTGGCTAGGCAGATGGGCGCCGCCGCTATCAACAAGATAAATGCAGGGCAGATTGTTTTCTTGCGCAATGTCCTGGGCGCGAAGATGCTTCTTGACGGTAAGTGGATAATAGGTGCCGCCCTTGACGGTTGCGTCATTGGCGATGACGACACACTCTTGGCCGCAAATGCGTCCTATGCCCGATATCAATCCCGCTGCCGGAATTACGTCCGCATAAACCTCATAGGCAGCGAGTTGCGAAAATTCCAGAAATGGCGTGCCGGGATCAATCAGTGCCGCTATGCGATCGCGCGGCAAAAGTTTCCCGCGCGCGATGTGTCTCTCGCGCGCCTTGGCGCCGCCGCCTTGCGTAATCTGCGCGATCTTACCGCGCAAATCCTCGGCCAGACTCTGCATCGCGGCCGTGTTGGCAGCAAAATTCTGAATTTGCGGCGCGACGGCGGTTTTGAGAATGGTCATCGGATTAGATCATAGCCGCTTCAAGGGGACTCGCTCACGCTCTTATCACTTTGTTTGTCGCATGATCCTATCCAACATGTCTGCAACTTTTTAGGATCATGCGTTTCTGTCTCCGCATCATCTTATCCAAAAAGTCGGCAACTTTTTGGGAACATGCTTTAATTTCCATCAAACAACTCGCGTCCAATCAACATCCGCCTAATCTCGCTCGTGCCTGCACCGATTTCATAGAGTTTCGCGTCGCGCAGCAAACGGCCCGCCGGATAATCATTGATATAGCCGTTGCCGCCGAGAAGCTGGATCGCATCAAGCGCCATCCTTGTCGCGTGCTCCGCCGCAAAGAGCAGGGCACCCGCCGCATCCTTGCGCGAGGTGCGGCCATTATCGCAGGCGCGGGCCACCGCATGAACATAGGCACGGCACGCATTCAAACCCGTGTACATATCGGCGAGCTTGCCCTGAACAAGCTCGAACTCTCCGATCGCATGCCCAAATTGCTTGCGCTCGCGTGTATAGGGCAGACAAAGATCGAGACAGGCCTGCATGATGCCGAGCGGTCCGGCCGCGAGCACGAGACGCTCATAATCGAGGCCAGACATCAACACCTGGACGCCATGCCCAGGTTCGCCCAGCACATTTTCTTCCGGTACCTCGCAATCCTCAAAGATCAGTTCGGAGGTCGGTGAGCCGCGCATGCCGAGCTTGTCGAGCTTCTGACCCGCACGAAACCCTTTGAAACCGCTTTCGACGAGAAATGCCGTGATGCCATGCGCGCCGGCATTGGAATCGGTCTTGGCATAGACGACAAGCGTCGAGGCACATACGCCGTTGGTGATCCACATTTTGGTGCCGTTCAAACGATAGCGGTCGCCTTTTTTGTCGGCGCGCAACCGCATCGATACGATATCGGAACCGGAACCGGCCTCCGACATGGCAAGCGCGCCGACATGTTCGCCAGACAGTAATTTCGGCAGATAACGTCGCTTCTGAGCCTCAGTGCCGTTGCGGCGGATTTGATTGACGCAGAGATTGGAATGCGCGCCATAGGATAGACCGACGGATGCCGAAGCCCGGCTGATCTCTTCCATGGCGATGCAATGGGCGAGATAGCCGAGGCCAGCGCCGCCGTAAATTTCTTCGACCGTGATGCCGTGCAGGCCAAGCGCGCCCATCGGCAGCCAGAGATCGATCGGAAAGGCGTCGGCGCGATCGATTTCAGCCGCTCGCGGCGCGATTTTTGCGGAGGCGAAGGCGCCCACCGTGTCACGCAGCATGTCAAGATCGGGACCGAGTGCGAAATCGAGACCGGGATTTTGCATGGGAATGGATCTTTGATATCCGTTTGACTTCTCGGCCCGCCATTGGGCCGGTATCTTACCTCTTAAAGCATATTTGGCGGCAAAATTTGCCAGGAAATAGCAATTCGCCTGTCAATTCAGGCCGCCCGTTTGGGCTTGGCGGCCGTCCATGCGATAAACCACGTGGATCACGCCGCCTGGAACGTCCCCAATGACCATGCAAGAAACCGCTCTCGACCTATGCCGCGCGCTGGTCCGGTGCCGCTCTGTCACACCTGAAGACGGCGGCGCTCTCGGCGTCCTCGCGGCGGCGCTGGACCGGGCCGGTTTTGTGACGCAGCGCATCACTTTTTCGGAAGAAGGCACGCCAGACATCGGCAACCTCTATGCCCGCACCGGCACGGGCTCGCCTTTTCTTGTGTTTGCGGGCCATACCGACGTAGTGCCACCTGGTGATGCAGCGAAATGGCGTTTCGATCCTTTCGCGGCGGAGCTCGCCGAGGGCACGATCTGGGGACGCGGCACCGCCGACATGAAGGGGGGTGTTGCCGCCTTTGCCGCAGCCGCGATCGCACAAGGCGCGCGGCGTGGGTCAGGCAAGGGCTCGATCGGTTTGCTCATCACCGGCGACGAGGAAGGCCCGGCCATTAATGGCACCGAGAAACTCTTGCGCTGGGCCTATGAGAAGGGCGAACGCTTCGATCATTGCATCGTCGGCGAGCCGACGAGCCGGCAGGCGCTTGGCGACATGATCAAGATCGGCCGGCGCGGCTCGCTCAACGGCACTCTCATCGCCGAGGGACGCCAGGGCCATGCCGCCTATCCCGAGCGCGCCGAGAATCCCATTCCAAAACTCATGGCGCTGCTCGGCGCCTTGACCGCCACACCGCTCGACAAAGGCACGGCGCATTTCGAACCCTCGAATCTCGAAATCGTGTCGGTGGATACCGGCAACCCGGCGTTCAACGTTATTCCCGCCGAGGCGCGCGCGCGATTCAATGTGCGCTTCAACGACCTTTGGACGCCGGAGACGCTGGTGGCGGAGCTGCGTGCCAGGTTGGACACTGCAGGGGTGAAATTCACGCTCACATTCGAACCTTGCAATGCGGTCGCGTTTTTGACTAAGCCCAGTGCCTTCACGGACCTCATCGCAAACGCCATCGAAAAGAAAACCGGACGCCGCCCCGAGCTTTCAACGAGCGGCGGCACCTCGGACGCGCGCTTCATTCAGGCCTATTGCCCGGTCCTCGAATTCGGCGGTGTCGGCGCCACCGCGCATATGGTGGACGAACATGTCGCGGTTACGGAAATCGCAGCTTTGACAGAGATTTATGCGGCAATTCTGGAAGCCTATTTTGGTAAGGAATAAGCCAGTTTTGTAAGGAACTACCCTGCAATCGGACAAAACTGTTTCACGTGAAACATTTTTGTCCGATTGGAGGCCAAAATCTTACAACCCCGCATACGTCTTTCGGCCTGGAGAGCGTGGAATTGCGCAGAAATGCTGTCCTTTTGGCAGTCGGCGGCGCATGGATCGCGGCAACACCGCCGCGAAACCGTGGCTCCAGGCGTCACGGCTTCAGCCGCTTGAGACACTCATTATAATAGCCGCCACTATTCTGGTTCCAGCTCAGGCCGCCATTGGCGTTGATGTCCCGGTTGGCCTTATATTGATCGTAACAGGTGTGAAGATACGCTTCGTAAGGCGCCTCGCCGGCATGCTCGGGTGAGATTGTCGAAGGAAAGACGGCCGCGAGCGGAGCCAAGCGAACGCCTCCGGCGTCACCTTCCGATGGAACGCTCTTAGCCATAGGCTCCGAGGAGACGTTGAAATTACCAGGCGTGACCACGGCATGCACAACCAGAAAAACGACTCCGGACGCCACAATGAGAGGCACGCCATAGGTTTTTAGGCCCGCGAAAGTGAATAAAAAGGGCATTGCGTCACGCCGTCTCCGTGACACCGGTGCAACGGAAGAGGGGTCGCGGTTCAACGGCTTAGGCGGGACTTGCGGGCTTTTCGCTGAAAGCCCCTGTTGTTTAACAATGCCTGGCGATTCCTGCGCGGGATGCGTGTCAATCTGGAGCGGTGCCGTTCGCAGTCGATGTTGAAATTGGCTTGAGGCGATCTCCAGCGGGTTGAATTTATCGGATCATGCTGCGAGGTCAATCGTGTGATCGGAAGGCCTCTGAGATAGGCTTGGCCAGCCG
>Ga0181535_10003089_pt1 | contig 19619 bp, 10 predicted proteins | sample PEATcosm2014_Bin_44_FD_119774 | JGI IMG/M metagenome (GOLD analysis project Ga0181535, IMG submission 119774) | Peatland microbial communities from MTU Mesocosm Facility, Houghton, MI, USA - PEATcosm2014_Bin17_30_metaG | ecosystem: Environmental > Terrestrial > Soil > Wetlands > Peat | place... | reverse complement strand
GTTGATGCCGATGGTTTCGCCGACGTAGGCCGCCCGATTGGTGCCGCCGTTGGCTTGCATTGCCGCGCCGGGAAGAATCTTAAGGAACTCCGTCGCGTTGCGGCTGACGAGCGACAGATCCTGAAGGTCGCCGGCGGAGATTACGGAGGTCTTGTCGCCATTGTCCACCGTGGCCACTCCCGAGACCTTATCCGTCACCTCGACCGTCGTCGAAGTCGATGCCACCTTGAGGGTCACGGTCATCGCTCGGCTGTCACCGCCGTTCAAGATGATGCCCGTGCCAAGGTATTTGTTGAAACCCTTTATGTAGGCGGTGACTTCGTAGGTGCCGGCCGGGACTTCCGTGAAGGAGAAATAGCCGTCGGCATTCGTTTGCAGGGTTCGAGTTGTTCCGGAGTTCGAGTTCCTTAGCGTGACCTCCGCTCCGGGTATCACCGCGCTGCTGTTATCCACCACCGTTCCTGAAAGGCTGGCGAAGAAACCTTGCGGCAGCGCGGGTCGGGCGACGAGAAAGCATATCGCCGTAACCCCTAACAGATGAAATATCCGTCTCATCAATAATCCTCCTGAGTGTGCCCAAGTGCCGTTGGGCTCCACGCCTTATGAAAATTCGCACTTCTTGACCCACCCGACCACGTGTACCGCGCGCAATCGCACACGCGCCTAATTTCAAACCGGTCCGACGCCTTCAAGATGAGCATTTACCAGGGCTTAGGGACTGCGCCTGGGCGGGAATCAAGGAAAAACCATCCTCCGCGCCGGATGGCAAAGACGATCTCGGCAGGTGGAGACTCGACCTTTCTAAGGGTGGGGTCAAGGCTACAGCCGTTAGGTAACAGTTACGAAGAGGTTTACGCGGTGTTACGTGATTCGGCGATGGGCGTTAAGTGGCAAAGAGAGGACGTGGGGGGCGGTCCCGCGCCTGCGAAGCATTAGAGTGCGGCAGCTTGCTGCCGCTTTCCTTCCCGCGAGCTTGCTCGCGGGGCTTCGAACCGACCCCATAGCCTTCCGGGGAGGCAGATAGGATAGAGTGGCTGCCAGCAAGCTGGCTGGTGAAAGCGGCAGCAAGCTGCCGCACTCTAAAGCTTCGCAGGGACTTATCAACGCGCGTTACACGATGGGGTAACGTCCACCGGGTGGTTACATAACGCAGTTGTTTCAAGCGGGAGGTTATGTTATAAGCTGTGGCCAATGGGAGGGGAGTTAAGTCATGCCCCCGGTAGTCGCCTTCGCAGAAGAGAAGGCAGAACTTAAGCGAGTTCTCGCCTCGTCAAGTTTCGCAAAATCCCCGAACCTTTCGAGGCTCCTGGAATACCTCTGTAACAAACAGCTTGAGGGTTCCGGTCAGGATCTGAACGAGTACAGCATCGCGGTAGAAGCGCTCGGCCGGGCTGCTGACTTCGATCCGGGAATGAGTTCAATTGTCCGGGTTGAGGCCCACCGGTTGCGCGAGAAGCTCAGCAAGTATTACGAGGGTGAGGGCGAAGAGGATCCCCTGAAGATTGTGCTCGAGCCGGGGAATTATGCCCCCCATTTTGTGCGACGGGAAGTGCCCGCCGAAGTCGAAGCGCCGATCGTGCCGGCACTCGTGGATGGCGCGGCCGCGCCCTCGGAAAGCATCGCGCCAACATCCCCGCCGGTGATTGCGGCTCCCGTGACGCCGCCGGAGATCGAGAACACATCCCCACGCGATTCCTCGGGGTCTAAGCTGGGGACCCGGCTCACGATTCTCGCCATCGGTTTAGTGGTGGTCATCCTGATCCTGAGTTTGTACACCTGGAGATTCGAGACAAGGCAGAGTATCGGGACGTCCCTGGCCATTCCCTCGGCGGGAGCCTCGGCACTGACCGCCATGAGGCCCAGCGACGAGATCAGGATTCTGTGTGGCTATTCCAAGGAGAACTACATCGATCGACGGGGTAAGGTCTGGCAGGGTGACCGTTATTTCCACAGTGGCGACGCTGAAACGTCGGCGCCCCAGACCATCACCCGCACCCTCGACCCGACGATCTTTCAACAGTTCCGCAAGGGCGAGTTCTCCTACGACATCCCCCTCAAAAAGGGGGGTTACGAGATGCGACTCTACTTTGCGGAAACGGTATTTGCCCCTACGACTTTTGCCGGGGGCGGGGAAAGCAGCCGGATTTTCGCCGTCGAAATGAACGGCAAACCTCTGTGGACGGCGATTGACATCTATCGCGAGGCAATGGGGAATAACGTCGCGTACGAGCGCGTCTTCAAGGATGTGGCGCCCGCTTCCGACGGTTACCTTCACCTCGGTTTTCGTTCTTCCTCCCGGGAAAAGCCCTTTCTGAACGCCATCGAGGTCGTCCCCGCCATTCCCGGAAAACTGCGGCCCATCCGCCTGGTGGCGCGGGACGTTTCTTATACCGATCGGGAAGGGCAGGTCTGGAGCCCGGACAGCTACTTCTTACACGGCCGGATTGCGCCGCACCCGGGCCCCGTGCAAAACAGTCCTGATCCGGAACTTTACACCACGGAGCGCTACGGGAATTTCGATTACGCTATCCCTGTGGCGCCCGGCAAATACGGGGTCACGCTCAGATTCGCGGAAACCTATTTCGGCGAAACGAATGCGGGATTTGGCGGCGTAGGTTCTCGCCTGTTCGATGTTTACTGTAATGGGGTAGCGTTGCTTCGGAAATTCGATATTTACAAGGAGTCGGGCGGCGCCAACCGCGCGCTGGACAAGACCTTTCATGGTCTTGAGCCCAACGCCCAGGGTCTCCTCGACCTCAGCTTTGTCCCCAGCGAAAACTATGCCGAGGTGAATGCTATCGAGGTGGTAGACGAGTCCCCGTGAAGCGAAAGCAGTAGAACCCTCCCCCGGTAATGCGAAGCTTTGGAGTGCGGCAGCTTGCTGGCGGGGAATGGCACTTCCCGTCGAACTTCGCGCGAGCAAGCTCGCTCGGAGGAAAGCGGCAGCAAGCTGCCGCACTCCAAAGCTTCGCACGCGCAGACCCATAGTATTGAGATTTAGAAATCGGGTTAACATTAGGGCGCCTTCCTGCGTCTTGGGGCCAGGGGGCTTTCATGCTCGAAAACCTTTGGCAGGATATTCGCCACACCTCCCGGATGGCCGCGAGAAGTCCAGGGTTCACGGCGATTATCCTGGTCACGCTGGCTCTGGGAATCGCCGCCAATACCGCTGTCTTCAGCGTGGTGTGCGCTATCCTGCTGCGCCCGCTGCCCGGCATCCGCGAACCCTCCCGCCTGGTTTCACTCTATCGTCTTCAGAATGGACAAACGTTCGATGACATGGGCTACCCGGATTACCGGGACTACTGCGCGCGGAATCGATCCCTGGCCGGGCTTGCGGCGCACTCCGCGGTGGCGTTGAGCTTTAACTCCGCCACGCCTGAGCGCCTGATTGGCGATTTGGTGACCGGCAATTACTTCAGCCTGCTGGGAGTGCGGCCGGCGGCTGGGCGGTTGCTTGCAGAAGACGACGACGCGGTAGCCGTCATCAGTTATGGCCTGTGGCAGCGAAATTTCGGCGGCGGCGCCAGCGCGATCGGCGCAAAAGTCGCATTGAACGGTTATCCGTTCACCATCGTTGGCGTCGCGGAAGAGAAATTCCGCGGGACCGTCGTCTCTCTTCCCTTCGATGTCTGGGTGCCGCTGCGGACACACGCGTGGACGCTTGGCCAGTTATCGAGCGACATTCTCGAAAACCGCAGCGCGGGTTGGTTGCTGCTGTTTGGGCGCTTGAAGCCGGGAGTTGACGTCAGGCAGGCCGATGCGGATGTCAGGACCCTATCCGCTCAGCTTGCGAGCGCATATCCCCTCACGAATGGCAAACGAACCGCAGTGGTGGCCGCCGGCGTGGGAATGTACCCGGATGATCGGGCGGAAGTCAGCGGGTTGATTGCACTCCTTTCGGGCGCCGTTGCGCTGCTGTTGCTCATCGCTTGCGCCAATGTTGCGGGGATGCTGCTGTTGCGCGCCATGGGCCGAACGCGCGAAATCGCCATACGGCTAGCCACCGGAGCCACGCGCCTGCGCCTTCTGTCTCAATTTCTCACCGAAGGCTCAGTGTTGGCTCTGATTGCCTGGGCCATCGGCGTCGTGCTGGCGTCGTGGGCTACCCAAGCCATCACCGTCGCGAGCCAAGGCACGGCCCCTTCGGTAGTACGCCACGCCGGCGCGGAGATCAATGCGACCGTGCTGGCGTTCACGCTGCTGTCCACCCTTGCCACCGGCTTGCTCGTGGCACTGGCGCCCGCGCTGCAATCGCTGAAGGTGGACCTGGCGAGTTCTCTCAAGAACGGATTGCCCGGCTCAGGTTTTCGCGGCTCGCGGTTACGATCGTCCCTGGTGTCCGGACAGGTGGCGCTCTCTCTGGTGCTTCTGAGCGGGGCCGGCGTCTTGCTGCGCGGGCTTCATCGCATCGTCACCGTTGATCCGGGATTTGATTCGAACCATATTGCGATGGCCGCGGTTGATCTGAATCTTGAGCGTTATTCTGAGGAGCGAGGCCTGACGTTCTACCGGGATGTGCTTGGCCGGTTGAACGCGATGCCGGGCGTCGTCTCCGCCAGCCGGGCGTTCACGGTCCCGCCAACCGAGTGGCCGGGCGCCGTCTCCATTTTCCATCCCGGCCAGGAGCCACCGCTGGCCGTGCTGCAAGGGCACGAGTTCGAGCTGGGCCTGCGCGTCAATATCAACCACATCTCGCCGAACTACTTCCGGACCCTTCATATTCCGCTTCTGGAGGGACGCGATTTCATCGGTCGCGACAAGGCGGGGGCGCCGGGAGTGGTGATTGTCAGCCAACAACTCGCCGAAAGAATGTGGCCGGGTGAAAACCCCATCGGCAAGCAGATCGCCTATCCAAGGTGGGAAGGGCCGCGTCGCCCTCCGTTCGAGGTGGTCGGCGTCGCCGGTGATGTGCGGCATCTGGCGCTGACCCGCGCCGCTCCCTTGCTTCTGTATGTTCCGCTCGAACAGGAATACGATGGGCGGGCGCGCGTCGTGGTTCGAACCGCATCCGATCCCGATGCCGGAATCGCCATGATTCAACGGGCAGTTGCCGCGGCGGACAAGAGTGTGGCAGTTTATGCTGCCCAGACCGGCGCCCAGCATTCCGCCGATTCATTGTGGCAGCAGCGGATGGCAGCGAGTTGGATCGTCGCGTTCAGTTTCATGGCGCTGTTGCTGGCGGCGGTGGGTCTCTATGCCGTCATCGCGCAAGCGGTCGCGCAGCGGACGCGCGAGGTTGGCATTCGCATGGCGCTGGGCGCGAATACTAGCGCGGTAGCCGCGCTGGTCGTCAGGCAAGGCATGCCGCTTGCCGTGGCCGGAATCAGCCTAGGCGTTCCCGCCGCGCTGGGATTCAATAACCTGGTAAGGCACTATCTGGTCGGCATTGAGGGAGGTGGCTTTTCCGAATTGGCCGCAATCTCGATGCTGCTGTTGCTGGTGATGCTGGGGGCCTGCTGGATCCCGGCGCGCCGAGCAGCGCGGATCGATCCCGTCAATGCGCTGCGGTCCGAATAGGCTCAAGCGTAGCGGGGGCATCCTGCCCACGCCTTGCCGGGAGCGGGACGCTGCCGCGGCGGCGGGCAAGAAGCCCGCGCTACGAAAACGGTCCGCCACGATATTCGCAATCCGCAATCGATGAGGGAATTACCGATGAAGAGATTTGGTGCTGGAGGGGGGAGTTGAACCCCCACGCCGGGTGACCGGCGGCAGATTTTGAGTCTGCTGCGTCTGCCAATTCCGCCACTCCAGCAATGCGCGGAGTATCAATCTAGCATGCACTGCAAATTCCCTCAACCCCATAACGACTTAACGCCTTGGAGCACAGCCTTGTGCATCCCTCTCGGAGGGTTGGAAGGCCGACACCGAAAACGCTCTCAACCAGGCGCAAAATCAAGGGAAAAACAGGGGCAAGAACATGCTTGACGGCTCGGGGAATTTCACGGTACCATCCGTCACACTATCGCGAAAAAAATCGGCGCCTGCGGGCCGTAGCGGGCCTCCCAATTGGAGGACAGAAGTGGCAGACGACCACCAATTCGGACTATACCAGGATGATTCGGACGGACCTCGGTGGAGAGCATCTTTTTGCGACCTTGATGAGGCCAAGCGCAACGCCCAGAAATTTGCCGACGAAGAGGGCCAGGAGTTTTTCGTTTACAGATTCGAGGACTACTCCGAGGTGGCGCGAGTGTTTCCAACCCGAATGAGGCCCCAACCTCAGGCGAGATGATGGTTTCGCGACGTCGAAATCCCCGTCAGATAGATCGGCGACATTACTCAAGATCAAAACATCGGGTTCGGCAAGCCGGAATCCCCATTTAATCCGGATAAATATCGTACATCCGCTCGAACCCATGAGAATTTTACACGGGGAAGCGATCGCCGCTTTCCGCTAAGTCCATACGTGGCAGCTCGATAGAGTCTGGCAATCGAAGTGCTGGTACACCTTTTGCCGTTTTGGTTCGCATGAGGGGAGGAAGCCACCAAGGCGGGAGAATCATACAACCAGCGCCGATTCGCTGTCATCAAGTGACTCTGAGCTTATTGCTCGTGATCGGCAGTAGGAAGGGCTTATCGCCAGAATGTTTGCTGGTAGAGATTGGTTTCAGTTTTGGACGACTATCAGAATGCATTCGTCAAGTGTAGGTTTTAATGATACAATTAAGGGGCGTTGTAATATCCTTTAAGAAATATCATCTGCAATTTGGACCGAGGGCGCCTTTCGAAGCTGTGGTACATTAAGAAGATTAGAACGAATCGATGCTTGACCAAACCGGGAGGGTACGGGAAACAGCACTGAAGTTCTACAAAATCTTTGCATGTCCTTATTGAATGCCTTTTCCGCACGCCGGTTATGGAATGGTGCTGAGGCTCTTGAGGGGGCCAGCATGAAAAAGCCTAATCCGGCCCTAGTAATGAATCATTCCCGCCTAAGGTGCAGCCCTTGTTCCACGACGCTTTCAGATCCCTGTGGCATCGAGACGGAAGGCGCCGAGGCCTTGGAAGAATCCATCCCAGGCGTTCTTTGCACGCCGATCAGCTCGATCTCAAGCTTGATCTGACTTTACCCGACCCGGCAAGGAGCAAGTAACGATGCGGATTGAATCATTGATCGGCGGCCTCGCGAGCAGCAGTGGTCATCCGCCCGCCGCGCGCTTTAAAATCGGGCCATCGGTTCTCCCGGCACTGCTCCTTGCACTTCTTCTTGTTGTTGCCAACGCCTCCTTCGCGGCCGCGCAGGAGCCGGAACAGAATCAGCCGGAAAGGCTGCCAACACAGCAGCGGCCCTCTCAGCAACAATTGCAAAGACAAGGAATGCCCGACCAGCAGCAGAAGGATCGGCGAGAGAGGACGGAGCAAACCACCGATTGGGCGACCGACAATCTCGATTTGGTAGCCGCGACGGCCAAGGATATCCGTGAAGTTCTGGCCAAAAATCCCGGCCTGATGGTTGAGATCAAGCGACTCATGGCCAAGCAGGCCATCGAGAAGGGGCAAATCATTGCGGAGCAGGACCTGGAAGACGATGTGATCCTGGATCGCCTGAACGACGATATACATTTCCGCGCCATGGCCACCCGCCTCTTGCAGCGCTACGGCTATCTCGCGCCGGAGTATAACCCGCTGTCGGCACCGGGAAAAGAGCAGGACCTCATGATGAGAGCCAGGGCCGAGCGCTTGGCCCGTAGCACGGCTCCACAAACGACGATGAGCGCCGGACTGAGGCCTTTCCAGGAGCAGTGCGAGGAAGACAAGGACAATCCCGCCTGCATGACCGTGGCGAATAATCCCACCACGGAATTGTGGCAGGAATCGGAGAGTCCCGAAAATGCCTGCGAACCGGTCGATGAGAACGACAACTGTCTAGCTCCCGAAAACAGACGGCCGGTGCAGCCGAACTATCCCTCCCAGCAGGAGACGCCGGGTAACGAGAACGAGACTCCCCTTCCTAATAACCAGAACAACCAGCGCCCTGACCTTTCGAATTCGCCGTTGATGACGGCTAGCGCTGTTTCCACTACCGGCACGGGCGGGCCCAGGAACAACCCGCAGGGTGGCGGGCTCCTTCCCTCGCAAGATCTCACCGATGTGACGGGCGGGATACTTCCGGTTCTTCCCGAAAGCCCCACCAGGCAGCCGACTCGGAACACCATGGCGATGTTGCGCCAGCCCAGGCCACCGGTATTGCCCGAGCCAGTCGAGATGGTCAGCTCACCTAATCCTTACGCCTATATTCCTTCACTTTACGATCTCTACATGCAGGCCGCGCCGCGCACGGGGCGACTCGAGCGCTTTGGTCTCGACGTGTTTCACCGCGACCGCAGGAGCGTGGGAATTCCCATGGATGTTCCTGCCGGGCCGGATTACGTCCTGGGGCCGGGGGACGGATTGACGATTGATTTGTGGGGAGGCGTTTCGCAGCGGCTATTCCGCACCGTGGACCGCGAAGGCCGTCTGTTGTTGCCGGAGGCGGGGCCGGTGCTGGTGAGCGGTAAAACGCTGGGCGACGTGCAGGAAGTCGTCCAACGAATTCTGCGGACACAATACCGGGATGTTTCCGCCGACCTTTCCTTGGGTCGCCTGCGGACCGTGCGGGTGTACGTCGTAGGCGAAGTGGTATCGCCCGGCCCGTACGATATCAGCTCGCTTTCGACGCCGCTGAACGCCCTGGTGGCCGCAGGAGGCGTCACCTCGCGGGGATCGTTACGCCATCTGCGCCATACTCGCGGCACACAGGTCGTCGAGGAGGTCGACGCGTACGACCTGCTGCTGCACGGCACCCGCGGCGATATGAAAAACTTTGAAAATGGCGACACGCTGCTGGTGCCGCCGGTCGGCCCGCAGGTGACGGTGGACGGCATGGTGCGCCGCCCGGCGATTTACGAAGTGCGTGGCGAGACAAATCTTCAGGAGGCGCTTGATCTCGCCGGCGGAGTGCTTCCCGCTGCGGCGCTGCGGCACATTGAAGTCCAGCGGCTGGAGGCGCATGAAACGCGCACCATGTTGAGCGTCGATGTGAACGACGCGAGCGATCCCGAGGCAGTCCGGCGCCAGCTCACCGCCTTCGCCGTGCACGACGGCGACCAGGTCCATATTTTCCCCATCGCGTCCTACAACACCGCCGCTGTCTACTTGCAGGGACATGTTCTGCGGCCAGGGCGGTATGCCTACACTGCGGGAATGCGTCTTTCCGACGTGGTGGGATCTTATCGGGACCTTCTCCCCGAACCTGCCGAGCATTACGCAGAGATCATCAGCTTACGCCAGCCGGACTGGCGGCCGGTCGTCGAAAGCTTTGATTTGGAGGCGGCGCTGGCGAACCCTCAGACGTCGCCCAAGCTTGCGCCGCTCGATACCATTCGCATCCTCGGGCGGTACGATGTGGAGTCCGCGCCTATTTTCTGGCTTTCGGGGGAGGTGCGCAAGCCGGGGCAGTACCGAACCTCCGGTCAGATGCATCTGCGGGACGCGATTTATCAAGGCGGAGGTTTACTGGCGGATGCGTCGCTTGACTCCGCCCAACTGTTCCGGCTGCAACCGGATGGATCCCTCCGAATCTTGAATGTAAACCTCGCCGCCGCCCTCGATGCCGACCCGCTGGAGAACGTTCTGGTGCAACCACACGACCGCATCCTTGTGCACCGCAGCCAGTATCGGGCGGACCCGCCGACTGTGTACGTTCGGGGCGAGGTCGTTAATCCCGGCCGATATCCCCTCGGTGATAATATGCGCATCACCGATTTGCTGGGCGCTGCGGGCGGGCCGAAGCGCAGCGCCGACCTCGTGAATGGCGACCTGACTCGGTATTTCCCCGTCACCGGCAGTACCCATCGGGGAGAACGCCAGAGCGTCAATCTCGTGGCGGTGCTCCACGATGAAAAGCTGAATCTTCCCCTCAAAGACGGTGACGTGCTCAGCGTGCCGGAACTGCCTGGGTGGAAGGATTTGGGCGCGTCCATCACGGTAAAGGGGGAAGTGAAGAATCCTGGCGTATACGGTATTCGCCCGGGCGAGCGGTTGAGTTCGGTCATAAGGCGCGCGGGAGGGCTGCTCCCGACCGCCTATCCCCAGGGCGCTATTTTTACCCGCATTTCCGTCCGAGAACTCCAAGAAAAAAGCCGGCAAGAACTGATCCAGCGCGTCGAGCAGGAAGGCGCGGCGGTGAAGACCTCCTTGCAAACCACTGGCAGCGAGCAAGCTCAACTCGCGGCGGAAGCCACGCAGCAGCAACAGCGCGTACTGGACGCGTTGCGGCGTGCGACTAGTTCCGGCCGACTGGTGATTCGAATGCACCCCGGCCTGAAGGGCTTCGAGAATTCATCGCAGGATATCGAAGTGCGTGATGGCGATATCCTTGAAATTCCCAAGGAGCCGGGTGTTGTATTGGTAGTCGGTCAGGTGTACAATACCAATGCCATTACTTATGTAGGGGGTAAGAACGCAGGCTGGTACCTCTCGCAAAGCGGCGGCGCAACCAAGCTGGCGGATAAAGGCGCGATCTTCATTGTGCGCGCCGACGGAGAGATAACCAGCCGCCATCAAGGGGGCTGGTGGTCCACGAACGTGCTCTCCGCGGCAGTCCGCCAAGGTGACACCATTGTCGTACCGGAGCGGGCGACTCTAGGCGATACGCGATGGAAGAACGTGATAGCTTTGGCGCAAATCGCCTCGGCAGCAGCGATTACTGCCGCTGTAATTCCATAAGGGATGGCGGTGATCACAAGAGGGGCGACCGCGTCGGCTGAACCTTCTGTCGTTTTGCCCGCGCAGGGCAACCTGCAATCGATGTGGTCTAAAATGATGACACAGAGACGACGCCCATGAAGGGACCCAATCCAAGAACGTCAACAGGGCTCTCCGACCTCGATTCTCCAATCTTGAGAGGCCCTGAAAAAAGCGATGTTTTGACGGGGGACCTCGATCTGGATCAAGGCTTGCGCGACCGGGGAGGGCAAGCGGAGGCCATTGCCTCCCTTCGTTTGCTCTGGGAGAGTCGTGCGCTCCTGGTGCGCTTGACCGGCGCTGCTATGGCCCTTTCGGTCGTCATCGCACTCCTCATTCCCAGCCGATATCAGTCGGTAACTCGTTTGATGCCCCCCGATAGCCAATCGGGTTCCGGCCTCGCCATGGCTGCGGCGGCGCTTTCAGGGGGAGGCGCTGGGATGGGTGGGCTCGGTGGCATGGCCGGAGAGCTTCTGGGGCTGAAGAGCACCAGCGATCTGCTCGTCGGTGTCCTTCAGAGCCGAACGGTGCAAGACGCGATTATCCAGAAGTTTGACTTAAGAAAGGTCTACTCGGATCGCCGGATGGAAGAAGCACGGAAGCATCTGACCGCCCGTACCGACGTTTCGGTTGATCGCAAGAGCCAAATTCTCTCGATCACTGTGACGGACAAGAGCCCGCAAAGAGCGGCGGCAATGGCCCAAGCGTATTCGGAAGAACTGAACCGCACCTTGGCCGAAGTGAGCATGTCGTCGGCGCGGCGCGAGCGAACTTTCCTGGAAGGCCGCCTGCAGGCTGTCAGCCGGGATTTGGAGGCTTCGGAGAAGGCATTCAGCCAATTCGCTAGCAAGAACACGGCAATCGATATTAAAGAGCAGGGTAAAGCGATGGTCGACGCGGCAGCGACTCTGCAAGGACAGCTTATTGCCGCGCGATCGGAACTTGAAGGGCTTCGGCAGCTTTACGCGGACGGCAACGTTCGCGTTCGGTCCACGCAAGCCCGGGTTGCCGAGTTGGAAGATCAACTCAAGCGCGTGGGGGGAAAGGACGAGAGCGCATCGCCGGGGAATGGGACCCAGGACGATTCGTTATATCCCTCGATCCGGAAACTGCCCCTGCTTGGCGTTACTTACGCTGACCTGTATCGCACGACCAAGGTTCAGGAAGCGATCTTCGAGACGCTGACTCAAGAATACGAGCTCGCCAAGGTCCAAGAAGCTAAGGAAATCCCCACTGTCAAGGTACTCGATCCACCTAATATCCCAGAACGGAAATCATTCCCACCTCGAACCCTCATTGTCTTGCTGGGAGGCGCATTGGCCTTTTCGTGTGGCGTCTTCTGGATTTTGGGTCACAGGGCGTGGGAGCAGACGAGCCCGGCCGATCCTGGAAAAGTTTTGGTGCAGGAGGTTCTGGAAAGTGTAAAGACTGTTCTGACTTGGACTTCGCGAAATGGCCATGCCCTTCGTGCAAAGAGCCGAGAAATTGGGGCGCAAGGGAGCTTGCGCGACGACGTGAAGCAAGTAGATAAGTAATCCGAGAATTCTATGTATAATATTGTATCGCAAGCGGTTATGTCACAAATGCCTCTGTAAGTGACGGGGCGGAGCTTTACTTTGAAGTCATCGTGAGCCCGTCCAACCTCACTGTGCCGAGAATCCGCATTTTGGACTCCTGGCCTGGCTTGGAGATGTCAACTCATTGCTTCCAGCCCAAATGGCACGCCGCGCGCACATGTGCAAATCATGATACATGCATTGCTGACTAGGTTGCAGGTTTATTCTGCTGGCGGACATGATACAGCACTCGCTCCGACTTGATATCGACGACTCACTGGTTGAGGCGAGGAGGGACAGAAGGTATGAGGTAAGCGTGGCAAAGACGGAAAGTTTTGTGAATTCACCGGAAAGGGAGAAAGAATGCGTGCTTTGATTACAGGGATTACCGGTCAGGACGGTTCCTACTTAGCCGAGCTTTTGCTGGGCAAGGGGTACGAGGTTTTCGGAATCGTACGGCGAAGCAGTGTAAAGAAGTTCGATCGAATTGAGTACTTCATCGACAAGATTGAGTTGATGGAAGGAGACCTCACCGATCAATCTTCGCTCGATAGCGTAATTCAATCGGTGCAACCGGACGAGGTGTACAACATGGCGGCGCAGAGTTTCGTGCCGGTATCCTGGAACCAGCCGGTGCTCACGGGCGATGTGACGGGGCTGGGAGTGATCCGCATCTTGGAAGCGATCCGCAAGCACCGCCCGCAGGCAAAGTTCTTGCAAGCCTCCAGCTCCGAGATGTTTGGCAAGGTTCGGGAAACACCGCAGACGGAAAAGACGCCCTTCCATCCCCGAAGTCCGTACGGCGTCGCCAAAGTGTTCGGCTACCACATCACGGTGAATTACCGGGAAAGCTATGGAATGTTCGCTTGCTCGGCGATGGGCTTCAATCATGAGTCGCCGCGGCGGGGAATGGAATTTGTCACGCGGAAGGTGACGCACCAGGTGGCGAGGATCAAATGTGGTCTGGCCAAGAAACTCACGATGGGGAACCTGGAGGCGAAGCGCGACTGGGGCTTCGCGGGAGACTACGTGCGGGCCATGTGGCTGATGCTGCAACAGCCGGAACCGGAGGATTACGTCCTGGCCACGGGGAGGACGCACAGCGTTCGCGACATGCTGGAGGTGGCGTTTGCGGCGGTCGGACTGGACTGGCAGAAGTTTGTCGAAACCGATCCCAAGCTGATCCGCCCGGCGGAAGTGGACACGCTCTGCGGCGATGCCACAAAAGCGCGAACAAAGCTGGGATGGGTGCCGGAAGTGAGCTTTGAGGAGCTGATCAAGATGATGGTGGAAGCCGACGTGAAATTAGTGCAGAGGACAGAGTTGTCGAGGTCGCCCGCGGCGTCGACGAGCAATGGCGCGGCGTGATCTGATTTACTACCCCAGCCGGTTCTTCATCCTGCGAAGAGTTCCTGGCCTGTAATTAAAGATTCCACACGATGGACCATCTCACGGGCGAAAGAGTTGAGCTAGTCTGGAACAAGGGCATCGCATCACGGTGCGACGCTAGATTTCCAGATGAGTTCCCCGATGGGCTAAACTACTTGTCAGTTCCTGCGCAGGCCGGAGCGCTCTGGTCTTCGAGATTGCCCGACAACTTGATCTCAAACCCACCGGCCCAATTCGGCATTGGGGCGGGCGAACTCGTTTGGGTTAGGCTCTCCTGGCTGAGGTCTTTTGTCCGGCAGATTCTCCCCTTCGTGAAATCTGAGTTTGTCCTGGTTACTGGAGACTCTGATAGTTGTGTTCCTTCGGAACTCGGCTCTGAAGCTCGTGAAATCTTAGGGTCCCCGAAGGTCCTCCATTGGTACACCCAGAATTATGATGGCTCCATAGCGTCGGACAGAATCTCCCCGATCCCGATTGGCATCGACTTTCACATGTTAAGTGAAAGGGCCATATGGGGGGAGGAGATGTCGCCTCCCGTTGAACAGGAGGGAGTGCTGATGTCAATCAGTAGGAGCCTTCCCGCACTTCGGGCGCGGGTCCAGAGGGTTTATGTCGATTTTGGCTGGCAACGAGGGTTTGGTCTTTTCCACCATCGCCGTTTTCACCCGCTGCTAGGCACAAATTTCCATGAGCATCGACGACATCTTGCGAAAAGACTGCGAGAAAACGAACTGGTGTACTTTCAAGCCAGGCAACTTCCCAGGGGTGAAATGTGGCGAAGACGGGGGGAGTTCGCGTTTGTCCTGAGCCCTCACGGAATGGGGCTAGACTGTCATAGGACATGGGAGGCTTTAGCACTGGGTCATATCGTGTTGGTTCCATCGTCCTCATTGGATGGCCTTTTTGTTGATTTGCCCGTCGTCCCCCTGAAGAGTTGGGACGAAATCACCCTCGAGAATTTGGAAAGATGGCTGTCGCTGTACGGCGACAACAGTACAACTTACGAGAAGCTTTTCAGTGGCTATTGGGTGAGGGAAATGCGGTCGAAGGCGAAGGGTCGCCCTGGGACTGCCCCTTTCGTAGCCAGCACGTCTCTTGCGCAGGGAAGGGCCGAACGCGGATGAACGAACGTTGAGTCAATCTGTTTGGGGCTGGCTGCGATTCGGGAAACAGGACAAAAGGTTGAACCGGTCGGTGACAGAAACTGATGTTCGGCAGCCTTCCTCTTCCCGTACCCCCAAGATTTCTCATGCCGCTCTGCTTACGGGCGCGCAGCTCGTGCGAGCGGCATCGCGGTTGCTGTTTGTAGTGGTTGTTGCACGAACACTCGGCCCCGAACAATTCGGCGTCTATACCCTGCTACTGGCAGTGGTGGAGATCGCAGCAGTCATATCTGGGGTTGGCTACGGAGATTTTCTGACCCGGGAAGCGGCGCGCGACGAGCGCCTGGGATGGGGACTCGGCGAGCAGCTAACGTGGTTGCGTATCGCGTACGCCATTCCGCTTGCGGGCATCGCGTTGGGCTTGCTTGGGTTGTTCGGGTATTCCCGACTTGTGCTGGTTGCCGCGGCGTGGATTTTGTTGACGCTGGTCCCTCGGTCCCTTACGGAGACCATTCAAGGTGTGTTGCGTGGGATTGGTAGTTATTGGGGCTATATCTCTTTGGACTTGGCATTAGGGATTGTCCTCGCGCTGGGTGCGTGCGTGTTGCTCGCCCGGGGGGGTGAAGTCTTGACGGTCGTCGCGACCGAGGTTGCGGCTGCTACGGCCGCTGGCATGGTGGCATTGGGCATTACCCTACGGCTTAGAACAAAAGACCGGACTCGCTTCCGGTGGTCCGCACTGGTCAAGAAAAGCGTCGTTTTCAACATCTACCCGATTGTCATAAACCTATACGATCGCGTCGACGTGTTGCTGCTCTCGAAGCTGGCCGGCGACTATGCCACGGGTGTTTATGGCGCTGCGTACCGGCCGCTCGGGGCGGTGCAGATTCTGCCCTATGGTGTCCTCTACAGCTTGTTGCCCGCCCTATCTCGGGGAAACTGGAGGGCGGGAGAAAGTGAAAGGCTTGAGAGAGCGATGGGTCTCTTGCTCAGCGCAGCCTTCGTCATTGTGCTGATAACAATGAGCTTTGCTGACCCCATCGTTAGGCTCTTGCTTGGCGCGCGTTTTGGCGAGGCTTCTGGCGCTATGAAGATTCTCATTTGGGCAGTCATTCTGCGCTACCTCAACTACGCCCTGTCTATTGGGCTTCTTGCTGCCAAGCGTGAACGGGTCTTTATCGTGAGTTCTTCCGTGTGCCTGGTGGTGAACTTCATCGGAAACTTGATCTTTATTCCGATGTTCTCGTGGAGAGCGGCAGCAGTGCTCACCATCATCACCGAACTGGTGGTGCTTATTATGAACCTATACTGGCTTCGCCAAATCACTGGTACTATTCAAGCACCACGGGGGTGGGCTCGCATTTCGTTGGTGTTCGCCATCCTTCAAGTCGCAGCCCTCGCTGGCGCGAAATTGGTTTCGCCCCCTCTAGTCGGGAGTGCATGTATCCTCTTCTTTCTGATCTATCTTTGTGGAACCGGGATGGCAGGGGAATTCGCGGCAGCTTGGCGCGAACGGAGCACGGAAGTCTAGTTGTCTTCACTACAATTGCACTGGAGTCGAGCACGAGTGACAGTCGCCGTAGATACGCTATTTATGTCGAAGCGGTTTAGGTACACGGGTACCGGCGCCTATCTCTTTCACGTTCTCGCAGAATGCCTGAAAATAGCCGAGAAGGGGGAGCATAATATTGAATTTCACGGCTTCATGCTTCCGGATGATAACTGGGCCAATAACGGCTTCGTTTCACCTTTCCTCCGGTTGCATCAAGCTCCGGTCCTGGCATGGAGGCGCCTCTGGCTTCTGGGTGGAATGGCCATCCACACCGCGCGGGTTCGACCGGACCTCGTGTTTCTCCCCACTGCGCATCATTCGCTGCCGGGCCGATACGCCCCCGTTGTCACCACGATTCTAGATGCTATGCCCAAACGGCTTCCTGCGGGTCTCGTCGGCAAACAAGCCGTGCCTTTTCGCGCGATGACGTGGCTTAACGCGAAGCTGGCGAGTAAGATCCTTACCATCTCCTCTTGGTCCAAGAAAGATTTGGTTGAGATATACGGTCTGGATCCAGAAAAGGTTGCAGTTACTTACCTCGGATATGACAAGCGGTTCTACAACGAGATTGCTCCCGATCCCGAGGCGACGGCCACGCTGCTGTCGCGTTTCGGGGTCCGTCGGCCGTATGCGCTGCACCATGGAATGGTGCAACTGCGAAAAAATGTTCATCGCTTGATCCAGGCATGGGACCATTTGATGGAACGGAACAAGGGCTTCGACGCACAATTGGTTTTGGCCGGACCGATGGGGCTCGGACATGAGCAGATCCTGAGGATTCGGGAGGCGTCACCCCACCGCGATCGCATAATTCTGACTGGCGCACTCTCGGACGCCGACCTGGCAACACTCGTTAAGAATGCGTCTCTGTGTGTTATCCCCTCTCTATATGAGGGTTTCTGCCTACCAATGGTGGAATCGATGGCCTGCGGAATACCCACCGTGGCATCAAACGCTTCCTGCATCCCCGAGGTATCTGGTGGGGTCCTGGAGTATTTCGACCCTCTATCTGTCGAAGAGATGGCGGGGACCATTCGACTCGCGCTTGAAGATTCCACTGTGAGGGATCGCTTGCGGCAGGCGGGGTTGGCCCGGACTGCGGAATTTAGCTGGGAGCGCTGTGCGCGTGAAACAATGCGCATTTTTGCCGAGACCTGCGCAAGCCAAGGCTGAAAAGACCCGTGATTTAAGTTTGCCTGCGTCCTGCTGAGACCAACCGCATGAACAATAGTACCAGCCAAGCGGAGATGCCGCAGGAAAGCCTGCTCTATCGCTCTTCGGGGTTCATGTTCCGGCTGGGACTTGCACTTGAAATTTTTGAGGAAGTCCGCCCCTTCGGGATTCTTTTTGCCGACCTTTTTTTTCTCGCCTCATTAATATTACTTTTGTGCAGTAAGGAACGGTCCTTGCTGATGTCACGGGGTTCTGGCGTCATGGCAGCCAGTGCCCTGATTTTGAGCCGCATTCTGGTTTCAGGGGTGTTGACGGGACCCGCGTTGAAGGTGATTATCCTCTTTGGTGTGTTTGCCCCGCTGGCCATAGCACATTCAAGAGACCTCTGGCGAAATCTGCGCTACCTCGTAGCGGGTGTAACTGTTAATTGCGCGATCGCCATCATTTCGGCATGGTTTTGGCCCGGGATTGCAGGCGTGTTAGCAATCAATCCGGTAGTAACAGACATCGGCCAGCAAGGTGGGAGATACGCTGGACTCAGCGGTCATCCTAACAGCTTGGGAATTTCGGCCGCCTTGGCCGTGCTGGTTGCCGTGGGGCTTCTCCTTCATGACAGAGGAGAAGGTCTGTCGATTGGGATATATCTAGAGATCCTTATTTGTCTTACGGGTGCAGTCCTCAGCAGCTCGCGGACATTTTTCGTCGCGTTGCTTCCAGCATTGCTGATCTTGGTTTTCTGGCGAAGATTGAGTTTCAAGAGGGTCGTCCGATTGTCCGTTGGCCTGATTTGTCTCTTGTGGCTTTCCTGGGTCGCCATCAATCACGTATTCCCTTCAGCGGCCGGGTCTTATGTGGAACGGTTGGGCGACACCAGTGAGAGTGATGAGTCGAACCAGGGGCGCTTGCTGACGGCGGAGCTTGCACTCTTCCAGATTGCTCAGAAGCCGATATGGGGTTGGGGGCCCGAAAATCTGGGTGAGGCGGGGATGGTATACCTCCCCGGCGAGGCTGACTTCGAGCCCGTGCACATTGTCTTCTTACACTACTGGTACGCTGAGGGGATCCTAGGCGCAGTGGGGTTTGCGTTGCTCTTTATTCTTCCCGTCGTGGGGATGTCCCGGGTCCTGAGAAATAGCCACTCAGAGAGCATGAAGGAGGCGTCGCGTTTGGGGATTTGTGCGTGTGTGTGCATTTTCATATCCTCAAGTCTGCACCCCCTCTTTGCGGTACGCCATTTGTTCATGCCCTTGTTCGTGTTTGCGGGAATCCTCACGCTCAACCCGCGCCATTCCCAAAAGAGAACACAGTTACTGTGGCAGAGCGTTGTGCAAAAGCGCCCGAGACTCAATGTTTCCGGTAATCCAAATGCTGCGACCCTCTAGGGAAGTCTTGGAACTACAACAAGTATCACCCCTGCGGACACGGGCCAGCTTGTGGACTGCGTTCCCAACTAGGGATTCAATTTGACTGCGCGGGGTGAAGATTCTCTCGTTGTTGTAAATTCGCGGTCGCTCCAGGGGCCGTTTACAGGTGTGCAGCGCTATACCTCGGAGCTGCTCAAGCGGTGGAACGGTTTAGTCGAGCAGGTTTCCCCTGGAAAGGCGCTCCGTGGCGTGGAGGGCCACATCTGGGAACAGGTGGTTCTTCCTAGAAAAACCGGAGGTAGGCTTCTCTTTAGTCCGTCGAACACCGGCCCCATTGCCGCGAGAAGGCAAGTGGTGACCATCCACGATGCGTCCAGTTTTGATCACCCGATGCTTCGGAATCGATTCTTCGGCTCTTGGTACAGATGGCTTCACCCACGGCTTGCCCATCGTGTCGAGTGTGTGATCACAGATTCGGAGTTTGCCAAGAGCAGGCTTCTATTCCATACCGGGGTGGCACCGAGCAAGGTGGTGGTGATTCCTCTCGGCGTGGATCGTCGTTTCAGCCCCGACGCGGTGGAGCATTTCGACGAAATGATGAAGTCGTCCGGATTTCCTTCCCGTCGATATTTTGTCTGCGTCGGTACACTGGAGCCCTCTAAGAATCACCCCCGCCTCCTCGAGGCCTGGGGGCGGCTCCAACACAAAATCGATGACGACGTATGGCTGGTATTGGTGGGCTCGCAAGGTTCCT
>Ga0181535_10003088_pt1 | contig 19620 bp, 23 predicted proteins | sample PEATcosm2014_Bin_44_FD_119774 | JGI IMG/M metagenome (GOLD analysis project Ga0181535, IMG submission 119774) | Peatland microbial communities from MTU Mesocosm Facility, Houghton, MI, USA - PEATcosm2014_Bin17_30_metaG | ecosystem: Environmental > Terrestrial > Soil > Wetlands > Peat | place... | reverse complement strand
CTGCGCTCCAGCTCGGCCAGTACGCCGATCATCTGCCACATGGCCCGGCCTGTCGGCGTCTCGGTGTCGATCTGCTCGGTGAGGGAACGGAATTTGACGCCGCGCTCCCGGAGCTCGTCGAGCATGGCGATCAGGTCGCGCAAGCTGCGGCCCAGACGGTCAAGTTTCCAGACAATGAGCGTGTCGCCGTCCTGCAACGCCTTGAGGCAACGGAGTAGGGCAGGGCGCTTGGTCGTGGCTCCTGACAAGCCCTCGTCTTTGAAAATCGTCTTGCACCTGGCCCGCTTCAAGGCCGCAAGCTGCAAGGCTGTACTCTGGTCGTCAGTCGATACGCGGGCATAGCCGTATTTCATGGTTTAATTATGGCCTTGACATTTGACCCACGCAAGCCCTTGAAAACGCGGGGCGGCGATCGTGGGTCAAAACTTACCCTTTGTGGCCCAAAACCCGCATGGATGAACGGAAACGGAGGCTTCAGAGATTTGTACAAATAATTCCGTGCTCCTGCTTTAGGGTCTTGTGCTAAGCTGTCCGAAAAGGCGCAGTTAACTGAAGCGGAGGTGAAACACAAATGTTTTCCGATGGCACCTACGTTAGGCTCGTTTTGGCTCCAAACACACGCAAAGGAACCGTCACTCGGCAAACTGATGGTCGCTATCTTTTCCACCACGACCAACGATTCGATGACAAAATTACGGATTTCCTTGTTCCCGAGGGCGACATAGAGGCAGATAAGCCTCCTACAGATTCCGAAGTAACTGCAATCAACGCTCTGATTAAACAAGGGTAAGCGACGACGCTAGCGAATGAAAGTCAACGATTATGAGTGAGGGGAATCTATGACAAAGACACTTTTCGCCGTATTGCTTCTGAGTCTTGCAGCCTCCGCAAGCGAACGATACGTCCACGGCAGGGGATCGGCCACTGATGCGGACCAATCGCGGGCGCGCTCCGAAGCCCTACAACAGGCGAAAGACAACTTGGAGAATGCGTGTTCAAACGGCCACATCTTGAGCCCACAAGTGACGAAGGACAATTGCAACATGGCTGGTCCAGGCTCGGTTACTTGTACGGTCGAAATCACTGCTACGTGTAGTACCGAGTAGATTCAAAGCAGATCGGTTGGTGGCCCGAGTGCGGTTTACTTTTCCCGCCACAACCGCTGGGTACCCAACTAATTCTGCTCCCAAGCGGAAACGCACAGTAATGCTTGTTGATCGCCATTCAGGTCCAATCTTCCGCGTCCTGTCCAGCGATTGAACTCTAACGTCTCCACCGCCCCCTTATGATTATTCAGCTCCAACCTGAGTTTTACCGTATCGGAATCAGCAGAGACATGTAGTCGGGGAATTCCCATGGCCTCCCATGCAGAGTCCGGTTCGACTTCTGCATCTGATTTTCCGAGATTACCCAACCCTTTGATCATCTGTGCATCACCGTGTCCAACCCAAGTTCCTGCGGACCAGAGAAAAGGATTCTCCTTGGGGTACTGAGTCCAAGTCATGTCCGTAAACCCGTCATTCAGCTTGAGTCCGCCAAGATACGTTTTCATCGAAGCAAAACCGTTATGCTCTTTGTCGTGTTCAATGCTGATAACTCCGCTGATCGCTACAAAAACAAAAAAATCACTAGCTTCTTGTGGGGCAGTTGTGGCGAAACATGCATATGACTTAAACCCCTTGAATTTGTCGATCTGAATTCCACCTGCGGCTTGCAGTTCATTGAATGACCGGCAGCCCTTCATTGTGTATTCCTGCAAGGCGGGTCCTGTTTGCTCGTCATATTTAGCGCAAGGAATTTGCTGACCGAAGACGAACGGGGTTGTCAATAGCACGATGAAGGCCAATAGAGCGAGCTTCACTGAATACCTCCTCTTGCAATCGGTTCTGCTCCGTTGCCAAGGCCAAGCGCGGGGCAAATTGTGGATGGAGCAATGGTAAACGGTCGCTTGGCATCTCAGCAAAATTAAGGCATGACCGCGTAGAAAATACTCGATAAAGCTGGAAACCGTGCGCACTTGCTCTTCGATACCTCGTCGGCCTGCTTCTCCTCAATCTTCCGCAAGATGACGCGGCCAGATACCCAATGGGATTCAGCAGGAATATACTTCCCCTGGAGGACTTATGGCCGAATACAAACCCGGAGACATTGTGCCTGAATCTGGAATCTACACCGTGACGCATGACCGCAATCACCGTCAGCCGCATGATGTCACCTGCATTAAAGGAAAGAAACTTCCGCCGTGCAGTGGGTGCAAGGGAGAACACCCACGCTTTGTACTCAAACTGGCAGCAACCCACATTAGTGATCATCCTGCGTTTCAGCGATAGTGGTTCCAAGCCCCAGCCTTTTGACTAGAGACCCAAGCCAATATCCAAGCTCTGCTCCTGCTGCGGCGCAATCTCCCGCTGCGGCGTGACGGCCTGCTCCTGCTTCTGTTCTGGCTTCATCTCCGACGCGTGGGCGCTGCTGTGCGATACATCATGCCCCAGCGCCGCGCCCAGCTTCTCGCGGTCATTGGTAAAGATTTGCGCATCGTATGTGCCGCGCGAAACAGCAACGTAGGCCATGCGGTTATTGAGCAGGTCTTTGGCTCCCAGCTCGGTATCGGCGTGGATCAGCACACGGTCGGCGGTCTGCCCCTGGCTGGAATGACTCGTCACGGCGTAGCCGTGGTCAAGGTGCGGATACTTCAGCGAATCGATCTCGACCTCGCGGCCTCCGTCCATCTTCAAACTCATCCGCCCATCCTGGCCGATGGCCTCGACGGTCGCCTGCTCGCGGTTGGCCAGCTTCAAGTCGCGCGACGGCGCGGTGAGCTGCACCCGGTCCCCCACGGAGAAAGCCCGCTCCTGCTCGCGGTAGACGGAAACGCCCTGCTGGCGCCGTGGATCGTAGCTCTGTTCCGTGCCGTCCTTCCGCTCGACGGTGAGCCGGTTGTTGGGCGCATCAACGCTCTTAACCCGCGCATACTCACCTTTGCCGATGCCGGTTTCCTGGGAGCTGCGGCTGTAGCGCAGCACGTCGCCGGGGTTGTACCGCACCGCCCAGATGCGATCCGCTCCGGTGAGGTCCTGGCGCGGTACAAGCTCCTGTGCGCGGTGTTCCTCCCTGCCGACAACGCCCATCGCCTGTAACTCGGCGTGGATGGCCGTAGCCGCGGTACGCCGCGCTCATGCTTGTTGGTCATAAAGGCGAGCCAGGAGATGACGTCAGGCCTGTTCCTGGGGTAGCGGTGGCATCCTGCCGGCCGCACGCTCGGCGGCCCACCAGGCATCATTCGCGCGGATGGCTTCTTTGCGCAGATCAGCAGCGTAGTTTTCGAGTTGTTTTCGGCTGAGGTGCTTTGTGGCTTCGTAGCTCGCAAGTGCCCGGGGGCCGAGGTAGCGTGGGAAGAGGTTTTGCGCCAAAGGTCCATCCGGGCGTGCCTTTGCCCGCCGCACCACAGCGGCAGCAACGGCATCGCCGTCATGCATCTCAAAACAAGTGTCGAATTGTCGAGTGGTTCGGGCGCGACATGCAATCACGGCACATGCGAAACTGACCCGATCCCAAAAACCGTCTAACTCATGAATCCGGCTGGGCATACGCATGGTTCCTTGTCGCTGCGAAGAAGCCGCGCAGCTCGGTGATGTGAAATGAGAGTTGAGGTCGAGGGAATTGCAGGTGGGTCTCGGCAAAGCTGCCGGACACGCTCAGAGCGCGACCGGCAACCTGCCTCTCCTTTGACCAGAGGCGGTCAGATCGTGCTGCCTCTTCAGCCGCCTCTCAATCGCCGCTATGACGCGCAGATGCACGTCAGTCTCTGTGTCCTTTTCCTCGACCGGGATCAGCACGGTGCGCGGCTCGCCAGCCAGCAGCTTCAGATAGACGCGCTGCACGAGGCGCTGGGCGTAGTGGTCGTTCCACGCCTTGCCGCTCTGTTTGCCGGCTTCGGCGCCGAGGCGCTTCCGCGCGCGGTCGAGAGCCCAGCCGATATCCGCATAGCACCCGCCCGCTCCGTCATCGACCACATTGCCTTGGGCGACCAACAAGACAGTGATGTCCGGCGCAGGCCCGCGATATTGCTCCCACAATCTCAGGATCGAATCAGGCGTGGGCGGGTTATAGACTGCCGCATAGGCGAACGCGGAATCCGAATAGCGGTCGCAGACTACGGTATGTCCGGCGCGCAGGTGCGGTTCCAGGCGCGATACGTTGTCGATGTGGTCAAGAAGCAGATAGAGCTGTTGCGCGCCCTCGGGCAGGGTCCGCCCGGAGTCCTCCAGATGGAAGACCGCTTCGCGCACTACTGCGCCCAGCGGGGAGCCGCAACCGAATTTTGTGCCCGGCTCCTTCGTGAAATATACCCGGTGGCCGCGGCCTTCCAGCTCCCAGCGCAGCATCTCCGCCTGTCGGCTTTTGCCGAGGCCGTCGCAGCCTTCAAACGTGATGAAGAGACTGTTCATATGCGAAAAACTCCTATGATGCGAGAAAAGAGTGCGGCTTGGTGACGGAATTGGTGGGAGCAACGGGAAAATGCGGCGGCCCAGCATGCCATACTGGGCCGCCCCCGGAGGCATCGCGGTGATGGGCCACGATGCTATCCAACTCATTGCTGGCGGCGATCTAGCACGCCGCGCTCGGAAGTGCTCGGAAGTACTGCCGCTTCCTAGTACGTGCATTCCGTGATCTGTTCGACCGGGATGCCGAAAGTCTTCGCGGCCAGGTCGTAGATGTCCCTGAGTTCAATTGCAACCCGATTGCCGGCGTGGTCCACTGCGACTGCGTTGCCGTCGACGTAGCTGCACTTCTCGTGGCCGCTCTCCATTAGAACGGCTAACTGTCCCTCGGCAAGATGCGCGGCCAGTTCAGCCACTACGTCAACCTCAATGGGCGCATCCTCGTCGTCGCGCCAGGAGTTTGTGGGCCAACCACCGTCATCTGTTTCCGAGTAGACGCCGAAGAGAGTTGTGCCGCCAGCGTCCTTGGTAAAGACGTGCAGTGTGCGGACTTTCGCCCATTCACGAAACTTCGCTTCGTCGGTGACTTGAAAATAGTTGGTTCTGGCTGTGCCATTCCAATCGGCCATGGGATGATTCTCCTGGAGACGCTATTTGAGAGGCTGGGCCGTTGCCCTGTCCGGGGCCTCGATGAGGAAATGATGCCTAACAGGGGAAAACTTCACATGCACCTCCGAGTGCAACAGGCCCCTGAAAGCGATGGTTAGAGGTTCACCACGCTACACACGGACTCGGAGTCCATCGGACATCGGACCCTCTCAGTTCAAGCCGCGCGGAGTGGGGCGGGGATGATGGCTGCCTCCATGCTCCGTTTGATCCACAGGTGGTTGAAGATACGCAACTCCTCAAACCACACACCCACGTCGCCTGTTCTGGCCCCAATCCTGCTGTGAAATTGATCGTCCTGCTGGACGGAAGTGTTGTACATGTACTCGGCTATTTCTCCGGTCAGACACGCCAAGAGAAGATACAGCCATGCTGGAGTAATGGCGGTGGCCAGCTTGTCGGCAAGACAGAGTTGCGATACGGGCCGGCCGCAGGCCTTTGCGTAGCTGCGGGAGTGCAGCAGGGTGAATTCGCCCCACTTGTCCCCGAACAGAACGCGCATCACGCGTGCTCCGCGCTCTGGATGGCGCTCGCCGCTGGCCCCGTCCATGTCCGTGCAGCCGATGTAGCCTATGTCGTGAAGGAAGAAGGCAAACCACAGCCGCGGGTCGAGCGGGGGCCCAAACAGCCTCAACCAAGCGACGGCGATCAGGATGGGATGGAGAAGAAGCTGATGAGCGCCGAACAGAACGCTCTTCGTGCCGATTGTCATGATTGCCTCGTTGGGCGCACAGCATCTGTTGGCGTCGCAGGACGCGCGGATGCCGGCCTGTTGTTGGTGTTGGGTAACGATGATCGCTTCCGCATGAAGGCAATCATCTGCCGCGTGGGTGCTCCCGCGCGCCAATCAGGGGTCGTAGTGGTGTAGTCGCGAGCCGTCCCGAAGCCACGCGCTAGTCACGCGGTTTGCGCAATTCGCGCGCTGGAAGGAATGGGGCATCCGAGAGCAGAGCGGACCATCTCTTTGGTGCAGCCGGCCCAGCAGTGGTACATGCGGGGTTCGGCAACGGAGATCGAGAGATGAGTTCCATGGCGGTCCTCGCCGCGTTGGGCGCACGACGGACACTGGGCGACGTAGTTCTTGCCGCTGCGCCGGTGGGTGCGGATGTAGCTGAGGATATGGAAGCCATGGTTCTTGCCTTCAACGGCAGACGATTGGACCCAAGGCATCGCGGGGACTGGGGCCGGGATGGGTGACATTCCGGCGGTGAGGGTTTCGAGTTCTTCCCGTGTGACCCGCTTGACCTGGCAAAGCAACTGAAGCTGCGCTTCAAGGGTTGGCTCGGCGTCCTCAAACCAGTAGCGTTCCATGCTGGCGCGATGGACCCCGAGAGGTCCGCGGATTGCGTTTCCGAATTCGCCGGGCTGGAGTTCGTCCTGGCGCGGGAATACCTCGATCCCGTCCTCCTTGTTCTGTTTGATCGCGATACCGAGGCGGCGCGCGACATTCAGGACATAGAGCCGGCAGAGTTTCGCGGGCAATGGTTCCGCCAGGAAAATCCAGAGATGGCCTCCGCGGCGGGACTGTTCAATCAGGGCCTCGATGCCGTTTTCACGGAAAGCCTCTTGGAGCCGGAGGAGATCGCTACGAGCGTCGGCGTAGTCTGCATCGATCACAATCCACTTCGAGCATTGCGAATCGGGATTGATTGCGTAGACACCGATGGTGAGATGGCCTGCAAGATGGTTCTGTACGGTTGCAGTGTCGATGCTGAGAGGCTGCTTCGACACCCGGTCGCACACCTTGTAGAAGTAGAAGCGCCCGGATTTCTTGCTTGGGTAATGGCTCTGGCGCAGGTAGGATCTGCGGTTCACGAACAGAATCATGTATTCGGCGGCCTGGGCACGGGTAACCGGCAGGATCGCCGCGGTCGTATGGGTGGGCATGGGCGGTCTCCTGTTGCAAAACCGGCAGACTGGCGCAGACCTGTGGGGGCGCCGGCATAAGTGCATCCCTTCTCGGTTGGGTTTCGCCAGGAGAAGTTTGTCGCTCCTCCTGGCTGGGGTGGCCAACGTGGTTACCGTGCAACGGTGGCAGCTCCCGAACGCGCTGCGGCAGTGGATGCCGCTCCGGCGCGAGCCTTCCGGTTTCTGCGGCGAGGCCGGTGGTGCACGGAGCGCGGACGGTCGGGCGCATTGAGGTGCGAGATAACCGCCGGTACCAGGCAGCCGATCTCACGGCGGCTGAAATCGTCGTCGCGGCCGTCAACCACCAGCATGAACAACGCGCCACAAAGCCTGTCATATATATAGATAGCGCCGGAGTTCGCTTGGCCTGGAACCGAGGTCGCCAAAACGAAGCCGTTGTGCGTCTCCTCGAGCCGCTGCAGGACCCCCTCCGATTTGCGCATGAGTTCATAGAGCACCTTCATGGGGGATTTGCCGCTCACGGTAGTCCAGAAACTGTACTCAACATTCATGGCGATCTCCTCGCGCTGGCTCTCGGGTCCGAGCCAGCCAGGTTGTCTCTAAGCGCAGGGCGGAGTGTTGCCACGCATCTCCATCGGAGATTCCCCTGTCACCTGGTGAATGGATTGCAACCGGGCCGAACGGCCCAGCCGCTGGATGTTGAGTTGGGAGTCTTAGGCCGCTTCGTCCACGAGGTAATCGGTAGGTTCGCCGACTGGCTCTGAGAGCTGGTCGAGGAGCGCTTCGACGAAGCGGGTGGCTGCCAGGACGCCGACGCCCAAGGAGGCGCTGGCAATCGTGACTGCAAGTTCTTTGCGATCAGCTGGCAGGACAGGGATGCTTGCGAGGGCGGATAGGGCAACACCCACACCACCCTCGAACTGTGCGCGTTTCTCATCGAACACGGTGGTGACCTCTTTTAGCCGGGTAGGTGGCCGAGGCACGAACGGTGCACCCGCCACTCACTGATGAATGGGAGCGTCTAGAACCCCCGCAAGAATGGTTTCCGCGGCGGGAACGAGAATGTCGGGCGGATGATTCGCGGCATATCCGCGAACACTGCCGGCGGGGTAAACAGGAAGGGTGAGCGGGTGGCGGTCGGCGTGATACGCCGAGGCCCAAAAGACGAACGATACGAAAACCGCATGGCAATCTCCTAAGTGACGGGATGCGCGATCAGCCAGGTCGGCCAACCGCAGGGCGAGTACTCGTACAGACGGGCCCGGTCCGGACAGTGAAGCCCAGGCACAGGTGGTTGTGGAATCAGATGAAATGACGGGGATGGGATGCCGGGCAGGTGATCTGTCCGGCAGGCAACGCCTTATACCGGCGCCGGGGTGGTTAGCAATCCAGACGGCCGAGCGCGAGTTCCAGACCTTGAATATCTCCAACGAGCGCGAGGGCCATCCGGCCTGAGTCGAACAATGCGTTCGCAAGCAGCATCACCTGGTCTTCGGTGACGCTTTCGATTGCCGCCTGTCTCTCTTCCATACTGACGGCACGGCTGAATGACAGGAACTGCCCTCCCAGTGCATTTGCTCGGGCAGCGGTTGTTTCCAACCCGATGCTCTGGTTGCTGAGGACCTGGTCTTTTGCGCGTCTCAGATCGCTTGGCGAGACGGGTTCCGTCTTCAGGCAGTGCAACTCCTGAAGGATGAGGTCCAGGACCGGCCTGACTCGAGTGCGAGAAGTGCCGCAATACACGCTGAAGTACCCGGTATTGTGGAAGGGCATGTAGTCGGCGGTAATGGAGTATGCCAGGCCGCGCTGTTCACGGACTGACTGGAAGAGACGCGAGCTTGGTCCGCCCCCCAATACCATGGCCGCTAGGTGCGCGGTGAAGTACCGGGCATCGGTGAGTGGCGGAGCAGGAACACCGATGAGCAATTGCACCTGCTCGCTCGGTTTGTCGATAAGTGTGCTCTCCGCAGATGCTTTGGGGAACGTCCCGCGGGGAAGGGATGTGCCGGCCGGGGCGCGGCCAAAGCACTGCTGCACCTTTGCCACCATATCGTCGTGCTGGAGGTTGCCGGCAGCGACGAACACCATATTCCGGCCAGTGAAGTGATCCTTTGCATAACGCACGAGCGTGTCACGGGTGAAAGAGCTCAATGTCTCCGGCGTGCCGCCGATTGGTAAGCTGATCGGGTCGCCCTTCCAGAGTGTCCGAATAAAGGCATCGTGGGCAAGGTACACCGGGTTGTCCTGGGTCGCGTTGATCTCTTCGAGGATGACGTCGCGCTCGCGCTCGATCTCCGCAGGAGGAAACTCAGGGTTCAGGATGAGGTCGGCAAGAAGGTTGAGCGCGCGGGTTACGTGAGTATCGAGAACGGTGGTGTGAAAGGCCACCATGTCCTGCGCAGTGAATGCGTTGAGGTATCCACCGAGCTCATCGGTGTCCAGGGAAATGCGCCGTGCCGACCGGGTGGTGGTGCCCTTGAAGACCATGTGCTCGACGAAGTGAGACAGGCCATTGTGTTCCGGCGCATCGTGACGCGCGCCTGTTTTGAGCCAGATACCCATGGACACGGAGCGGACATGTTCCATGCGCTCGGTGAGAACGGTCAGGCCATTGGGAAGGATGGTTGTGCGAATGTGATTGGTTGCGAGCACGGCGATCTCCGGAATTGCAACAGTGAATTGCGGCAGGGTTGGTGGGGTCAAGCCGGCCGCCATGGTTGGGCGACCGGCTTGGCTGTTCAGGTTGGGTTTAAGTAGCGTCGGGAATCTCCGCCTCCCACTTCCCGTTCTCCTTCCGGACGAGCCGGACCTCGGACAGGCTGGCGTGGTCGAGCGCTGTGGTGAGGTCCCAGTCGAGCGCACGCGACAAGGCCAGGCGCGCGGCGGCAATCGAACCGCCGAGCACTTTGATGATGCTTTCCTCGTAGCGCTGCTGGAAGAATTCCTCTTGGGTGTCGAAGCTGTCGGCGTCAGGGTCGTCGCTCGGGTTGAAGGCGAGATGTTGCGCAGCATCGATAAGGCTGAAAGGCTGGTAAGGTGAGCCGGTCTTCGCCCACTCGCTGTCGCGCGTGATGAAGAGGATGGCTTCGTCCTGGCTATCCTGGCTCCAACCTGCAAACGGCAGGTCCCACACAATCTGCTCGGGGGCGGCGCCGGACCGCTCAAGATCGAAGGACAGTTGGATGCTGCCGACGAGCGTCAGGTCCGATATTGGAGCAGCATCTTCGGCTGGTTTGTCGTCGATGGTCAGCTTGAAGTTGTGGCAACGGGCCATGCTGTCGTACCATTCGTAGCCCTCGAAGCCGCGCTCCAGTTGCACCGGCACTAGACTTCCCGGAAGCTGGCGGTCCCTGGACCCCAGGTCGAAAGTGAAGGAAGCAGTTTCGCAGGTGTCGTTATCCAGCGTCACGAGAGTGCACTCGGCCGCCTCGTACACCCTGGGGTGGTAGTCACACTGGTCGCCATCGAACGGCTCCTGTCCCGAGTTGCTGTCCTGCGCTGAGACGAAGAATGGCTGTAGGTACGCGACGGCCGGTTTCAGGAAGATGCCGAGATCCAACGCTTCCTTGTATACCGGGAAAGGCGCGATGTGCTCGTCTACGGTTGCCAGGTATTCGAGGAGCGTCCTCCGCACCTGCCTCCGCAGCACACTGAACGCCTGGTCGTAGACAAGGTCAGTGCGGTCGGGAAGCTTCAAGTGCAAACTCGTGGTGGACACGATGTCAACGCGCGCGGTGATATTAAGCGGTGTAATGTGTGCTGGTGAGAGCACAATCTTCCCCAGGTCGCGCTCCAACAGGGTGACGCGGATGGCGTTGCCGTGAAAATTCACCGTCTCCCACGGCGCGGAATCACCGAGAAAGACGCCGATACGCACGCCGTCCACTTCCTTGATGTACGCGGCGCCGGCGAGGAAGTCCTGCCGTCCCAGCACGACGCCGTTGAACAGAACGTCTACGGGTCCGTGGCGCACGACGCGTTGGAGGGTTTCTTTGATGCTCGTCTCTGCCTCCTCGCGAATGAAGACCAGGGTTGTTCCCGTTTCGGGGTCGGGAGTGTCCTGGTCGCGGACCTGTACCGGTTCCTTGCCCAGGAAAGCCTCGGTGGTGATGGTCGCAGTCTTGCCGCGGCTGCTCACCGTGACCCCGCTATGCAGGAGCGCGAAGAGGCCCATGCCGGCCGGATCCTCGGCGCGCTCGACTGCCTCATCCCAGCCCGACTCGCCCAGGTAGAGCAGTTTGTTGAAGTCGTCGATGCCGGAGCCATTGTCCGTGAAGGTAATGCGAGTGGTTCCGGCGGCGGCTCCGGGGTTGGTGGTGACGGAGACGAGAGACGCGCCGGCGCGCCGGGCATTCTGGAGCAGCTCGACGAAGACCTGGCTGAGTCTGTTCGTAAACAGTCGATCCGCCTTGTTGAGAATCCTGGCGCTCACATGCGCCTGAATGGTTTGCACGATGGACTCCTTGTGGCCGCCTCACTCAGTAGGGAACGGCCGTTCTCGTTTGCGAGTGCAAGTGCTGACAAAGAAGTTGTGCCGGTGTGGCGACAACCAGAATGGAGCGGGTTCGGCCTACGGCAGGGTGTTGCCACACATCCAAGTTGGTGGATTCCCGTATTGCCGAACCGTCCGGAAGTTGTGAGCAGTTACCGGGAGGAAGCTGCCGCTGTGGCCAAAGCCGCCTTGCGCGCAGCCGCCTCGGCCGCCTGCTCGTTAAAGCACGCCCGAACCAGATAGTCCTGCGCCTGTTCGTACCGGTTCCAGTTGTTGCGAGAAGTTCCGCGACGCATAGTGTTCTCCTTGAGAAAGAAATTGGTTGGCGATCTGCCATGAAGGCAAACCGGAAGGTAGAGGTTTCGCCCCCCACCTTCGGTGGAGAGGTGTCATTCTGCTGAAATGGAAAGTTGGGTTGCTCTTGCACACGCAAGACTCAAGACAGCTACTCGTGGAAGGGGTGAGATTTGCCGGGAAGGCTCGGAACTCGATCAGCCGAACGGCAGCCAAACGCAGCAAGTCAACGCAAGACGGACGCACAGCCGTGCGCAGTTGCACGGACAAGAGCCAAAACAGAAACTGGCGGATATGCCAGAGAGGCATCGGGAAGGCAACGAAGTCGGTCAGCCGAACAGCATCAGAGCGCGGCAAGTCAGCACATACGTGTTGCACATCCGAGCGCAGTTGCACGGACAAGAGCCAAAACAGCAACTGGCGGATTTGCCAGAGAGGCTTCGGGATGGCAACGAACTCGGACAGCCGAACAGCATCAGGGCGCGGCAAGTTAGCGCAAAGGCGTTGCACATCCGAGCGCAGTTGCACTGACAAGAACCAAAACAGCTACTGGCGGATGTACGAGAGGCATCGGGAAGGCAACGAACTCGGTCAGCCGAACAACATCAGAGCGCGGCAAGCCAGCGCAAAGGCGTTGTGCAGCCGAGCGCAGTTGCACGGACAAGAACCAAAAAAGCAACTGGCAGATGTACCAGAGAGGCGTCGGGATGGCAACGAACTCGGTCAGCCGAAAAGCATCAGAATGCGCGCAAGTCAGCAAAAGGCGTTGCACATCCGAGCGCAGTTGCACGGACAAGAGCCAAAACAGCAACTGGCGGATGTGCCAGAGAGGCGTCGGGATGGCAACGAACGTCGGTCATCCGAGCATCATCAGAACGCGGCAAGTCAGCGCAAAGTAAGGTGCCGTTTTGCAAGAAAGCTAACACAGGCAAAATGGCTGAATTAGGGGGTTTTACAGCGATTCTGCGTCTCGTAGCGACCCTGGCCAAGAACCACAATGGCGGCGCTAACGGCTAGTAATATCAGGACATTAGGCGGCTGCATAAGGAGAGCAGGCAGTGCTGCCGGAAATGTGTAAGTTCGGCACAATACCGACAGCATTTCGACTAAGGTTCGACATTGGTGGCGCAGGGGCGTGTTAATGAAGTGGTTAACAGCTCAAGTGTCGCCGAAAGCTGTCCTGGGCGAGCACGTCGCGTAACGATGCTTCAAAAGCACGGTCCAAATACCAGCACCGCGTCTACACCGCGAGGGACCAACCATGGTTAATAAATGGTGACGAAGCTGCCCGGGTTCGTGAAATGCAGAGCGATAGAGTCGAGTTGGAAGAACGCTGCCGGCGCGAGGGAGCAACCGGGTCATGATGCGGCAGACGGTTGGCACGACGCGCAACCTTGCGGCTGAATGCCGGAGATCTGGAATAGCATGGGACGGTGTGACGGACAAGTCTAATGCTGTTGCGCCGGACGAGTAGCAACGGACGTGGCGCAACACCGTCCAGGATGACGGGCGAACGTGCGACGGGATGCCCCGGAACTGCGACGGCCGAACTGTGGCAGACCGGCGCAATGCGGCAAAAGGCGGTTGCTCATTCGTGCGCAGTTGTACGGGCGAGACTCACGGCTGTCATTTATTTGGGCTACAGGGATCTTTGAAACCGCAGGTCGAGTTGATGAACCGGTTCATAGCTTAAAATCTTATTGCGACTGTGGTGGTCGAGTACGGAGCGCAATGGAGCCTCGAAAAGGCGGTCCATATTCCAGTAGTTAGTACGTACGCTGGCCCCTTTGGTGAGAAACTGGTCGTAATCAACAAAGTAGACGAAGCCGCCCAGCCTCTTGAAATGTGGAGCGATCGAATTGAGCAGTTTAGGCCTGTCGAGGAAGAAGATCACCATATTCAGGTACTTTTCCGACTCCAGGCACGCGCACAACTTTCTATAGCGGCTGGAACTCTGTTGCCATCTCTCGTATTCAACCGCGAAGCGTACATGGCCTGTTGGCAGAACCAGCTCGCCAACCGAGTCGTAGTCCTTTGCCAGACCGGATGCGCCGACAAAGCTGTTGTCCGATCTCACCTGGAAATCCGACATCCAGTAACGGGTTGGGAACTCGCTCACGAACTGGAGCATGATTCTGTTCTGTCCCACGAAATGAAAGAGGCTGGCAGGGTCCTTTATCGCGTTTGTGTCGCACAGGAGATCGTCGCCACTGCCACGGAGATACGCCATTCCGGCAGGTGTAGCAGCATACGCGATCGTGTTTGTCGTCTCGTAAAGTCTGCGGCTTACCGCATACCCAGACTCCTTTAGCCGGAAGAGCAGCCGGTAGATCAGTTTCCCTTCTTGCGTCCAGGGGATCCGATGGAAGTTGGCAATGCGCCGCACCATCTCCGGTGTACACCATCCGTAGCAATTCAGGATGCAAAGCACGTGGTACTCCCGCCCGGTGAGACCGATGACATTACGCGTCTTCCTGTTCTTCGTCCGAACCTGTGCGGCGCTCGATGCCAATGTCTGGCCGGACAACGAGCGTGCAGATGGCACGTAAGTGTCGGGTGTCACGGCGAGCGCATCGCCGCCGACAAGTATATCGAGGTTTGGGTCTTGCAATGCGTCCACGGTCGTATCCAAGGTGCTGTTGTTAGACGGCGCTCATAGTGGCAGCGGCGGACGCCAGGACAAGCCGCGCGTACCGCTAAGATGCCCGGTCATCCGGCCACACAATCCGGTCGCACATGACGCTGCGCACGACAACCATGTACGTAGCGACCGGCGAGCGGGGAGTGGCAGCACAACGAAAGAGCTGCCGGGTTGGAGAGTGCAGGGTTTCAATTCCGTTGGTCACCGCGATAATGTGCCGCAGATTGGCTGGAACGGTCGCGCGTAGGAAACCGGCAACATTGAGACAGACGATGCCGGAGATTTTCCAGCACCTGTACCAATGCTTGCCGCTGATGCCGCGCGGGACAGCCGTACCATTGAAAAGCACAGAGCCACGAGGGACGAAATGTCCGTCGGTGTCTGCTGCGGTCCACGTCCACCTGTAGGACGTGAGTTCGGCGCAATCGGCAATGATGGGGTCAATTTGTGCCCTCGAACTCTGCGAGCCGGTCGGCGAGTTGGTGTATCGTAGCGCGCTGATTCCTGACTTTCTCCCCCAAGGAGCGCATGCGGCGCAGAGAGTCTTCCGCCTTGACGCATTCGACTCCATTGATCTCGAAAACTTGATCACCCATACATGTTCGGCCTTGCACTTCGACAACCAGCGCGTTTGCCTCAACAACAGGCGGCGCGTCACCTGCGTCGTTGGGGAGTAGCGATTGCGTGGATTCTTTGCTGTCGTATACGGCCAGTGCTTCTTGCCGGCGTTCTTCTTCCTCGTTGAATTCGATACACAAGCGGTCATACACCTCCACCAGCTCATTGTGCTTGTTGATGGCGAACCGTGCGTTTTGGTAAGCCTTGTCGCGCTGGTCAATCAGGACCGCGGCAGCTCGGACAAAACACTCCTGCCGTACTTCCCACAGGTCCGTGTACCACCAGATGTAGCCCAGGGCAGCCAGCAAGCAGAGCACCGAAATTACGCCGCTCCACCAAACCGCGGTCGCGATCTTGTACTGGACTGCTGGGTTCTGGCAGGCGTACAGCAGGCCTCCAGGATCCGGATTGCACAGGTTGACGGCGCGCCGCATTGCGTCCTGGACGGACGGTCTTTGGCTGAACCGTTGACTGTAACCGGACGGGTCGGTCGGTTGCGCAGGGTGCGCGCCCTGTTCCGCCTGTTGCGCATGCAGGCTGCGACCTGGGTCACCGCGCGGAACCTGCTGAGTCTGTGCGGTCGCGACCGCTACCAATGCGGCCAGCGCGACTGAGCATAGTGCGGACAGGCGCAACACCGTGAAGTGGGTCCGTGTGTGGCCCTGGATATCGTTGGGTATGTTGTTCTGTGCAATGTCCATGGAGAGATAATCCCAAAGAACGAACTTGGAAGGGAAGGTCTACATTTGAAGTATTTTTAACAATGTCATTATTTTGCGACGCCCCGCGCGCCGCCGACTCTGAGGGTATGTCACCCTTACCCGCAGGCTTCGATGAGCATCTGGTTGAGGGTCTAAGCAACGCCCGACGTGCCGCGCTGTGCCCAACCACTCAGACTTCCCATCTAGAACACCCCCTTGAACCCCGATAAAACCCGATCTCCTCAGCCCCAGTGTGCCGGTTGTGTGCCCGACTAGGGACCACCCCGCGGGCCTTCAGGGAAACGGCAGGGGCTGAACGCCCGCCAGTCTCTCCTTCGCTAACCCACCAATAAAACCAACCCTCAGCCGCGGCCACGTGTGCCGCTTTTTCGTGTTTCAGGAGGCAAGTATGGCTCGAAAGACTGGCCAGATCATCCGCCGTGGACCCAGTACATGGATGGTTCGCATCTATGTCGGCCGCAATCCGGAGACCCGGAAACGCAAATACATCGGGAAATCCATTCACGGCGGGCTGCGCGTCGCACCGGCTCACCTCCACCGTATGCTTGCTGAGCGGGACCTCGGCGCAACATCCGCTCCTCCCGGCAAACCTTAGGCCAGTACCTCGATCACTGGCTCGACACCTCTGCCCGGCCGCGATTGCGTGCGAAAGGCTTCCGCGACTAGTCGATCCTGCTCGCGCAGTAAATTCGACCACGGCTAGGTTCACGACCACTCGGAGAGGTTTCGCCGGCGGAAAACCAGGCGCTCTATAGCGAATTGCTCAACCGAAAGCTGTCGGCGCGCACGATTCGCTATACGCACGCAGTCCTCTTTTCGGCGTTGCGGCAGGCGGTGCGGTGGAAGCTGCTTCTGTCTAACCCGATCGAGAATGTCGATCTGCCACTGCAGCCGCGGCGGCGTTTCACCGTATTCGATGTCGAGCAGACGAAATCACTCTCTGCTCGATCCCTTTTCCCTGTTACACCACCAGTGGACAGCCTGAATGTTTTCCGGATGTCCGACCTAAAGGAAGACGAACAGGGGGCGCGGCCCGGATCGAGACGAGGCCATAGGCGACGAGGGATCTACTCAAGAGTGAAAAAGAGACCCTCAACTTCACCAATCTGGTGTAAAGTGGTGAGGTCGAAGGGAGTGCCAAAATGCGAGATGGGAAGTCAAGACACAAAATCCAAAAGGCCGGGGAGAAGGACGTAGTTCGGGCATCGATCAGTTTTCCTTCTGACCTTTATAGCCATCTCGAGGAACTAGCACTGCAAAAGAAGGTATCCTTGGCCTGGGTGGTACGCGACGCAGCGGAAAAGTATATCGCAGGCGGAGCCACAATGGAGACGGGGGGCCGGAAGAAATGAATGTTTTCGACTTGCGCGACCGTGTCGTCAGCGACTATGCCAGATACATCCGGAGTTTTATCGATATTGCCGATCCCGCAATCAGCCAGAAGGTCGATTCGGATCTTGCCGAAGGAAAGCTCTGGCCCGACCCCCTCCTCCAGTTCAATCCTGCCTACGAACAGGTTGGCACCGTCGAAGAGATCGCACAAACAGGCCTTTTGCACCATGCGCTACCAGATATTTTCAAGGGTTTCTCCCTTTACCAGCATCAATTGGAGGCCATTCGTCTCGGGATAGCGGGTAAAGACTTCGTCGTCACCTCTGGCACTGGGTCAGGAAAATCCCTCACTTACATCGGAACTATTGTTCACCGGCTCCTGGCAGAACCACAGTCAGAAGGGGTTTCCGCCGTCATTGTTTATCCGATGAACGCCCTCATCAATTCACAGACCAACGAATTCAATATTTACAAGAAGAACTACGAAGACGCGACCGGAAAGAAGTTTCCCATAACCGTTGGGCAATATACGGGGCAGGAGAAGAGCGGGCCGCGCCATGAAATGCAGGAAAATCCGCCCCAAGTTCTCCTCACGAACTACATGATGCTTGAGCTTCTACTGACTCGACTGCATGAACGGAAGATCCGCGACGCCATTTATAACAACCTCCGGTTTCTTGTATTCGACGAACTTCACACCTATCGTGGACGGCAGGGCGCCGACGTCGCAATGCTCATCCGTCGCATTCGTGCGCAGTGCAAGCAGGACGTTGTCTGCATCGGGACATCGGCCACAATGGTCTCGGTAGGCACCCTTGAAGCGCAGCGCGAGGAAGTCGCGGCCGTTGCCAGCACAATATTCGGCAAGCCCTTTACCGCTGCCCAGGTTGTCAATGAAAAATTGCGTCGCTCGCTGGAGTTCTCCGGCACACTTCCAGACGAAAGCACCCTGTTGAAGGCCATTGAAACTGGTATCGACATCTCCGCCAGCGAAGGTGAACTCCGATCTAACCCCATTGCCGTTTGGCTGGAAAACCAGATAGCACTTGATGAACAGGAAGGGCAACTCATACGACGCAAGCCGCTTCAGGTCGGAGAAGTAGTCGCTTCCCTCTCCAAGGCATCAGGACAATCCGAAGCCGTTTGCAAGAAGACTATTGCTGACCTCCTTCATTGGATCAGTTGCGTCAATCAAAAGCTGATGGAAAAGGGGTCGAGGTACACAATACTCCCTTTCAAGCTTCATCAGTTTATCGCCCAAACCGGTTCCGTCTATACGACTCTTGACCAAGAGGAGGCCAAGCGCTTCATTACCCTTGAACCGGGAATATACAAGCAGGACGACGAGAACAAGAAGCGTATTTACCCGAACGTCTTTAGCCGGGCAACTGGCCATCCGTTCTTATGTGTTTCCCTTGCCAACAACCTTCTCGAACCTCGTGAGTTTAGGGCGAGTTCCAACGAAGACGACGAAGATGGGGATCAGAGCAGAGACGGCTACCTGATCGTTGGAGAAAGCGTTTGGAATCCAGAAACAGACCTCCAAGATCTCCCTGGGGCCTGGGTGCGCCACGCTCGAAATGGCGTAATCGTACCCGATTCTAAGAAAGCTCCGCGGTTCCCTCGAAAGATATGGTTCGATGAATACGGCAATTATTCTGATAAGCCTTCTGAGAACCTGAAACTGTGGGGCTGGTTCATGCCCGCCCCCCTTCTTTTCGATCCCACGGGGGGCGTCATATTTGACCCCAAAACCAACGAAGGAACGAAGCTTACTAAACTCGGCAGTGAAGGACGTAGTACCTCTACTACTATTACTGCCTTTTCTATCCTCAGCCGCCTCCAGCAAGCCGGCTATCCAGCCAAAGATCAGAAGATACTGAGCTTTACGGACAACGTACAAGATGCCGCCCTCCAGGCCGGCCATTTCAATGATTTTGCGCAGGTCGTTCAGTTGCGATCTGCCATATACAGAGCTTTGCAGGCTGCTCCAGACCAGGCCCTGACCTACTCGACGATTGGAGAAGCGGTATTCAAGTCTCTGAACCTTTCGTTCCTCGATTTCGCCAACCGCGATTCCGAACCGATACTGGCCCCGGTGAAACGCGACTATGAGTTGGCCCTTCAGTCATTTCTGTTTTATCGGGCCGTAGGCGACCTTCGTCGAAGCTGGCGCATTGTCTTGCCGAATCTCGAACAATGCGCCCTGCTGAAGATCGAGTATCAGTACATCAATGAGGTCGCGAATCACCCCGACCTATGGTCAGATGTCCCCGTTCTTGGTGCTCTTGCAGCCAAAGAACGGCGGGACGTTATCGAAGCCATTCTCGATTTCTTCCGCCTTGAGTTCGCACTCCACAGCGAGAACTTTCTGACCCCATCCCGGCTCAAGGAGTATGAGAAGGTATTTCGCGAGCGTCTGAAAGCACCCTGGACCATCGAACGTGCAGAAGAGCTTCGCGAACCCTGTGTCATCCGTTATGAGCCGCTCCACAGGTCTGCTCGGCTGATTTCAAAGAGCCTTGGGCCAGCAAGCGGACTCGG
>Ga0181535_10003087_pt1 | contig 19620 bp, 6 predicted proteins | sample PEATcosm2014_Bin_44_FD_119774 | JGI IMG/M metagenome (GOLD analysis project Ga0181535, IMG submission 119774) | Peatland microbial communities from MTU Mesocosm Facility, Houghton, MI, USA - PEATcosm2014_Bin17_30_metaG | ecosystem: Environmental > Terrestrial > Soil > Wetlands > Peat | place... | reverse complement strand
ACTCGGGAGCGCAGTAGCGGCGGCCGATTTCAAGCGCCTCGTTGATGACCACGGGAAACGGCGTGGATTTGACGCCGATCAGTTCAGCAACGGCCATGCGCAGCAGGTTGCGATCGACGGCGGGCATCCGTTCCAGCCGCCAGTGTTTCGAGTGCTCGGTGATGAGGCCGTCGATTTTCGGTTGCTGATCGTTGGCAATCCGAAAAAGCTCCTCGGCAAAGTCGCGCACTTCGGGTTCGACGGGATCTCCGGCCTTCCAGAACGTGGCCCGAACCTCGTCGGGAGTCTGATGGCCGATGTCGGCCTGAAACAGCATCTGCATGGCGAACTCACGGGACTTGCGGCGATGGCGCGAGGTCAAGCGGGGCCACCTTGCTCGAGTTTCCTGCGCAGGCTCACCATCTCAATGGCAGCGATGGCGGCCTCAAATCCCTTGTTGCCACTCTTGATTCCGGCGCGGTCGAGCGCCTGCTCCAGGGTCTCGCAGGTGAGCACGCCAAAGCTGTGGGGAACGCCGGTCTCTTGCTGGGATTGGCCGATACCGCGTGCCACTTCGTTGTAGATGGCTTCGTAGTGAGCGGTTTCACCGCGCAACAGGCAACCCAGAGTGACGACAGCATGGACGCGACCGCCGGCGGCGCAAGTGCGAGCGGCGGCAGGAATCTCCCACGCGCCGGGAACGCGCACAATCTGGATATCAGAGCGGTCGGCGCCGCTGCGCAGGAGCGCGTCGAGAGCGCCATCGAGCAGACGGTCGGTGACGACGGCATTCCAGCGCGCGACCACGACTGCGAACTTCATTCCGGCGGCCGATAGATCGCCCTCCACGGCAACAGGCTTTCCCTTCACGGGATCAGTCCACGCCCAGAAGCTGAAGCGGAAGCCCGGCTCGGGCTCGACAGTGAAGAGGCGCGAACGCCAATGCGTCTCAGCGATGGGTGAAAGCCAAGAGGCAGCCTGGTCAGCGCTTTGGCCCGGAAGCGCATGGGCACGGAGCCAGGCGTCCGCGACCTGGTGAACGGAGTCGAGCGAAGTGACTTCGATGAGGATATCGGCGGTGGATGGGAACTTTCCGTCGACAAACTCCAGATTGCCGAGCGGAGCGAGAAACGATGCTCCTCGGGATCCCTCTTCCTGCCAACCCTTGCCCGGCGCGAAACCCAGCGCGGCAAAAAAGCCAGCCAGCCGGTCGTAGGCCGCGGCACTGCTCGCAGGTCGCAGAAAAGAGATCCCCTTGATCATGAATCGATTGTAGAAGACAGGGACCAAGGGACCGAGGGAACAAGGGAACGAGAAGACAGGGAACGAGAAGACAGTGAACAGGGGTCAGGGATCAGAAGGACAGGGACCAAGACAACGGGTTTCGTGAATTGGCGGGTTGTCGAGTTCGCAAGTTGGCGGGTTCGCGAGGTGGGGAATCAGCAGGGGCTGCGTGCATCCCATGTCCCAAAATCGGGACATGGGAGAACCGGCAAGGGGGCGAGCGCCAAGGGAAGACTTGTGACTAAGTGACGGAGCGCGGCTTGACCGCAATGAACGTTGCGGGAACCACGGTGGTTGGGCCAGGAACCGCCGGATAAAGGCAGCCCGCATCGTTGCCGCCCGCGGAGACCGGTGTGCAGGCGGGCAAAGTGGGGCTCAATTGCTGCGTATCGGTGGGCGGAGAAGTAAGACTTAGGTTGGTGGGAATGCTGATGAAATGAACTTCGTTGTCGCCCGCAGTGGAGACGAAGAAGATGGAATGGTCGGGCGAGAATGCACCCGTGAGCGGCGCCGTGGGCGGAGTAGCAGACGTGCTGTCGGCGAAGGTGACGTAGCCGACAGGTCCGATGCCGCTCGGCTGGGGCAGATAGAAAGGAAGTTCGGCGGCCGTTGTGGAAGTGACCGGGGTGTTGTAAGTGACAAAGGCGATGGGCGCGGCAATGGTCACCGAAGCCGTGGTTGGCGCCGTGCCGGTGACGATCTGATTGATGGCGGTGGCATCGGTTACGCCGGTCAGGTTGACCGAACCGTTGAGCGTGGGGTTGGTGGAGAGCGGCGACAGAGTTTGCGTCGTGCCTGCCGTGGCCACCGGACATTCAGCGGCGGGATAGGCCAGTGTTGGCGGAATGCTGACGCCGATGTCATTGAGCGTGATGCTCGAGCCATTGAGCGATGCGCTGAGAATGTGCTCACCGTCCGCGGTGGCTCCCAGGATGTTGCTCAAAAGATTGACGGAATCGCTCTGCGGGTAGAGCTGGATGGTGGCGTTGTTGCCGACCGTGCCGGAAGGGCACCACGTGTGCACAACGGTTGGATTACCGGCAAGATAAGCGCCCAGGCCGGGAACAGTAACGGTCAGATTCTGCGCGCCGCCGGAGGCGCTCAGGTCGTAGGTGCTCCAGCCGGTGTTGGAGTCGTGCACATAGAGCGTGTTCGTGTGATTGCCGCCGAGCGCCTTGCTATCGACGATATAGACAGTATTGGAATCCTGCGTCCATTCGGCAGCGGCTCCGAGGCCGCCGAAGGTGGAGACGATGCCGCCGGAGGAACTGTACAGGTAAAAGAGGCCGCGAATCTGATCGTTGATCAACAGATTGGAACTGTTGGGAGAAACTGCAAGAACCACACCTGGGACCGAGGGGTCCTGTTTTGTGAAGGAATTGCCTGAGGTCGAGTAGACCATCAACTCGTGAGACGAGCCAAAGTAGAGACTCTGGCCCTGCTGATCCATCAGCATGGAGTTGGGTACATAGGGCAGGCGAACAGTCGAGCCGGGCGTGCCGGTTAGCAACTCGACTGAAGAAAAGTATTGCGACTGATTTGGCGCTCCGAACCAGACAAAGTCACTGGTGGTACCGGGAACAATGATGTCGACAGGGTTGGACGCGATGGACAATCCGGTCCCATTCAAACCGATCTCGTTGATGGGCGCCGGATTGCATCCGGGCGGCTTGCAGAACGCGGTCAACGTGGCGACGCCCGGGAAAGACGGAGCGATGGCGCCGGACCCTGCGATATCGATCGGATTGGTGGATTCGTAGCTCAGGGCAAGGCCCGTGATGGAATTACCCAGGGTATCGGTGACCGTAGTGGTGAGCTGCTGTGAAACGCCCTGCGTAACGACGCCCCTGGTGCTGCCGTTGGCAAGCGTAAGACCGATCGATTTTGGCGGACAGGTGGAAAAGTAACCGGCCGAGGAAGAGGTTTGCGTGATTGTCGCGGTGATCACGGTGGTGCCAGGCTGCTGCGCGGTGATGACATTGGTGGCGGAATTGATGGTCGCTACCGCGGAATTGCCGGTAAGAAAGCTGAGCGTACCGGTGGACTTCGTGCACTCGGGAACCGCAGTAATGCCCGGCGCCAGCTTGCCGGGGCATGAATAATTCGCGGGCGACAGCGAAGGCGGCGCGCAGAATTCATATTGCGTCCCGTTGCTTACATAACATTCCTCGGCGTCGAGAATTGCCTGCTGATTCTGTGAGTAGCAGCCTTGCGGAGAGGAGCCGGAGCTGGGGGTGGTGACGAGGCTAACGCTGGAAATCGGGGCGTGGATGTAGACGGTGACGGGATTGGAGGTGACTGATTCGGCCGTTGCCGTGATGTAGCCGATGGTGTAGGGCAAGCCGTTCGTCGAAGGCAAGGGATTGGGGAAGTTGCAGTACGTGTAGTCGGCGATGCCGCCGCCGCTGTTGCGGTTCCAAGTGCCGGCGCAGATGCTGCCCGTGGGGGAGATATCAACCAACTGATTGTTGCTGGTGCCGTAACTGAGCCCTCCGGAGGGGATCGTTGCCGTGTCGCCTTTGCAGGTGGTTGCGGTCGGAGTCGAAATCTGGGTGGTTTGTCCATAGGCCAGCGAAATGCCAGCAATCTGGGGCTGCAGCGTGAGATTGGTCAACTGGCTAAGGGTTGGCCCGTAGCCGAGGCCGTTGCAATAATTGCCCGCAGGATTGCGCACGCATCCGGAGATTGAAATTCCGGCCGGTAAGGCCAGGCCAAGCAAACAAACAAGCGTTAAGAACCGCCGCATGAATCCTCCCCGTCCCGCCTTAGAACCGCGGAACGGATTTGAAAAGAAACGAATAGAAGAATGAGCGATCACCGCACCTGCCGAAGGCCAGGGCCGGACCGTCGGTTGGCCAGCGCCGGGTGAGTCGCGCCGCGGCAGCAGGTTCCCGGCGGCACACTGCCCGATGCGGCCGGAAGGACGAAACGCACAATAAAGACTCCAAGAAAAAAGTGTATCAGGATGGGCCTGCCCTTGGCATCGGCCGGAATTGCGATAAGACACTGACAAATAGACTGCCGGGGAGACGGTTCGGGAGCGGAAAGAGAGGGAGTAGCCAATAGGGAGTAGCCAGTAGGGAATGGAGCGTATTTCATGAATGGCTCTGCAGATTCCGGAACATCCCTCAGTGGTTAAAACCCTTTGTCTTACCGCATTCTCCTGACCCGACTCAAGTCGTGCCCTTGTTCCAGAACGGAATCTTGAAACACACCCCGGAGAGATTGTGGCACTGACTAGGGGTTTGGCGGCATGTAGCGGGCGAACCAATCGACGGCGCGCTGCAAGGTGTCGCGGCGGTCGGCGGGATCGGTGAAGCCGTGGCCTTCGTTGGGGTAGACGACCAGCTGCGCAGGAACATGCAGATCGCGCAGCGCATGCCAGAACTCGAAAGACTGCGGCGCGGGACACTCGCCGTCGCGATCGCCGACGACGGTGAGGGTTGGCGTTTTCGCCTGTTTGATGAAGGTGATGGCAGAGCTCTTCGCGTAAATCGCGGGGTCGTCATAAACAGATGCGCCGAAGTAGGGAATCATCCACTGATCGATGGAGTTTTCGCCGTAGTAGGAAAGCCAGTCGGAGATGCCCGCTCCCGCGACCGCGGCGCGGAAGCGATGGGTCTGGGTAATTGCGAACATCGTCATGAAGCCGCCGTAGCTCCAGCCAGCGATGCCGACGCGTTGGGGATCGACGGGATATTTTGCGAGGACGGTATCGACGCCGGCGAGAATGTCGCGCAGGTCGCCGTATCCGAAGTCCTTGCGATTGGCCTCGGTGAAGGCCTCGCCCTGGCCATAGCTGCCACGAGGATTGGGCATGAGAACAAAGTAGCCGAGCGCGGAAAAAGCGGTGGAACTGACGCCGCCTGCGCCGCCGTTCCAGCGCGAAGCGACCGACGAAGCTGGACCGCCGTGGACTGCAACGAGAAGCGGATATTTTTTCGACGGATCATAATCCCTGGGCAAGAGCAGCCAGCCCTGAATGTTGAAGTTGTCGTTGGTCCACGAGAGCGAAACGGAATCGCCCCAGGCAGGCTTGACGCCGTCGTTGAAGTGAGAGAGCAGAACGAGGCGTCCGGTGCCGGGCGAGTGGACGGACGGATGAAGCCCGGCGCGCGCGACGAAGATTTCGGGCGGCGTATTGAAGGAGCTGGCCTGAAAGGCGAAGAGGGAGCGATCGGCCGAGGCGGATAGGCCGGGATCGAATTGTCCGGAATCCACATCGCCGGGAATGGTGAAGACGGGTTCGCCAATGGTGGATGCAGCACCAGCGGTTGCGGACCTTTGCACGCGGACGAGCCGTTGGTCACCTCCGGCAACTTCGTCAACATAGAGGGACCGGTTGTTATCCCACGTGATCCATTGAGCGGATGCGGGACGGTTGGGCGTGAGGTCAACTGGTTCGCCGCCGGTCGAGGGGACGACCCAGACGTCGCCGCCGACGACGCCTTGATCGCTCATGAGACCGCCGATGAAGGCGATTGTTTTTGCGTCGGGCGACCAGCGGGGAATGGCGATTTGCAGATCGTGGAGCGGGCCGGAGAGATCAGCGGGCGCGAGGATGGCGGTGGGTTTGGTTTCCCACCCTACTCGGACGCCGTCCTTCGGCGCCGCGTCCGAGTAGGATGGGGCACCCGGCTTCCCTTCCCACCCAACACGTCCGCCGCTTGAATCGGCGGACGCGTTGGATGGGGCACCCGCTATTGAGGTTGATGGGGCAACCATGCTTTGCGTGTAGAGCTTTGCGACCCACCAGTTGTTTTCGCCGGGAGGGTCCGCGGCGATGTAGGCGAGAGATTTGGAATCGGGCGACCAATCGAACTCGAAGACGTGAAGATCGGGCGGCGTGACAAAGACAGGGAGAGCGGGCTGAGAAGTATCGGCGGAGACAGCGGCCACGCGCTGAATTTCAATGTGATCTTCTCCGATGACGCCGGATGGAAGAGGTTCGGCGGCGAGCGCTCCGGAGGGACGCGTAGCGCCTTCGACGTAGAGAAAGGCGATGCTCTTTCCATCGGGAGAGAAAGCCGGCGCTTCAACGTAGCCGTGGAGTTCGGTGAGGCGAGTGGCCGGCTTGCCGTCAAGATGAGAGAGAAAGAGATCGATCTGGCGGCCGGGATCCGCGCAATCGGAGAGGAAAGCGATGGAGGCGGAGCCGGGCGACCAGACGAAGGGGCCGGCGTTGCAGGAGTAGCCGGTCGAGGCGGCGATCTGCTGGCTTTGGGCCAGATTGTCGATTGAGGCGAGGTGAAGCTGGCCGGATTCAAGCCAGGCGACGCGCTGGCCGTCGGGAGAGATGGCTACCTGAGCGATGGTGCGCGCGGCGTTCTGGCTGGCGAGGATTTCATTGAGCTCGGCGGATGTGGGTGCGGATTGAGAGTGAGCGAAGGACGCGGCGCAGGTAACGATGAAAACCGCAACGTAATGGAAGCTCGGTGACGAGCGGAACATAGGGGAATGGTAATGCAGGACAGCGGAGTTAGCGGGGTTAGCGGGGTTGGCGGGGTTAGCGGAGTTGGAGGGTCGGCAGGGTTGGCATGGTATCCCCGGTCCCCAAATGCGAGGGACCGGGGGCACCCGGCGCTCTGGGGTCGAATTTGGGCCCTTTTGAGGGTGAAATCGCGCGAAAAATCGCAAAAAAACGCAAAAAATCGACACGAATTTTGAAGAGTTTTTGTTGATTCTAAAGATAGTTACGGTCAAAAATCGCGTTTGAGAGTGTATCAAATCACTCCCTCTCGTTTTTTTTGCGGCAGCGGCGGGGAACAGAGAGACAGCGCGGCAGGAATCGATCGCGATGGCTGAGTTGCTGCACATAAGACAAGGATAGCGACATTGGAGAATTAACCGGCAAAGTTGGGGAACGAAATTTTCGTCGCAAAATCATCGAGATGCGCGGGTTCAGAGGTGGAGTCGCTCTTGACAGGTGAATTGCCGGCACCAGAAAGGGTTAGCTGAGTCGGCAAGAGCTGCATGGTATCCCATGCCCCAGAGTCGGGATGTGGGGCACCCATTCAGTGTGGTGGTTGAAGATCGCGAAAAACAGAAGCAGATCCCTCGGCTCCGCTTACCCCAATCACGAAAAGCGTGATTGGGGCCCCAAGCGCGCTCCGCTCGGGATGACACGGTGTGGGTGGTGGGCGGTGGGCGGTAGGGCGAAGGGGCTTGACAAGAGAGAACAGAGGTCAGAGGGTTGCGGCACGGCTAAAGCCATGCCCTGATACAAAGCTCGACGCTTTGAGCTTGCGGTATCCCACGTCCCAGAATCGGGACGTGGGGCACCCATTCCGTTCGTCTGGGGCCGAGGACGCGAAAAGCAACCGCAGATCCTTCGCTCCGCTGAAAACCGCTTCGCTCAGGATGACACATCGTAGGGAATGCTCAGTTCTGCGCGCTCCGCTCGGGATGACACGGCGTGGGCGGTGGGCGGTGGGTGATGGGGCTTGACAACAGGATCAGGGGCGGTTGACGGCGCGGGCGCCGTAGGGGACGAGGAGATTGGCGACGATGGGAGTGACGACCGGCGACCCGGCGCCGACGAATTCGGTGACGGTGTTGAGGTTGGTATTCGTCGTCCAGACATTTCCTGAGCCGTCGATGGCGAGCGAGAGAGAGATGTTGAGGCCGGCCTGATAGCCGGTGGAGGGTGAGATCGCGATGCCGGAGGAGTTGAACTCGCTGATGGAGCTGTCGGGATACGGCGCGGAGGTTGCAGTGCTGCCGCGATTGGCGACCCAGACGTTGCCAGCGCCGTCGATGGCGATGCCCTCCGGGACATTGAGACCACCGCCGGTGTAACCTGTGGGGCCGGAGATGTTGGAACCCGATGCGCCGAAGAGACTGAGCCTGCTTTCGGTCGATGAGCTGTCAGCTACCCAGACGTTGCCGTTCGCGTCGACGGCAATGCCCCAGGGATCGGCGAGGCCGCCTCCGGTATAGCCGGTGGAAGGGGAGATGGCAGTGCCGGCGTTCACACCCGATGAATAGAATTCACTGAGCGCGCCGAGAGTGATGCTATCGGTTACCCAGATGTCGCCCGAAGCGTCGATGGCAAGGGAAACAGGATCATTGTTTATGCCGCCGCCGGTATCGCCGGAGGAACTGGTGATCGGCGAGCCGGTGGAGCTGAACTCGCTGAGGCTGGCGCCGACATTGTTCACCACCCAGGCATGGCCAAGCTGATCGAATGCGATGGCGTAGGGGGCGTTGAGGCCGCCGAGTGTGTAGCCGGCGGACGTGGAGACCGGCGTGCCGTTGTTTGCGATCTCGCTGAGGCTGTCGGGAGTGACGTTCGCGGTCCAGACATTGCCGGATTTATCGATGGCGATGCTGAATGGATCTTCGATGCCGCCGCCGGAGAAAGGCGAGCCGGTGACGGGCGCGCCCACGGGACTGAGCTCGCTGACAGTGTTTGCGCCGGTTGCCGTATTGCCAACCCAGACATTCCCAGCGGCGTCGATGGCAATGGGAAGCGGCCCGTTCATGCCTGCACCGGAGTAGCTAACGGCGATGGTGAAGTCATTGGGCACGGGCGTGGTGGGCAACTGAGGCTGGAAGGGCGAGTCAGGGGTCTGGAGTCCAAACAAGGCGGCGACGTTAGCGCCGGGATTGTGGGCGATGTTGAGAGCGGCGGTTGCGGTGTCAATGGGTTGAACGCCGTTGTTGGTGGCGTTGGAGAAAAGCGTTGAGCATTGCGTGGACGCGGAGCCGGCGGTGTTGGCGGAGTTGACGCAGGCGGCGAGAATGTCGGCGAGAGAATTGATCTCCTGCTGCGGTACGGTACCGTTGAGACCGGGCGTGGTGGCGAGGGCAACACCCATGCTGGGGTCTTCAAGATTGGCCAGGTTGTTGAACGCGTTGGTGAGGCCGGTTGCGGCGAGGCTGGTGTTGGAACTGGAAATGTTCAGCGGACCACTGGCAAAGCCGGCCAGGGCATAGGCGGTTGCGATGGTCGAGACCTCGTTGACATCAGTGGACGCAGAGGTGTTGCAGGCCTGCGCCGGAGCCATGAGGGTGATGGCCGGGTTTAAGCCCGAGCCCAATCCAGGATCGCCGCCGGATACGTAAAAGTAGCTATGCGCGTAGGAGCTGGGACAGTTGTAGTCGTTGGTGATGGTGAAATTGCCGTACTGGTCGGTTGTGACGTAGTAGTGGTTGCTGCCGTCTTCAGTGGTGTTGGCGGCGCTCCTGAGCAAGGAGAGCGATTGGTTGGTGCTGGAGGCAGCGATGCCGGGGCCACCGTAACCGGCGTTGTTGACGGCGTAGAGATAGACGTGCGCGCCGATGATGGGATTCTGGCCGCCGTGAACCGATCCGTGGAGAACCGTGCCGGGAACGGGGCCGTTGTTGGACACGGTGTTGGCCGGCATGCCCGCGCAACCGGAGAGAACAAGAGCACTGAAAGAAGCGGCAAAGGCCACGAAAATACGCATGATGAAGACTCCCATCGCCGGGTGCTGTTGCGGTGCTCGGACCCTGCCTCGACGGACACTAAGCGAAACGCGCAAGACAAATCAGTTGTGGGCGGCACGAAGAACTGCGAGTTGTATACCACGGCGCAAGGCGCGAATCAATGGCTAAGCAGGTGCATGAACAGGAGCTATTAGCCATTAGCTTTTAGCTCTTAGCTTGTGCTGTGGAAGTGGAGCGGATGCGGCTGGCGCGAGCCGGATGAGGCAAAAAGCTCATGGCCAGGAGCAAAAAAGCCGTTGGCGGCGGGAAGCGGGGTTTCGAGCCGCGACGAGGGACGGGCATGAAATTTGTCAACAGGCTGGAGGGCAAGAAATTTGCTAAGTGATTGAAAACAAGCAGAAGATTCAGGGGGGCGAAGTTTGCAGGTAATTTATGCGGTTTGGAGTAAGCTGAAAGCAATCTTACAGAAATGATTCTGACTGACGGAGAAGCCGAGAGGCTTTTCCGATCTTCTTCGGGCCATCACCGCGGAGGGCGCGGGCACGAGGAAAGAAGAAGAGAGCGGAGGGGCGACTCGATGGACGAGTTGCCCCTTTTCCTTTTCCGCGGCTGAGAGCGTGACCGCGCGATGAGGTGAAAGGAGCCGGTGCGGGGAGCGGTGAGAGCAAGTGGAATCCGCTTGAAGCACGGGATTCAGATCGCGCGGTCTCGAAGCAAGGGAAGGACCGTGGATGGGTGGCCGGAATGGTGGAGGAATGGCAACAGTAAGGGAAAACGCAAATTTGAACAAGAAGAAGCAGGGACAAGGAAACAAGGTGGTGACCATGCAGCCGGCAAACGGCGGCAAAGAATTGGAGGAGGAAGAGAAAGGCGGAAAACAGGCCGCAAAGAAAAAGCACGACAAGAAGGAGGGCAAAGGAGGAACCAAGGCGCTGCGCCGTGAAGTGAACAAAGTGGTGAAGGGCCGCAAGGAGAAACTTGCGGAAACGCTGGTGGAGGAGGCCGCACGGGGCGACTTGCACTGCGCAGCGATGGTGTTGTCGCTGATGGAGGAAAAGAAGAAAGACGGCGAGGACGACGATTGGGACGGGCCGGGACTGGCGGATCTTCTGGTGCCGGGCCAATGGCAACAGAAATTAACAGCCAAGAAAGCGGCGAAGGAAGAAGAAGAGACAAAGGCGGCGTGAAAGGCAGGGACCAGTGGTTAGTGGTTAGTGGTTAGTGGTTAGTGATCCGCTTTCTTGGTTTTCTTGCTTGACGTAGGGCTGGGGTGGGCCGATCTGCTGCGGCCTGCCCCAGCGAATTGAGTTTGCGAGTTGCAGTGAGAAGAGGGATGCGATGGGAATGAAGCTCATGAGAGACGGATGGTTCAGGGTGCGGCAAATGACATCGTGGGTTCGCACCCTTTTCGCAAAGAACGCGAAAAGGATGGGGCAAGCGATCGCGGTGTGCGCGGCGGCGATGGTGCTGACGGCGGCGGCGATGGCGCAGGCAGTGAGCACGACGACGGTGCAAGGGACGGTGTACCTGGCGAACGGGCAGCCGGGCGCGGGGACACTGGTGATCAGCTGGCCGGCGTTCACGACCGCGGCGGGCCAGGCGGTGGCTGCGGACTCGACGACAGTGACCATCGGGCCGGACGGATTTGTGAGCGTGAGCCTCGCGCCGAATGTGGGCGCGACACCCGCGGGAGAGTACTACACGGCCGTGTACGACATGAGCGACGGGACGACGAGCACGCAGTACTGGGTGGTTCCGGCGGCGGCGCAAGCGAGCCTGGCGCAAGTGCAGGCGCAGGTGATGCCGGCGGCGCAGGCGGTGCAGGCGGTGAGCAAGGCGTATGTGGACCAGGCGATTGCGCAAGCGAGCCAGGGCAGCGGGTTGACGGCGACTGGCGGAACGCTGACCGGACCCCTGTATTTAAGCAGCGATCCGACGCAACCGCTGCAGGCAGCGGACAAACATTACGTGGATACGCAGGTGGCCACAGCAGTGCCACTGGCGGGCGGAAACATGACGGGCGGGCTGACAACGCCGGCAGTGAACGGCGTGCAGGCTCCGGCGGCAGCGAGCGCGCAGACCACGCTGCAAGCGACGATGAATGCGGCGGGAACGAATGGGGCGATGGAGATTCCGCCGACGTATGCGGGAAAAGATACGTTCACGAATGCGAGCGGCGTGAGAGTGACGGACTTGCGTACGGCAGGCGCGCAACAAACGGAGCGCAGCGTGAAGGAGTTCGGCGCGGTGTGCGACGGACTGACCGACGACACGAACGCGCTGCAGGCGGCGCTGAGTTACGCGAACGCGCACGGCGTGGCGCTGACGATTCCGCAAGGGACGTGCAAGACGCGGGCGTTGAGCTGGCATGGGGAGTCGATTGGAGGATTGGGCAAGCAGGTGTCGGCGCTGATGGGATTTCCGGGGCAGGATGTGCTGGAGAGCGGGCCGGACGCGACGAACATTTTGAGCTACACACGGGTGCACGACCTGACGATTTATGTGGACCAGAGCGCAGATGTGTCGTGTTCGCCGGCAGAGGGGCGCGCGGCGGCGGGAAGCTGCCAGCAGAGCCGGCCGATGGAAGCGAACTCGATTTTTTCGGCGGGCGGAAACGGACTGACGGGAACAATGGGGACGGGCGCGGCGTGGAGCGTTGGCAATTGCGCGATCGCGATGCAGGCGACGACGGGCAACGGGGGCAACGGGCTGCGCGTGGCGGAGATCGAGAACGTGGAGATTGCGGCGACGGGCGTTGATCCGATGGCGGCGGAGTATCCGGGCGCGCACTCGACGCACACGTGCGGCATTTATCTGGCGCAGTGGCCGCAGTGGAGCGAGTTCCGGAACATCGACATTCGCGGAGTGAATACGGGCGTGGCGATTCCGGCGTTGCCGACTGCGGTGCCGGCGGGCTTGAATGCGGATTCGAATCGCTGGCAGAACGTGACGATCCAGGCGACGCACGCGTTCACGGCGGCGGCGGGATCGAACAATGTGCTGGACAACGTGGTGGCGCTGGCGGGGAATTCCTCAGCGACGGGCGAGCCGCCAACGGGGCTGGTGCTGGATCTGAACGGAAGCGGGCAAAATCCGCAACAAAATCCGCAACAGGGATGGACGGTGCGGAATGCGGTTGTGGTTCCGGCGTGGTACGCGGTGCAGCCGGCGTTGACGGTTACGACGGCGGGCGGCGCGGTGACGGCGGTGACGGTGGGCAGCGAGCACGGCCTGGGATGGGATCCGTACGGAACGAGCGTGCCGGTGGCATTCAGCGGATCGTGTTCGGCGCAGGCAACGGCGGCCGTGAATGCGAGCGGAGCGATTTCAGGAATTACGGTCACGCAGGGCGGAGTGGGCTGCTCGTCGACAACGACGGCGAGCCTGAACGCGGCGGGGACGTGGGATACGGCTGCGCCGGTGAACCTGATCGGCGGGCAGGATATGACGTTCTTCGCCGGAAATCTGCTGAAGGGCAACGGCGGATACACGGTGTGGAACGCGGCGAACTCGGCAAGCTACGGAACACAACTGGATGGCGGAGGCGGAACGCTGCCCGGCGGCGGGGCTTACGCCGCAATGGCCGGAAGCGGGCGAGTTGGGACGGCATTTCAGGTTGACCAATTTCCGGGCGCGGACATTGGAGCGAAGATCCAGGCGTGCGTGAACGCTGTGAATGCGAGTTATGGCGGAACGTGCGACGCGCGGAACTTCACGGGCAATCTGACTTGGGGCGAGAGCCTGACGATTTCGACGGGCAATGTGGCAATTCTGCTGCCGTGCGCAACGATCACGACTGCGAACCAGATTGTTGTGACGGCAGGGACGCGGAACGTGTCGTTGCGCGGGTGCGCGCTGCGCGGCGGGACGCAGGCGAGCGGGAGCACGGGCGGAACGGCGCTCGCTTACACGGGATCGAGCGCGATGGTGCAAGTGGGCGACCCGACTTATGCGACGGACACGCAGGGTTTCCACCTGGACAACGTGGTGATCAATACGACGGGAGCTACCAGCGCGACGGCACAGGGATTGGTGGCATACCGGACGCAGGAGATGGACTTAGAAAGCCTGTATTTCCTGGGTAACTCAAATCAAACAGGGATGACTCTGGACGGGACCGGGAATTACACCGGTGGAACGTTTCTGGATAACCAGTTCAGCGGTTTTGGAACGGCGGTGAATGCGATCGGGCACCAGATTACAAACCCGGCGACGACGGATTGGGCGAATGCAAGCACGTTTGTGCGGCTGCACATCGATTGCCCGACGAGCAGCGGGAACCCGATCAGCGGCACTTACGGAATCAACTTACAGCAGGGCGATGGAAACACGTTTACCGGAGGGGATGTCGAGGGATGTTCGACAGCGCTGCACTTAGGGCCGAATGCGCAGAACAACACGATTGTGGGGCTGCGGAACGAGAACTCGACGAGCCAGGTGGTAGCGGACGCAGGGAGCGCATACAACAACTGGATGACGGGCGGCACGATGTTCACCGGAAAGCTGACCGACAACGGAACGCGCAACAGCTTCCTGGATACGTTTCACCGGAGTTTCAACGCGTTGAATGGTGACTGGTATATGAGCCAGCAGGACGCGACGCTGACCAATCACTTCCGGCTCGGAACCGGAGCGGGAAACGAGCGCGGGCTGCTGAATGAGATCCAGACCGACTATGGCTATCGCTGGCTGTATGGATTCAGCGACGCCACGGGCGGCCAACAGCTCTACCAGATGCAGGACCTGCTGAACAACGTGTACCGGCTGCAGATTCAGCAGTGGAATTCAGGGCAGAGCAGCACAAACAATCAAACGGCATTGAATGCGGCGGGGACCGGCAACGTGTGCTTCAACTGCTCGACGAATTCCGGGACCGGGGGCGTGACTTTTGCGAGCGGCGGCGCGACGCCGACAGCGGTGGGCACGGTCGACAAGGCGGGAGACGCCCAGTTTGTGGGGAATCTGCTCGTCGGCGGGACAACGCAGTCGGCGGGAACACTGTCGCTGCGCAACAGCGCCGATGCCGAAGTGGATTACTACCTGTGGCCGGGACTTACGACGAGCCAGAAAGGATCGTTTACTTACAAGGATTGGAACGGGGCCAGCCAATGGTACATGGTGAAGGACGCGAGCAATAACTGGGCGCTTAACTCGGCGACAGGAGGGTTAGACAGCTTCAAGGCGTATCAAAACACAAACAGCGGAGATACCTATATCGACGCGAGTAACTCAACGGGACACATCCGGTTCAATTACGAGACGGGCTCGGGAGCGGAGACAGATATCTATTCAGGATCGAGCACCAATCTGGATGCGGCATTTGTCGCGCCGAATGCGATCAAGTTTCCCGGACTGGCAGCTTCGTCGGGAGATTCTTGCCTGCAGATCGATAACTCGGGATACATCACGAATACCGGCTCGCCCTGCGGAAGCGGATCGGGTTCCGGCGGCGTGACTGGCACCATCAACTCGGGCAGCGCAGGACAGATGGCGTTCTACACGACGAATGGCGCGACGATCGGCGGCATGAATGCGGTTCCACTATCGTCGGGAGGGACGGGAGCAACGAGCGCGAGCGGCGCGCTGGCGAACCTGGGCGGTCTTTCCGCAGCGGCCACAACTTCGCAGACTTTTGCAAGCGCGCTGACCGGGCCCTCTCTCAATGCCAGCGTCAACACGCAAATCAACGTGATGGCCCCTCCGTACAACGCCAAGGGCGACTGCGTGACGGACGATCACAATGCAATTCTGGCCGCGCTCAACGCGGCAAATGCAACCAATCCCGCCGCTGTGGTCTATTTCCCCTTACCGCCTGGCCACTGCTACCTGACGAGCACTCTTCCCTGGTATGGAGTTTCGCTGCAAGGTCAGCAACCCGTGGGACTCAACCCCGCGCTGGGAAGCGCTGGGGTTCTGATCAAGGGACAACCGGGAGAGGATATTCTCGAGGCACCCGATCCGACGACAGTGACAGGACCAGCGCCGCGCCAATCCTGGTCAATTCGCGACATTGTTTTTGAGGTAGACGATTCGGTCAACGCCTCTTCCAGTTTTCCGCACCGCTGGCCGGGGCGGTGGGTGCAGGACGCCGGATGCACGGCGAGCAGCCACGTGATTACATCACAGAACGCGAAATTCAGTTGTGGGGATGTTGGGCAAGCCATTCAACTTAATGGTTGCGGCACCAGCGGGGCTAATCTTGTCACCACGATTTCGTCCGTAGTTCCCTGCGCGACCCCATCCGGGGTTGCTCCAACGGTGTCTGTCGCCACCGCGCCTTCAACCAGCGTCAGCGCAGGCACCGGCACTGCTTACATCTCTGTTGGCGGATTGCCGGTGACGCAGACCATCGGCAACGTGGCCCTCGGTTTTGACTGCTATGACGGCAACAGGTCCGACTACACGGTGACTGGGTACGTGGACAACAACGTGGATGAGCTGACCAACGTCAAGTTCTATGGCCTGAGCAACGCGGATGAGAATTTCTCCGGAAGTCTTTTCATGCAAGGCTGCTACGGACCCTACAATTTCATGGCGAACAACGTTACCAGCGAAGGGGCGGATTTTGGTCCTGCGTTTGTAGGTTCACAATTGGATTCCTACCAAGTGCAGGGATTGCAGGATTCTCTCCAGTGGAATGGCGGCCTGCTGGAGGCAGGTTGGCCGTGGATCAGCTACGACGGAGGAGGTGGAAGACTCACAGGGATCACGCAGATCTACACCGGCAGCGGGTATGGTCCGCAGATTTTGCAGCAAGGCGTATTTACCGGCGACACAACGAATGGTTGGACCATTGACGGCGTCGAAACTGAAAGCAATCCCGCGAATCCAAGTTATGGCTGGCGTATCGAGGGCGAGCAGCACCGGATCAGCGGCTTTCTTGGCGGCATCATCACTCAATCAACGGGACCAACTTTTGACGCTTCCGATTCGGTTTGTACAGAATGCGGCTTCAGTGGAACCCTGACGGTGAACGGATCGAGAAACCGATTCGATTTTGTTAACTCGATCAGCGGTAATCCGGTTGTCGACAACGGGATTGGGAATCAGCTTCCGTATCGGGGATATAGTTCTCAATCTTCACCCAGCAGCCGCAGCGGAACTACCGCGAAGACGATTGCCGATCAGCCTGTGGGCGCGCGCACGGCTGACTCTTTCCGCGGCGGAAACGCCGGACTTTACCCCAGCGATAACGACCTTCTGTTTGGCCCGGATGATTTCAAAACAGGCGCGACCGATGATGGAGTGCTGAACACAGCGGACCCGACAGCGTACTTCGGGAAAACATTCCTGTTCAATTCGAGCGTGCCTTTGGGCCTGGTCCAGAGCTTCTACAGCATGATTACGCAGCAAACGCAGGGCTACGCTCCCATCGGGACGGGAAGTGCGGAGGTTCCGGCGACCAATGTACTTGTCTACGCCAACGGTAAATGCGCCGCCTCTACCTCGTACACGATCACAGTTTTAGCAATCGTTCCGAACGTAAGCTACACGACCATTGGCACGATCTCTGCGACGTGCAGCACGAGCTACCATGCCGGAACTCAGGCGGACCCCGCGCCGTCCGTATCGGTGAATTTATCGTCCTATAGCGGCGACTATTTCGGATTTCAAGCCAGCAGCCCTGACAACGATTTGCAGTTGGAGTACGTCGATATCCGGCCCTACCAACATGACTACAACGGAAGCCAGCCGGTGTTGAGTCCAACGGCAATCAACGTTACAGGCGGCGGCGCGGCGGTTCCCACCGGGCCAGCAACTTCCGCCTCCGGCGATGTGGTTACTTACACCGGCACCTCCGGCCAGGAGCAAGACAGCGGCGTGGCGCTTTCGAGCCTGAGCGCGAAGGCCGGGACAGGCTCCTGCCCGACGGGACAATACGAGACGGGGGATGCGACCGGCGGCCCAGCATGCGCGCAGGTGGCGTACACGCAGATCTCAGGCACGCCTTCGGGGCTGGCTCCGAGCGGCGCGGCCGGCGGCGATCTTGGAGGGAGCTATCCGAATCCGACGGTCGCCAAGATCAACGGCGGAACGGTGCCGGCGAGCGCGGGCGTGCTGGCGACGAATGCGAGCGGGCAACCGGTGACGGCGGCGACGACGGGCAGCGGAAGCGTAGTGCTGGCGACGAGCCCGACGCTGTCTGCTCCCACGGTGAGCGGAACATTGGCGGGGGCGTCGGAGACTCTGAGCGGAACGCTGAGCGTGGGCGGAGCGACGACAATGCAGGGCAACGCGACGTTGCAAAATGGAACGAACTCGAATCAGACACTGGCGATTCAGCCGGGATCGAGCGCAGACCAGGTCGGAGCGCTGCAGTTCAACAACTACTCGGGCACCGCGGAGTGGCAGGTACGCAAGGACGCGAACAACTACCTGCGCGTGACGGATCAAGTGAATTCGCTGGACCGGATGATTGTTCCGGCGAATGCGAATACAACGATCAACGCCGGAGCCGGCGCGAACGCTGTGGTGATCAACAACACGAGCGGATCGGGGACGGGCGGGTTCATCGTGTATGAGGGCGGATCGAATTCGTCCACTGCAGCGTTCCAGGTGTCGGGGAGCGGGAACACAACTGCGACCGGCTACCTGCAAGGGAAGTTCATGATGGGGACGGGCACGATGGGCGTGGCGGCGGGGGCGGCGGCGGGATCGAGCCCGACCATTGCGTGCGCGCCGAGCCACCTGTGCGACGGCGTGAGCGGGACGGTGACACTGACGACGGGGACGAGCCCGACGACGGGGACGCTGGCGACGCTGAGTTTCCCGAGTACGCACACGAACCAGGCCAACTGCATGGTGAGCATGCTGAGCGCGACGGGGATGATCACCAGCAACACGTGGACGGAGAGCACGACGGCGATCACGATTACAGCGAACACGGCGTTGACGGCATCGACGGCGTACACGATCAAGTACTGGTGCGGGGGGTATTAGAAAGACAGGGACCAAGGGAACAAGGGACCAAGGGAACGAGGGACCAAGGGAGCGAGGGACCAAGGGACGTAGGGACTGGGGGACGAGGGTTGGTTGCAAGAATACTCGAAGTCGAATGAAAGACAACCCTCAGGGGCTGAAGCCCCATGTTTCATGCGGCCTTTGTGGCACGACTGAAGTCGTGCCCTTTCAAGGCCCATTGATGCAAACAGCTCGATTGACTTCGTGGTGATCGACTGCGGCAGTGGGATTGCGACACCCGCGACAGATCAAACAAAGGGCAACCGCGACAAAGACAACACAGATTGATGAGTCGAGATTGGAGGTGCGGCTCGGGGCGGAGTTGCGCCTTCGCTTGGCGCGCGACTGGGGCGGTTGCGCGCCAAGCCTGCATGTGGGGCAGGATTGCGGCGAGAAACCTGATAGGAGGGACAGGTGGCGGCAGTAGATGAGGCAAGCGCAGCAAGGTTGCGTTGGGTGAAGAAGATCCTGAGAAAGCCAGACAGAGAGGCGTTGGAGGCGCTCGGAAAAAATCTCGACGGGCCGTCGATTCCCGGCGGCGGAATCACGGTGGCGATGGCGGCGGCGGCGGAATTGCTGGTGGTGAGGACGCGCGAAGGAAATCCGACGAAGCTGGAGGCCAATGCCGTTCAGATGGCGTTTGAGGAGAAACGCGGCCAGCGGAATATTGTGCTGAAGGCGCGGCAGATGGGGCTGACGACATGGGTGGCGGGGCGATTTTTTCTCAAGACGATCACGCAGCCGGGAACGCTGACGCTGGAAGTGGCGCACACGCAGGAGGCGGCGGAAGAGATTTTCCGCATCGTACACAGGTTTGTGGATTGGCTGCCGGACAGGGCGCGCAAGGGAGCGCTGAGGACGGCGCGGTCGAATGTGCGGCAGATCGTGTTTCCGCGGATCGATGCGCAGTATCGCGTGGTGAGCGCGGCCGACCGGAACGCGGGGCGGGGATTGACGGTGCAGAACCTGCACTGCTCGGAGATT
>Ga0181535_10003086_pt1 | contig 19636 bp, 17 predicted proteins | sample PEATcosm2014_Bin_44_FD_119774 | JGI IMG/M metagenome (GOLD analysis project Ga0181535, IMG submission 119774) | Peatland microbial communities from MTU Mesocosm Facility, Houghton, MI, USA - PEATcosm2014_Bin17_30_metaG | ecosystem: Environmental > Terrestrial > Soil > Wetlands > Peat | place... | reverse complement strand
CCCGAAGTGTCATCCTGAGCGAAGCGAAGGATCTGCTTTTCGCTCCGGCCCACGTTTTCCGATGGTGGCCCATATTTGCCATCTGTTGGCAAATGTGGGGGATGTTGGACGGTGCTCCATATTTGCTTGCATCAGGTTGCTTCTTGAACTACCGCACGCAAGCCGAACTTGACTTTTTCCGCCGGAAAACTTACAAAGCGCTGCATGGACCTCTCAGAAAAGGTAGTTGTCATCACCGGCGCATCCATGGGCATTGGCGAGGCGATTGCCAAACTGTTCGCCGACCATGGTGCGGCCATCGTTTTTTCCTCACGCGACCAGGCACGGGCGGAGGCGGCTCGCGCCAGAGTTGGACGCCCGCAGCAAAGCCTGGCCGTAGCTTGCGATGTCTGTGATCCCGCGCAGATTTCAGCTCTGCTCCGCGCCTCCCTGGAGCGCTTCGGCCGGGTGGACGTCTGGGTGAACAATGCGGGCTTCGGCTTGATCGATTCCATTGAGCACATGGATCGCCAAGCCTACCGTCGCATGTTTGAAACCAATTTGTTTGGCGCCATCGATGCCATGCAGCAGGTGATCCCCGTGATGAAACGGCAGCAATCCGGGTGCATCATCAACATCTCCAGCGTGGCCGGCTACATTGCGGTGCCTTACATGGGTGCTTACGGGGCAACCAAGCGCGCGCTGAATGGGATCAGCCGCGCCGCCCGCCTCGAACTCGAAGGCACTGGCGTCTCCGTGGTCAATATCTGCCCCGGCTACGTGAAAACCGATTTCGGAGAGAATGCCGTGCGCGGCTCGGAAGGGAAGCGAATCTCCGCCAGCATTCGGCGGGGAATTACCGCCGAGCGCGTCGCCCAGGCCGTGCTGCGCGCCTACCAGTGCAACATCACGGAGACCGTGGTTCCCTGGGAGAATCGCATCGCCATTGCCGCAGCGTTTCTCGCGCCGTTCGTCATCGATTTCGCGCTCAGACGCCTGCTCAAGGAGCAGCAAAAGCGTTGACGGCCGCGAGCCACGCTCGGCGACGCGAGTCGAGGAATGAGTCGTGCTGCTAAGAATAAGTTGTGCTGCGAGTGAGCCGTGCTACTTCTGCTAAGGCTGGTGGCCCATTCTAGCCCGCAGTTGGCTAGAGTGGGGTAGTAGTTTTGCAATCGTAGTCGTGGGCAGGTGAACGGCCCATAATCTGCTGCAGTTAGCAGATGTGGGACCCTGTTAAACACACCAAACACGGGTGAGCGAAGCGAAGGATCTGCTGTTCCTGCGGCGACGAAAAGACCTGCGATTTCGATATTATCGGGAGTTTGTTCACCGCTCCAAGTCATCCAGCATGAGCTGCATCTCGGATTCCGCGTGATGATTTCCGCTGCGTTTGGCGGCGGCAATTCCGTCGCGAAGCGTTTGCGCCGCTTCGGCCCGGCGATCCGCGCCTGCCAGCGATTGTGCGGCCATGAAGTAAGCGTTGGCGTAATCGGGATTCTTTTCCAGCAGCAGCTTGAACTCGGCGACCGCCGCATCCACATTGCCGGAGTTGGAGTACTCCATTGCCAGCGCATAGCGGGTCAACAGGTTGTTCGCATCCTGAGCAAGAATTTCCTTGAGTTGTTCCACTCGACTCTGTCCCATCAGTATCCTCTGTGTGCGGCGATCCGCAACATCTTATCGCACTCCGGCCCGCCTCTGAGACGTTATCCCACGAGAAACCGTTTGCAGTTTCATTCTGAGCGAGCGCAGCGAGCGAAACCCCTCTTCGAAGTGTCATCCTGAGCCAAGCGAAGGATCTGCTGTTCGCTGTGTTTGCCGGTCAAGGTTGGTGGCCCACATTTGCGCAGCCGCAGGCGAAGCTAATGTGGGCCTTGCTATCTGCTCGGAAGTTTGCCGGCTGCCCCGGGGTTCCGCGCCGCGTTGTTCGGCGCAAACCTGGGACGGTAGCTTTCGTGCATGCCGCGAATTGTCCTCTCACCCGGCGGGTCTGTAGAATAGCGGTACTTGATGTTGTCCCGCTGTTGCGGCGTGGACGCTGCGCGATTCTCACTGAGACAGATACTATGTGTTGCCCTTATTTCATTCCGGAGCGGCGTCACGATGCCGATCTCTGGCTTTGGCGTCAGCGCTTGCCCCTGGGTGACGCTTTCCGCGGTTGCTGTTCGGCTCCCGGGCACCAGGGAGAGCAACCAGATGACGCGGCTTTGCAGCAGTGCAACCTCGGCTATGCTCGCTGTCCTTGGCTGCCCGCCGAACGGCCTGCCGATGCCGTCCGCTTTTGTGTGTCGCGTGACACGCCTGCGATTCTGCGGATTCTTTACGCCATCGAATTGAATCACGCGCCCGGCGAATCCGGAGTGCTGGAATTTTCGCGGGCAACTTCCGACTGGTTGAACTCCGCTCGCGATGAGCGGCTTCAGCGCCAGGCAGAGTGCTTCCTGGCCGCGTACCTCCGCCGTCATGGGTCTCCGGCACCAGCATAGCGGCGCGTGAAGCAGCCGCTGGGCCATGAAGTGACGCGTATCCTCGGACGTGGAAAGGATCGTCTGGTGAGCATCGAGAGTGAAAGAGAAGACCGGTTCGACGTATTTCTCAGCCCCAAGCCGGTTGCCGCGTCGGCTTCCGAGATGGTGCAGTTCGTTCTTCCGAACGATGCCAACCCGCTAGGCTCCCTGCTCGGCGGACGACTGATGCACTGGATCGATCTGGCGGGAGCGCTGGCGGCACACCGGCACTCACGCAGCTATGTCGTCACCGCGTCTATCGATCACCTGGATTTTCTTGTGCCCAGCCGTGTCGGCGACTTGGTGCTATTGCAGTCCTCGGTCAACCGGGTCTTTCGCTGCTCTCTGGAGGTCGGTGTAAAGGTCTGGGTAGAGCATTACTTGTCGAACGAGCGAAGTCACGTGAGTAGCGCTTACCTGACTTTTGTGGCCGTAGACCGCCATGGACGCAAACTCCAGGTGCCTCCCGTATTGCCTGAGACCGCGGACGAGAAGCGCCGCTATGAAGATGCGGGACGCCGGCGCGAAGTCCGGCAGGCGGAAAAGATGCGCAAACTGGAGCGCTTCCAGTCCTGAGCATTTCGCGGCATCGGGCCCATACCAGTTCTTCCAAAATGCATTTGTGCAACCAGTTCTAGTTCTAGTCGTGAAAATTTCGCTGTACTCCAAGGTGAACGTCACATGGACAGCGCTGAATTCATACATCGACTGCATTTCGCCTTCACTGTTACCTATCACTACCTTTTCCCGCAGCTCACCATGGGACTGGCGCCTCTCATCGTGGTATTGAAGTCCCTGGCCCTGTGGAAGAAAGACCAGCGCTACGACGATGCCGCGCGCTTCTGGGCAAAAATTTTCGGCATCTCCTTCGTCTTCGGCGTGGTGACTGGAATCCCCATGGAATTCCAATTCGGCACCAACTGGTCGCATTTTTCCAAATATGCCGGCGGCGTCATTGGACAAACCCTGGCCATGGAAGGCACCTTCGCCTTCTTTCTGGAGTCGGCTTTCCTCGGACTGTTTCTCTACGGCGAAAAGCGGCTCAGCAAGATTGCCCACTGGTGGTCGGCCGTCGCCGTGTTCGTCGGCTCGTGGCTGTCGGGCTACTTCATCGTCGCCACCGATGCCTGGATGCAGCACCCGGTAGCCTATGCGCGCACCGCCGACGGTGCCGTCACGCTCACCAGTTTCTGGGGTCTGGTGCTGAATCCGTGGGCGCTCTGGCAATACGCGCACAACATGACCGGCGCGGGCGTGACCGGCGCTTTTGTCATGATGGCCGTGGGCGCTTTCTACCTGCTCAGCAAGCAACACGTGGAGCAGGCAAAGGTTTTCTTGAAGGTTGGCGTGGCCTCCGCGCTGATCTTTGTCATCCCCTTGATCGGGCCCACGGGCGACGGCCAGGGACGCAACCTCGCGGAGCATCAGCCGGTCACGCTGGCCGCCATGGAAGCCTTGTTCGAGTCGCGTCAGGGCGCTCCGCTGGTCATCATCGGCCAACCCGACGTCGAGAAAAAGAAGATCGACAATCCGATTGTCGTCCCGCGCATTCTCAGCTACCTTGCCTACCGCGACTGGAGCGCCCGCATGAGCGGGCTCGACGCGTTTCCGCAGTCGGAGTGGCCGGATAATATCCCATTGCTCTACTTCAGCTATCACATCATGGTTGGCTTAGGGACAATCTTCATGGCCGTCGGCGTCATCGCAGCCTTGCTGCTCTGGCGCAAGCGGCTCTTCGAATCGCGCTGGATGCTCTGGATTCTGATGCTGAGCTTCCCGCTGCCCTTCATCGCCAACACGGCGGGCTGGATGACTGCCGAGATCGGACGCCAGCCCTATCTCGTCTACGGTTTGCTACGCACCGCCAATGGTTATTCCAAGTCGGTTTCGGCGGGCAATGGCTGGTTCACGCTGCTCGGCTTCCTGGGGATGTATACCCTCCTTTCCATTCTCTTCCTATTCCTGATGCGCCGCGAAATTGAGCACGGCCCAGGGGCCGTCGGCGCGACGCTACAAGCGGGGGTGAAATAACCATGCCCACACTCTGGTTCTGCATTATCTCCGTCATGCTGACCTGTTATGTCATCCTCGATGGCTTCGACATCGGCGCCGGCGCCATTCATCTGCTCGCCGCCCGCACCGATCACGAGCGCAAGCAGGTGATCCGCGCCATTGGCCCGGTGTGGGATGGGAATGAAGTCTGGCTGCTGGCCACCGGCGGCGTGCTCTACTTTGTCTTTCCGCAGCTTTATGCTTCCAGCTTCAGCGGCTTTTACCTGCCGCTGATGATGGTGCTTTGGCTGCTCATGCTGCGCGCTATCGGAATCGAGTTCCGGGCCCACATCGAGCAGGATGTCTGGAAGACGTTCTTCGACGGCATCTTCGCCCTGGCCAGTGTTCTGCTGGCTATCTTTTACGGAGCCGCACTGGGCAACGTGGTGCGCGGCGTCCCGCTTGGTCAGGATCATTACTTCTTTCTGCCGCTGTTCACCAATTGGCGAGTTGGGCCGCAGCCCGGCATTCTGGATTGGTATACCGTACTCTCGGGCGTGCTGGCGCTAGTGGCCTTGGCGAGCCACGGAGCCCACTATGTCGCCCTCAAGACCGAGTCTGAACTCAACCAGCGCGCGCGCCGGATCGCGGCCATGCTCTGGCCGGCGCAACTTGCGCTTACCTTGTTCAGCCTGGTAGCCACCCTGTCGATTCGTCCCGAGCTATTGGCTAACTACCGGGCCGTGCCCGTCGGGTTCATCATCCCACTGGCGGTCTTCGGCAGTATCGTTGCCATGTTCATCTTCAGCCGCAAGGGAAACGATCTGGGCGCGTTTCTTGCCTCGTCGCTTTATCTGGCGTTCATGCTCGTCGGCGCCGTCTTCGCGCTTTACCCGGTAATCCTGCCGGCCGTGGACCCGCGCTACAACCTCACCATCCAAAACTCGGTTACAGCCGACTATGCGCTGGGGATAGGCCTGCGTTGGTTTAGCCTGGGAATCGTGCTGGCCCTCGCCTACTTCGTTTTCATCTACCGCATGTTCCGCGGCAAAGTGAAACTGGACGAGCGCGGTGAGCACGGCTACTGATGGCAGCTGCGATCACTGGTTCATCAATCATTGAGGGGATTCGGTCGGGTGCCCCAGGTTCCGCGCCGCGCAGTCCGGCGCTAACCTGGGGTAGTTCTCTCTAAAGGCAGTGGCCGGTGCCCCATATCTGCCGCATCTGGCAGATGTGGGACTTGGAGCCGGATTGGCGGCCCACATTTGCGGAGTCGCAGTCGGCCAATGTGGAGTTGTTTCGCGCAAGGCACGCTTGCCGGGCTTCTACTATTGTTTCCCGGCTTGCTTCTGCCGCTGTTGCAGAGCCTTGCGTTCTTGTTTCGCCTGTGCCGCCTGCGGCGAGCCTGCCTGTACCGATTTGTTCCGGGCGTTGTACTGGGCAACATCCTTCTTGAGCTGCTGCTGTTGCGCTTGCTTCGCAGCTTGCTGTTGCGCTTTCTGCTTGTCGTCCGCTCGCAACAGAGATGCCCCCAGCAGCAGCGTGGTCATCAGCGCGGTGGATACAACTCTACTTCCGTTCATCTTCCCCTCAATTCCTTTAACCCTTTGATAATCCGTGGATATTTCAGCTCTGGATGGCCAGATTGTATCGCCCGCGAGCGATTTTGCAAGCGCAAAGCCACCTCTGCGTCGTTGGGTAGGGGTGGCCCATTCAAGCCCGCTGTTGGCTTGAGTGGGGTAGTTTCCTCCAGGGCTCGAAGAGGCCGGACTTTTCGGCGTATATAATCGAACTTTATCTCGGGCAAAGGGGATCCATCTTGTCTCACACTCATGGCCACGGAGCTGCTCCGCAGCCGCAAGAACCGCAAGCTATTCCTGGCGTTCAATCGATTATCGCTGTTGGCTCCGGCAAGGGCGGCGTGGGAAAAACCACGCTGTCGGTGAATCTCGCCATCGCTCTGGCGCGCCTGGGGCACAAAGTCGGCCTGTTGGATGCCGACGTTTACGGGCCCAACGTTCCGCTCATGCTCGGCACCAACCAGGCGCCGCAGATTGCCGAGGGTGATCGCATTGTTCCCATCGAGCGTTATGGCGTCCGGGTAATCTCGGTTGGATTCCTGAACCCGGGAGACAAGCCTCTGGTTTGGCGCGGACCCATGCTGCACTCCATCATTCGCCAATTCCTCGGACAGGTCGAATGGGGAGAACTGGATTTTCTGGTGGTCGATTTGCCTCCCGGCACCGGCGATGTGGCGATCTCGCTCATCCAGACCGTGCCGCTTACCGGAGCCATTGTGGTGACCACGCCGAGCGACGTTGCCTTGCAGGACGCGCGCAAGGCAATCGAGATGCTCCGCACCATGAAGGTCGACATCATCGGCGTGGCCGAAAACATGAGCTACTTCCATTGCCCACACTGTCACAAGGAGATCGACATCTTCTCTAAAGGCGGCGGAGAAAAGACCGCTAAGCAGTTCGACTTGCCGTTCCTGGGCCGCATCGAACTCGATCCGCAGATTCGTGAAGGCGGCGACAGCGGGCATCCGGTGGTGCTCGAGGGAGAGCAGTCCGAACACGCCCGCTCATTATTTGCGTTCGCCCGAACCGTGCTCGAGCGCGTAAATGAACTGAACTCCACCCAGGGTGGAAGCATCATCGAGGTCCAGTAGCGGTCAGTGTCTCATAGCGCCAGTGCCCCATGTCTGCCTTCGGTCCGCAGATCTGGGGCAGTCTTTTTTTGGAGTACATCGATCCAATAAGCAGTCAATCCAGCGGTGGCACTTCAGCCCGGCATCGCCGGAGATTTGCCGCTACAATCCACTCTAAGTGATGGCCCTCTAAAGATTTGAGCCGATCGTTGTCACTCTTTGGCTGCGAGTGCCAATAACAGTGCTAAAATAGTAATTCCGAGACAGCTTCTGAGCCCCACCACAGCGGCAAAACGGCTGTCGCCCGGGGCCAGCGATGCAGCTTATGCTGGAATCCGTCGCCTAAATGGCTGCATCTAAAGAGGATGTCTGGGCACTTTAGCATGGTCGACTCTCCCCAAATCGGAAGGCGTGAGCAGGAGATTCTGACCGCCATCGTCGAGACTTACATCTCGACGGGCGAGCCGGTTGGGTCCCGCACCATAGCCCGTCACAACCTGGAAGGGCTAAGTGCGGCCAGCATTCGCAACGTAATGGCGGATCTGGCAGAGGCAGGGTTGCTCGAGCAACCGCACACTTCCTCAGGGCGTGTCCCAAGTGTTCACGGCTACCGCTACTACGTGGAGAGGCTATCGGGCAATGCGAGCATCTCGCCCGAGGATGAACAAACGATGCAAAAGGTCTTCCATGGCGTCAATGACGTGCAGGAATTTATGGAGAGGACCACGCACGTGCTCTCGCTGATTTCGCGCGGAGTTGGGGTTGCAGTTACCACTGGAGGTCCGAAGAACGCGCTGGAGCACGTCCACTTCCAGAGACTGACGGACCAGAAGGTTCTCGCCGTAGTCGTGATGCGCGGCGGCTTGGTGCGTGATCGAATGTTGCGGGTCGGACGGGTGCTTTCCCAGGCCGATCTCGATATGGCCTCCCGCTACATCAACGAAAATTTTCGCGGATGGACACTGGATTCGCTGCGCGTGGAACTGGAACGGCGAATTGAACAGGAACGCAGCGAGTACGACCAGTTGATGTCTTCGATCGAGCAGCTGTACAAGAACGGTGCGTTGGCTAACGATCACGGCGGAGAAACGGTCTTCGTCGAGGGCACAGCGAACCTCATTTCGCGCGATAATGATTCAGATAGGCTGCGGCAGTTGCTGCAAGCGTTGGAAGAGAAGCAGCGTGTCTGCGAACTTCTCGCCGCCTATCTGGACGCACGGCAGGAAGCCGTGCGAGTTGTGATCGGGCTGGAGCAGGCGATGCCCGACTTGAAGAACTTTGTGCTGATCGGAGCTCCAGCGCGCTCCGGAGACGAGATGCTTGGTCGCCTGGCCGTGATTGGCCCCACCCGCATGGACTATCAGCACACCATCACCGCGGTGTCCTACATTGCGACTCTATTTGACAGATTACTCAACGAAACTGAATAGGCGTTATGACCAAAGGTAACGGAAAGATCAGTCGGAAGGGAATTGATCAACTGGCCCCGGAACGTGAACTACCTGAAAGCGACGAGTCGTCCAGCGAACAGCCGGGCGCCCAGGAAGTCCAGGCGCAAGCGGCTGCGGCCCCAAGCAACGAGTTCGAAGCTCAGATCGAGAAGCTGCGTGTAGAGAGCGCTGCTTATCTGGATCGCCTTGCTCGCCTGCAAGCCGAGTTCGACAATTTTCGCAAGCGCGCGGCGCGTGAGCAGCAGGAGTATCGCGAGTACGCTCTGGCCGAAGCTCTGAAGCTGTTGCTGCCGATTCTCGACAGCCTCGACCGCGCGCTAAAAGCCGGAACGGCTGGCGCCGAGGACTTCCGATCGGGCATCGACTTGATCGACCGGCAGTTCCATGACGCACTCGCCAAACTTGGGGTAGAACCCATTCCAGCCAAAGGAATTGCATTCGATCCCAATATTCATCAGGCAGTTCAGATGATACCGACCACCGAGGTTCCCGAAAACCACGTGGTTGAGGAACTGCTCCGCGGATACAAGCTGCGCGATCGGCTTTTGCGTCCGGCCATGGTGTTGGTAGCGCAGAAACCCTGAAGATAAATTCAGTAAAACCCCACAAGGAAGAAGACCCTGGCTACTCAGACTAAACGCGATTACTACGAAGTTCTTGAAATCTCCCGTACCGCCGACGATCAGGAAATCAAGAGCGCATACCGCAAGATGGCGCTGGCACATCACCCGGACCGCAATCCGGGGAATCCCTCGTCCGAGGAGAAGTTCAAGGAATGCAGTGAAGCATACGCAATTCTGAGCGATCCGCAGAAGCGCGCCAACTACGACCGCTTTGGCCACGCGGGCATTAATGGCATGGGTGGAGGCTTTGGCGGCGGCTTTGATGCGGGCACAATCGATTTCGCGGAAATTTTCGGCGACCTGTTTGGCTTCGGCGACGTTTTTGGCGGAGGTGGCCGGCACCGCTCACGTGCCCAGCGCGGAGGTGATCTGCGCGAAGATCTCACCATCGAATTCGTGGATGCGGTCTTCGGTTGCGAGAGAGAAGTCACGTTTCGCCGGCGTGAGATGTGCGACGACTGCCGGGGCAAAGGCACCACGGCAGGCAAAGCGCCGGTACAGTGCCGGCAATGCGCAGGCCGCGGCCAGATACGCTTCCAGAATGGCTTCCTGACCATGGCGCGGACCTGTCCGGCCTGCCAGGGCATGGGAACGGTGATCCAGGACCCCTGCAAGCGCTGCAAGGGCGAGGGCGTCGTCAACCAACAGCACGCGCTGAAGGTTGAGATTCCCGGAGGCGTCGAAGAGGGAACGCGCATGCTCTTTTCGGGTGCTGGCGATGCCGGACTGCACGGCGGACCGAGTGGCGACGTCTACGTGGTGCTGCACGTCAAGGAGCACGCGATTTTCGAGCGCGAAGGCAAAGACCTTTTTTGCGCCGTTCCCATCTCGTTCGCGCAAGCGTCGCTCGGGGCGGAGATCAAGATTCCCACGCTTGAGGGCGAGGCAACTATCAAGATTGCCGAGGGAACGCAGACCGGCACTTCCTTCCGGCTGCGGCACAAGGGTGTGCCCGTACTCAACGGCGGCGGTCGTGGCGATCTATACGTCGAGGTCAAGGTCCACACTCCCACCAAGCTGACCAAACGCCAGCGTGAAGTATTGCAGGAGTTGGAGTTGATATCCGGCGTTGAGAACAAGATCGAGAAGCGCTCGCTGTTCAGCAAAGTGAAAGACATGTTTGCCTAGCGTAATGCCCGGAAGCTCAGGAGGCTGCTAAAGAACTCATAGGAGTGTCATCCTGAGGTCGCGCCGATTTTACGCTTGGGATCTGTTTTACTTTCAGCACGCGCAAACGGCAGATCCTTCGCTCTGCTCAGGATGACATTCTCAGAGAGTGGTTTCTCAGCAGCCTGTTAAGGCTAGCGGTGTCATCCACCCATATAGCCACTCAACCTGGAACCGCCCCTTATCCTGCGCCCGGTCCCCAAACTGATTTTCCAAAGGCCCGGCTCGCCGCTGCCACCCGGCGACGACTGAATCGGCCCTCGCCGAGGACCGCGGCTGATATTGTTGAATACATGACGCGACGACGATGGATTGCCGATGAGGTCAGGGACGACCACGCATATCTTTTCGGTCCACACGCGGCTCATCTTTCGCGGGTACTGCGGGTGCGCGTGGGGCAGGAGTTCGATGTTTCCGCGGGTGATCAGCTACGCCGCGGGCGGGTGCTCTCGGTCGCTGACGATTGCGTGGAATTCGAACTCGGCGAGATTCTGGAAGCCCCTTCGGTGCTGCGAATCGTGGTGCTGCTCTCCGTGATCAAGTTCGACCGCATGGAATGGGCGATCGAGAAGCTCACCGAATTGAGCGTTGCCAGCATCGTTCCGCTGGTGGCGCGCCGGACAGATGCTCGTCTCGCCGTTGCTGCCGGAAAGAGAGTCGAGCGCTGGCGCCGTATTGCCCTGGAGGCATCGGAGCAGTCCCGCCGGGCGCGGCCTCCCGAGGTCGCCGCTCCGTCCAGATTGAAAGACCTGCTGACATTGGAGAGCGATTGCAAACTGCTGCTTAACGAGAGCGAAGTCCATCCTTCGGTTGGCGAAGTGCTTGGTTCAGGGTGCACAATGGGCTCGCTGGCGCTGGCCGTTGGACCAGAGGGTGGCTGGGTGGAGGAAGAGGTAAAGATGCTCGAAGGTGCCGGATGGAAATCGGTCTCGCTGGGAGAAACCATTCTGCGGACTGAAACCGCTGCCATCGTTGGGGTGGCAACCGTGCACGCTCTGGCAGGTTGCTGAACGACAGGTCCGCACAGCAAGAGTCTATGATGAGCCGCAAACGGCTCGACGGGCTTTCCGCACTTCGCCGCAGGGTCCGAAGTTGCCCCCAAAAACCAAGGGGGACGATTTCGCGTCCCCCTTCATCAGCGTTGGAAGGCTAACTACTTCTTCTTGGCGGTCTTCTTTGCCGGTTTCTTTGCAGCCTTCTTTGCAGCCTTTTTCGTTGCCATTGCTATTCTCCCTTTCGATCATTGATCGAGTTTGATTGCAACGTTGAATCGTTGCAATTTTCTAGTTGTATAAGTTGATTCGATAAGTCATGTCAAGTAAAAAACGCAAGGGTGGAAGCGAACTCCTCAATGGAGAGATCGGATTGCGAAGAGAATTTCACGCGAACGACTCCTCGCGCGCGAGTCAACGAGATGGGAAAACGGCTTTGGACGGCATCTCAACCGCTGCAGCCGACGTCGTTTCTAGCCTGTGTTTATGCTGCTTCGCGCGATCGCAATGTTTTTGAACGCTGACTTCGAGAAAAAATTCGTCGCAAGTTGCAGGCGCGGAAACGAGATCGACGAAGCTGAATTTGAGACCCTCCAGGAAGAGAAGCTCACTTCAAAAAAAATCGCAGCGCCAGTCCCATTATGCCGTCATGGAAGGCGTGAGCGATCATTCCCGGACGAAGGCTTCGGCGGAAATGCGCCAGCAAACCGAAGAGCATTCCGTAGATTCCCACCAGCATCATCCGGCCTGCACCTTCGTAGCCGTGCGCACAGCCGAAGATCAAGCCCGAGATGATGATTCCGGCCCAGACATTCTTGGCCAGGGCAGCGAACTGGCGCTGCAGATAACCGCGAAAGACGACTTCTTCGCAGATCCCGGCCGTCGCGCTGAGTAAAAACCAAAGCACGATTTCGCGCGTGCTGCGGGGCACCAGAAACCCAAGCTGCCTGCGTGCGTCGTCCAGTTGATTGCCGCCGGAAAGATGCAGCAGCCGTGCCGCGAACGCCAGCACGACCATCGCCGCTATCCAGAAGCCGGCAGCCGTCAACACGTCGATCAGCACGTCTTCGATCTCGCGCCAGCGTCCGCCAACAAGATCCCTCAGTCCGGTTCCCGATTTGCGCGCGCCCCAAATGCAAAACGCGAATAGCAGCCACTCCCAGGTCAGAGTCAGGAGATACTGCAACACCCGGGTGCGCGAGGTGGTGACCAGATGCTGTCGGTTGCTGCCGCCGGCCGACAAAAGCAAAATCGCAATGACGAGCACGGCCGTGTGCCAGAGGGGAGCTATGCGTTGCGGATCACCGGAGGGAGGGGCCGGAGCAGTCGCAGTCTCCATCGGATTTCCAGGTTCATTCATCGCAGCGCAATCTTATCAGGCGGGCCAGTGCGCCAACATACCCGGCCATTGCGGGCCGAGAAGAAACTCGCCGCCGGCGACCATTGACCGTAGGTATGCCACGGACCTGCTGTATCACCAGCCCGATTATCGTCGCCCCTTGGCTCGCGAGCGCTGCATCCTGCAGATGAAAAGCGAGGACCAGTGCGGACTTTCACGGATCGTCACAGACGAACGTGACCAGGGGCATAGGGCGGAAGTAAGGGACATGGTAGTCATAATCTTTCCTCTTTACGGCCCTATGCTCTTCAAAACTCTTTCCGCCGCCGTTTACGGCATTGATGCCAATCTGGTCGATGTCGAAGTCGATGTTTCGGGCGTGAAGCTCGGAGAAGATCACTTCACCACCGTCGGTCTGCCCGATGCCGCCGTTCGCGAGAGCCGTGAGCGGATTCGCGCGGCGCTGAAAAACTCCGGATACGACGTTCCGCCGACCCATATCACGGTCAACCTCGCTCCAGCGGACATGAAGAAAGAGGGATCGGGTTTCGACCTGCCCATGGCCCTTGGCATTCTGGGGGCATACGGCGCGTTGAACAAGCGCGAGCTGAACGATTATGTGATGGTCGGCGAGTTATCGCTCGACGGCGGTGTGCGCGGCGTCCGCGGCACTTTGTCCATCGCCGTAGCAGCACGCACTAAGAAGATCGCGAACCTGCTGGTGCCTGCGATCAACGCTCGCGAGGCGGCTGTGGTGGAAGGCGTGAACGTGTTTCCGGTGCGCTCGTTGATGGAAGTAGTGCAGCTCATCAACACCGGAAACGGTGTGGCTCCGTTGAAGATTGCCGCCTCCGAGTTGCTCGGGCAGGGCGAGCGCCTGGGTGTCGACTTCAAGGACGTACGCGGGCAGCACACCGCCAAGCGCGCCATGGAGGTCGCCTGCGCGGGCGGACATAACATCCTGATGATTGGTCCTCCCGGCGGCGGCAAAACCATGCTTGCCAAGCGCATGCCCACGATTATGCCTCCTCTGACCTTCGAAGAGGCCCTGGAGACGACCAAGATTCACAGTGTCGCGGGCGTGCTCGATCCGGGCGCGGGCCTGGTGTGCGTGCGTCCGTTCCGCTCGCCGCACCACACCATCAGCGACGCCGGGCTGATTGGTGGAGGCATGGTGCCGCGTCCCGGCGAGGTCTCTCTCGCGCACAATGGCGTGCTGTTCCTCGACGAGCTGCCGGAATTTCCTCGCAACGTGCTGGAAGTGATGCGGCAGCCCTTGGAAGACGGCACCGTTTCCATCGCGCGCGCCGCCATGTCGCTGACGTTTCCGGCGCGATTCATGCTGGCGGCTGCCATGAATCCTTGTCCCTGCGGCTTCTTCAATGACCGTACGCGCGAATGCCACTGCACCCCGCCGATGATCCAGCGCTACATGTCGAAGATGTCCGGCCCGCTGCTCGACCGCATCGATATCCATATCGATGTGCCGGCCGTGAACTATAAGGAGCTGCGCGGGGGAGCTACACCCGAGGATTCGGCCAGTGTTCGAGCGCGTGTGTTGCGGGCGCGGGAGACGCAGCTGGCCCGCTTCAAGGCCGCAGGCGAAAAGATTTATTCCAATGCGCAGATGGGATCGCGCCATATTCGCCAGTTCTGCGAACTGACTTCGGAGTGTGAGCGCCTGTTGGAACGGGCAATGACCCAGCAGGGCTTGAGCGCCCGGGCACACGACCGCATCTTGAAGGTGTCGCGAACGATTGCGGATCTAGAGAATGTGGGCCAGATTGAAGTCAAACATATCGCCGAAGCCATCCAATACCGCAGTCTCGACCGGAGTTATTGGGCCTGACAATACTCGCGCACATATTGAAATGTAAGGGTGACTGAAGGCGAATTTCGGCACATCCTGTCGCGGGCGTCTAGTACTGTGGTAAAATTACCACAACATCAAAATTAAGTAATACTTTTCCACGTCCGGGCCGTAGTACCGCCTTCCGAACGTCCTATTCTCTGTTTTTTCAGCTGTTTAGACGAATGTCGAAAAATCTTGACCGAAACCCGCTCCAGTGTTTATCTTATGTGTTGTGGCCTGAGATGGCTGGTTTGCCCGTGTGGACTGTGGTTGAGGGTCTCCCGTTGGGCAATTTGGTGTGTCTGGCCGAGTAGAAAATCTCGGTTCCCCCAGCAAAACTATAAGCGCGCAAAAGGGTTTCAAGTGTTGGGTAGCCTTTGTGCATCCGTAACAATCAGGTCTTGAGGGTGTTTGGGCCATCAGAAGAAGCGGAGAGCAACTGAAAGAGCGACTCCGGTTCGGGTCAATGCATCTAAATGGTTGCGGTTTGGAATCCAGGCTCCCGATACCGAGACCCCCGTTCAAATTCAAAAAGCGCATGCCGTAAAGGCCCTTTTTCGGTAGTCAGCGCACAATGGAGCAACTTATGCGTTCAGATAAAGTTTTTGAGGCTTTACATACATTGCAGAATCGTTATATGCTCTGCCAGCTTGCTTCCAAAGCTACCCGTAAGTTTCATAAGCCGAGCACCAGAATTCAAGACACAACCAATGAGGTATTGAACCGGATTGCGGGTTCGGAGCGGCAGGACGTTTTAACTGAACCGAAAAATGTGAGCGAAGCGCAGCGTCGCGCTGCCTAGGCGGTTTTGCAGGCTGAGGCTTGGTCCAATCATGCCGTCCGGGCCTGGATTGGACCAGGATGGCCTGCTCTTCGCCGCGCGCCATCCGTGCGTTGCGCAATTTCTTCTGACCTTCCTGTATTCATTCCCGTAGGTGACCATGACCATCGCTGAACTAAAAGAAAAAAACATTACCGAGCTAACCCGAATTGCTCGATCACTCGAGCTGCCGGGCGCCAGTGGACTGCGCAAGCAGGATTTGATCTTCAAAATTCTGCAGGCCCAGAGCGAAAAAGAGGGGCACATCTTCGCCGAAGGCGTGCTGGAGATTCTGCCCGACGGCTATGGCTTTCTCCGCTCACCCGACTACAACTACCTTCCCGGCCCCGACGATATCTATGTCTCGCCGTCGCAGATCCGCAAGTTCGATTTGAAAACCGGAGACACCATCAGCGGCAACGTGCGTCCACCGCACGAGGGAGAAAAATACTTCGCGCTGGTCAAGATCGAGGCCGTCAACTTCGAGTCTCCGGAAGAGGCGCGTAACAAGATTTTGTTTGACAATCTCACGCCGCTGTATCCGGAAGAGCGTATCAAGCTCGAGACTGTCCGCGAAAACATCAGTTCGCGCGTGATGGATCTTCTGACTCCGATCGGCAAGGGACAGCGCGGACTGATCGTGGCTCCGCCGCGCACCGGCAAGACCATGCTGTTGCAGAACCTGGCAAACTCGGTCACCACGAATCATCCCGAGGTCGTGCTGATCGTGCTGCTGATCGATGAGCGGCCCGAAGAAGTCACCGACATGCAACGCTCGGTCAAGGGCGAGGTCATCAGTTCGACCTTCGATGAGCCGGCGGCGCGGCACGTGCAAGTCGCCGAGATGGTGATCGAAAAGGCCAAGCGCCTGGTTGAACACAAGCGCGACGTGGTGATCCTGCTGGACTCGATCACCCGGTTGGCGCGGGCCTACAACACCATTGTTCCGCCCTCGGGCAAAGTGCTCTCCGGCGGCGTCGATTCCAACGCCTTGCAGCGTCCCAAGCGCTTCTTCGGCGCGGCTCGCAACATCGAGGAAGGCGGCTCGCTGACGATCATCGCCACCGCCCTGATCGATACCGGCTCCCGCATGGACGACGTGATCTTTGAAGAGTTCAAGGGAACCGGCAACATGGAAATTATCCTCGACCGCAAACTGGTCGACAAGCGCGTCTTCCCGGCCATCGATATCCAACGCTCGGGCACGCGCAAGGAAGAGCTGCTGATCCCCAAGGAAGACCTGGCACGCATCTGGGTACTGCGCAAGGTACTCAACCCGCTGTCGCCGGTGGAGGCCATGGAGCTGCTAATCGACAAACTCAGCAAGACGCGGGCAAACGCCGACTTCCTCTCGAACATGAGTTCGCTTTAGTCACAACAGCGGTATCCAATTAGGCAAACCAGCCCGGCGCGAGCCGGGCTTTTGCTTTGAAAGCCGACAAAAAAAGGCCCGCCGAAGCGGGCCTCATGAGAGAGGATGATTTACTGTGCTCCGGCAGTCGGAGTTGCCGTGCGACTGGTCTGGAACCGCGTCAGGTATGGGAATACGGGTGTCACTTCGAAAGGCATCTTTTCACGGGCATTCAGCAGGGCGACCGGCCTGGCTTTGCTGATTTCGACTCTCCCGGTCCATGGGTCAAGTTTGATGCGACCGCCGAGCGGCAATGCCGCGACTTGGTCGAGTTTGGCCTGGTCCAGATTCGGCGCTTGCGTCATTACGGATGCGAGGCGAGGTCCGGCAGCGGTCATCAGTGAATTGCCAATCTGTGCTCGAATCAACTTCGGCAACGCACCCCGGCTCTGATTAAGCTGTTTCATGAAGAGCCCAACGGTCACTAGCTTGTCCTTGTAGGGCGAGTTCTGCAGAATCTCCAGGCTCTTCTTATCGGCCTGTTGTTCTTCCTCAGCGGAACGCGCCATAGCGACGTTCTGCAGCGTTTGGTCGTCGGGGAAAATCGTGCGGTCGCCGAAGGCAAATCTAGTGTCAAGCCGATGTGCCAGGACGATGTGGCTGAGTTCGTGTGCGAGCACCGCGGCGAGAGTAGCCTCGTCGGGCAGCACATCAAGCAAGCCGCGGCTGACGACAATGGTATGGCCAACGGTGAAGCTTTCGATTGGCTCGGTCAACAAAACACGGCAGCGGACCTCAGGTTCCAAAACGAGGTTATTGGTGATCATCAGATTCTCGACGACCGTCTGAAGCACCTTCTCGACATCTCCGGAGGGCGCCAGCAAATCGGCGCGCTGCATACGCTCCAGGACGTTCTCTTCCGCTTGGCGCTCCCATGCACGCTCGGCTGCAACAGGAGACAACTCCTGCCCGGATTCGCTTTGGTCTTTTACGGTGTCCACGGGTTCAACCAGGATCTTGGTGAAAGCGTCCTGCGACATGTCGCGGCCAGTGTTGTAGCCCCACAAGCGCGTCACTGCCTTAAAGGCAGTATTCTTCATCGAGGTAATATGGATATTGGATTCCTCGCTATAGATGTAGGAGGGCAGCCAGGTGCCGGGTTGCATATTCACGCGCCAGGTATCGAAATGCAGATAACGACCCTTCGCGCTGCCCGGAGTGAAGGTCCCGTTGGCGCGAACGATGTTGAAATCCACGTCCTCGACCCAGATGCGGCCTACAAAGCGCCCAATTCCGCTCTTTGCCTTCGGTGAAACATCAAATACGAGACAACGCACCTCGCCGAGAAACTCACGGCGCAAGTACCTGAAGTCATAATGCTGGCGGTTAAACCCGGTGGCGTCGATGACTGCCATCTGAGCGAAGCCAAGCGGGATGAATTCGGCGCGTTGCGAGGGTAGTTGATGAACGCGATGGAGCATGGCGAATCTGCTGCCGCCCTGTTGATCGTTGAGGAAGCTGGTGTCGCGCACATAGCCCTTGAACGTCGCCCGTCCAAGGAAATAGTGATCGCCCTCCGGAACCAGTCCCAACTCCTTGTCGGGCCGGAGCTCCTGGATGTAGGTTTCCACCATGGGTGAATACTGTTGCAAGTTCTTGAAGTTCGCAGCTTCTCGCGCCGTGATCCGGTCGATGGCTTGCTCAAATGCGGTGGTCTGGGTTGGGGCAACAGCAGAATATGCCATCCCCGTGCAGAACGTCAGCACCAATATTAGATAGTTTGCTTTGCGTAACATCTCTCTACTCCCGGCCAGTTCAAACGTGTGCTCCTAAGATAGCTGAAAAACGCCTCTTAAGACAGCTGAAAAAGAATATGCAAGGTCGCGGTCGAATCCACCGGATGCCCTTCGTGCTGGGCCGGAGAGAAACGTATCTTCTCCGCCGCCCGCGTGGCCGCCTCGTCTAAACCAAAGCCTAGGCCGTGCAGGACGCGCAGCACCTTAACTTGCCCGGTCGCGGTGAACATGACTTGCAACAGAACTTCACCTTCTACGTGAAGTTTGCGAGCTTCAGCCGTGTAAACCGGAGTTGGTTTCTCCTGGATGGAAACGGGGAGTATGACCACTTTAATCTGTTGCGGTGACTTCTTCGCTTCTGCAACCGGGGCGAGGTCGAAATTGGACGTTTGCACGCGCCCTGGCGCAGCGACGGGCTGCCGCGGAGCGGCGGTAGCGCCATTCCCAAATCCCGTACCCGCAATTACACCGCGTGCGCCGCGAGCTCCGCCTGTGCCATTTCCATAGCCTGGACCGGGCGGAAGATCGAAGCTGCCGACACTGGCGATATTGGCTTGACCCGTTGCCTTCGGGTTGGCCGGCATTCCGTTGGGATCACCGAATCCGCCGGTTTGAACTTTCGAGGCAGCCATTTTCGGTAGCGTCGGGGTTGCCGAACTACCAACGAACACATTCGTCTGCAATGATCGCTCTACCTTCGGCGCGGACACTTTCTCTTGGTTGAAGAAAGGGATTGGCGGTGCGGGCAGCTGCGTCTTCGCTGCGACCTCTTGTCTGGGCAATTGAGGAAGCGCCGTAATCCTGGGAGGCGCAATCAACTCGGGCCGCGCCTGCGCTCTTGGTGCGAGCTTTACGGCGATCGGTATCCGCTTCAACGGAGCGGGTTGGGGTTGTGCTGCAACCTGCGTGGGTGGCGCGATGAGTTCAATGTGATCAAACGGCTTCAGGGTGAGTTGAGGGGCGGTGAGTGTAATTGCTCCAAGCAAAACAATGGCTGCCGACTGTGCGCTGAAACTAGTGGCAAATGACCGCCATCGGCATTGAGCGTCCGGCAAAACACCAAAGAGTATGCTTCCGTCTATTTGACTCATGTCCTTTCCAGCGAGGCCTTCCGATG
>Ga0181535_10003083_pt1 | contig 19641 bp, 17 predicted proteins | sample PEATcosm2014_Bin_44_FD_119774 | JGI IMG/M metagenome (GOLD analysis project Ga0181535, IMG submission 119774) | Peatland microbial communities from MTU Mesocosm Facility, Houghton, MI, USA - PEATcosm2014_Bin17_30_metaG | ecosystem: Environmental > Terrestrial > Soil > Wetlands > Peat | place... | reverse complement strand
GCGGTACCGGCGGCTATAGCCGCGGTTCCGGCAGCTCCTCGTCAAGCTACGATCAGCGTCCGCCCGCCGGAGCCGACGATCTCACCCAGCAGACCGAGATCTCCGACGACGACATCCCCTTTTGAGACGGGTCCCGGCCCAAAGACAAAAAACGCAATGAGCGCCGTTCTGCCCATTGCGTTTTGCCTCTATCGTTTCTCTAATCTATTTCTGTGTGGTTGTGTTCTCCCTTGCGCCATCTACTCTATGGAATCGTCACAGTCGCCGTGTTCGACGGTAAGCTCTCCACTCCCGACGAATCCACCGATGTCACGTAATACTGATAAGAAGCGCCGGTCTGTCCGGTGCTATCCATGTAGCTTGTTTGCGCATCGAGCGTTGAGTTCAGCCGTTGATAGGTCGAGCTACCCGTCGAAGCCCTGTAAATGTCATACCCCGAGACCGGATCGCTTGATTGACTCGGTCCACTCCACGCCAATTGCACTTCATGTGACTGTCCCGTTCCGCTCAGGCTCACCGTCGTCGTCGCTCCCGTCTATGAGTTGCTCGCGAGCGTCAGCTGGCCCGTCACGGCTCCCGTGGCCGCTGGATCGAACTCTATATTGAGAGTCGCCGTCTGACCGGCGTTCAGCGTGAGTGGGAACGTGATCCCCGAATCGGTGAAACCGGCGCCCTGGGGTATGTGAAGACTAACCCAGCTCTTCACGGCTGAGAAGAGCATGCACACGCCGTTGAACATCATCGCGTATTGCCCGGACCTCTTCCATCGGAAGTCCTTTAGGATCGCGAAGCGGCCAGTCGTCTCGACGAAGGCCTGGTACATACGGACAGTTATCACCGCAGCCCATCGTTACGAGAAGCTGGGCGTCTCTCGCCAATTCCTCTGTCAACTTCTGGGGCTTGGCATGAGAGAGATCGATTCCGATTTCCTGCATCGCTGCCTGCACTTCCGGGTGAACTCGTGGACCAGGCTCTGTCCCAGCCGAAACGGCCTCGGCCTTTTCTCGATCGGCGAGTTGATTGAAAAAAGCAGCTGCCATCTGTGACCGGCCGGCATTGTGAACGCATGCGAAAATGACCTTATACACTTTGTTTCTCCGCTGTGAACGCATTGACGCTGGCGCACCACGACTGGCTAGGCATCTGCACTGGGTCCCACGGGATGCTCAGAGGCAGAGTATCGGCCATAATCGAGCGGGCCTAATTCCCAGTGCAAAGAAACAACACGTTGTATCGTGGCATCGCACTTCCTTTCGCATTTCGAAGCGCGGCTATGAGTTTAGTTGGGCTTGAGCGCGTAAACTTTCACGCTGGCCGCAGCCTCATTGACGTCATATTGCGAGAGGAGTGTTCTCAATTCGTCGTGCAGCGAGCCTGAAGTACTGGGTTCCGGAGCACAGCAAGGCTCCTCCACGATCTGAAGAGGGTTTGTGGCATCCATCTTCGGGGAACAACAACCGGATTGATTCTCCACGTTGGCATACGCATTCAAATCGGCGCCGCTGTCCACGATCTCCACGTGCTCGAAACCTGCCGCAAGCAGCCCGGCTTTGTATTCGTCGATCTGAATTGCTCCCGCAATGCAGCCAACATAGGCGGCGATGCTGTTCGCGATTTGCTCCGGCAACTCGCGCTTCAAGGCGATGTCGCTCACCGCGAGACGACCGCCAGACCTCAGAACTCGCGCAATCTCGCGAAAGACTGACGGCTTGTCTGGCGCGAGGTTGAGGGCGCAGTTCGAGATGACGCAATCGACCGACGCATCCGGGAGTGGGATTCTGTCGATGGTTGACAGGTAGAACTCGACGTTGGTGTAGCCGCCCTTTTGGGCGTTGGCTCGCGCCCTCTCAATCATGGCCGGCGTCATATCGATGCCGATGGCGCGGCCTCCAGGCCCAACCATCTTCGAGGCAAGAAATACGTCGAGGCCGCCGCCGGAACCAAGATCGACCACAACCTCACCAGCCCGAATGTGCGCGGTTGCGGTTGGATTGCCACAGGACAGCCCCATGTTGGCTTCCGCCGGTATGGAGGTAAGCTCTTCGGGTGTATAGCCGAAAGCTTCGGCAACAGCCCTCACTCCTGCGTGATCGCTCGAAAGCGAACCCTCGGCCACCGCTCCGTACTTCGACTTCACAGAATCCAGAATCTGCTCTGCCACGATCCACCTCTCAAAAAACATATTCGCAAAGGCGACTATATTCCTTGCCAACATATTCGTCAATGCGTATAAACTATTCAATGGCGAGAAAACCACCCAGGTTCAACATGGAGCGGTTCTTTCAGGCGCTGGGAGACAATACACGTCTCCGCCTGCTTAACCTGATGGGAGATCGGGAGATCTGCGTCTGCTACTTTGTAGAGATTCTGGGGCAGGGGCAGCCGAAGATCTCAAGACATCTGGCTTATCTTCGCCGCGCCGGAATCGTTACGGCCCGACGTGAGGGCAAGTGGATGCACTACCGCATTGTCGTCCCCCCGAGTATTGGCGCCGCCCAGGTATTACGTCAGACGCTGGCGTGGTTGAAAGAGGACCGGACGATGCAGGCGGACCGAATGCGTCTTTCCAAGGCTTGCTGCGGTCCCGCAAAGTCTGGCGCGCTTCAAGGGGCGCCTCTACCAGCTCCAATCGATTGTTCCACCCCACTTGAGGCCAGATGACGATGTCGAGCCAGCCATTTACTCAGGGTCAGAGATGCGCCCCACTGCAGAGGAAGAAGCTCTCCTTCCTTGACCGGTTTCTTACTCTCTGGATTTTTCTCGCCATGGCGATTGGAGTCGCAGTCGGCCACTCCATCCCAAGCTCCGCCGCGTTCGTCAATCGGTTTCAATCCGGAACGACGAATATCCCTATCGCTATTGGGCTGATCATCATGATGTTTCCGCCGCTGGCGAAAGTGCGATACGAAGAGCTTGGCGAAGTCTTCCGCAAAAAGAGAGTTCTCGCGCTCTCATTGGTTCAGAACTGGCTGATTGGCCCTGCGCTGATGTTCGTCCTCGCGATCGCGTTCCTGCGCGACGAACCAGCCTACATGCGCGGGCTCATTCTGATCGGCATTGCACGCTGCATTGCAATGGTACTGGTGTGGAATGAGTTGGCGAGCGGTGATGCCGACTATGCCGCGGGACTCGTCGCCATCAATAGCGTCTTTCAGGTTCTCTTCTACAGCCTCTATGCGTGGGCCTTTATTACGGTTTTCCCCAGGTGGTTTGGCCTTCAGGGCAGTGTTGTGCAAGTTGGCATTGCACAAATTGCGAAGAGCGTCGGAATCTATCTTGGCATTCCCTTTGCTTCCGGCTTGATCACTCGGTTCACGCTCATTCAAATCAAGGGCGAGGAATGGTATCGCACGCGCTTTATACCAAAAATCAGCCCGCTCACGCTGGTGGCCCTGCTCTTCACGATTTTGGTGATGTTTTCCCTGAAGGGTGATCTCATCGTGCGACTGCCGTTCGACGTGATTCGCATCGCGATCCCGTTGGTCATCTATTTTCTCGTCATGTTTCTGGTCAGCTTCTGGATGGGCAAGCGGCTGGGCGCCGACTATGCGCAGTCGGCCACTCTTTCGTTTACCGCTGCGGGAAACAACTTCGAGCTGGCGATTGCCGTCGCTGTCGCTGTCTTCGGATTGAACTCGGGCGAGGCCTTCGTTGGCGTGGTAGGGCCGCTAATCGAAGTGCCCGCGTTGATCGGGCTCGTGAACGTCGCATTCTGGATGCGCAAGCGATTCTTTTTTGCGGACGGCCGAGTGTTTTCAATGCATCCGGTGGAGGACGCTCCCTAGGCGACCGTCAAGCCTCCGCGGGCTGCGCTGATCGATTCGCTCGAGAGCGAATGGACCTTTTCAGGCCGTGGCTTTGTGATTTCCGCTTCTCACTATAGCCGAGGGTCTTCCCCTCACTCAATGTGCAGGAGCCGCAGGCGATGGCTTCCTTCAATCGTTGGGTATCCTGATACAGCTGTGCTTCGCTTTCGAATATCCGACGCGAGGAGCTTGCCGGCAAGCGGTCAGAACAACAAGACGGACGGGTGATCTTCGCTCAGAGTCCGCTCCAGTGAACTTAGGCAGCCCTCGCAGCGCCCCTCGTAACGTCTAACCATCTGAAGGACGAATAATGGCAACCTCCACACTGCGTGCTCCCAACTCCAGCCGTTTCAAATTCAAAACCGCTGTCTGGATCTTTCTTGGTCTAACTACGCTCTTTGTCTTCATCACTTCAGAAGTTCTTCTAGTCACCGATTTCCCTATGTATCACGCCTACCGTCTGCAGGTCATCGCCGACCGCCATCTCCTCATCCCACATACACTCGCCGGAATCTTCGCTCTCGTGATCGGCCCCATCAATTTCTCCTCGCGGATCCGCCAGCGGTACCTCAAGTTCCATCGCGTTCTCGGACGTATCTACGTCATCTCTGTCTTAATCGGCGCCGCTACTGGGGTCGCTCTCGCTAGCGGCCGTCCCGGCTTCCCCGGAACCTGCGGACAGGCCGCAGCCTGGGTCGTCTGCACCACCGCAGCCTTCATCACCGCGCGTAACCGCCACGTCATTCAACATCGTCAGTGGATGGCCCGTTCCTACGCAGTGACTTTTACCTTCGTCTCCAGCCGTGTGCTTAACCTCTGGCCCCGTTACTGGAGCCATCTCGGCGACACCCTATCTGCCGTCGGTGTCATCGCCTTCACTCTTGCTTCGCTGCTTATCGTGGACCTCGGCCTCAACTGGCACGAACTCTCCACCCGTCGTAACTGATGGCCGGCCAGGAGGCCAACAGATTTTCAGGACATCCACAACAACGTGGGTGATACCCATCTCACCTTTGAGATGCAGATCTGCAAAACTCCTTATTTTCCGAAGCTGGTACCCTCCAGCTCCGAGCTGAGCAGAGGACCGGAACCACCCAGCTGTCCAACTACCCTGATCACCGCAGGCTCCTCACCCTCCAGGACCCAAACCATCACATCTTTCGGCTGAAGGTTGAGCAGTGTCGCAATCACTCCCAGGATGCCACCCAATTCCGGATGGATGCGAAACACCGTCGCCTCAAGGGTCTGTCCTGCCTTTTGAAACGGTTGCTCGCCCTGCGGCGAGATCAGGATCCGAATCAATCGCCCGCCGAAGACTGGCGCCAGTATCCCCACCCGAAACGGAGCCGTATTGGGCGGCACATTCAGCAGCAACGTTCCGACGAACCCATTCGCGAGATCATCGGGCAGGTCGATGTGCTCGCTCTCGACATGTATCTTGCCATTCTTGTCGGCTGTGCGGCTGGTCGCTATGCCGGTAGCGGCATCCACCGCGAAGTCGACGGGCTTCACAAAGAACGGTCCCCTCTGTACGTGATGGTTGCGCACGAACCGAAATGTGCCCTGCTGCCTGTACGAGGTCGTCTCATCGTCAATCGACCCATCCACAAATCGATAGGTCAGGCGCATCGTCACTTCATCGCCCTGCACGTCCTCTGTGAATTCAACCCTCGCGATGATTTGTCCAGTCTCTGAGCGCGCCACCATAAAGTCGTGCCTCGGAAGTTGGATATGCTTCACCGAAATTCGTTCTGCCGACGCTGCGGCGCTTAATATGATTGTCAAAAATGCAGCTACGAGGAATCTGCTTCGAGCCATCCAATACCTCGATCTACAGATCAGCTTAACCAGTTGCCAATTGTGCTGGAAATAGGCCCCAACAAACACTCTCACTTCCATCGCCCCACACACAATCGTCCCGGCCGCCAATGCTCCACCGTCACCGCGTGGCGCGGAACCTCAGCCGCCGTCAGCAGCCGCTCCCAGTCTTCCTTCCGGAAGGCCCGCCTAAAGGACACCGGCCCATCATGCCGTACAAACCGATGCCACCCCGCGACCCTCTCCACCCACTCAAACATCCGGCAACTCCACTCCGACCGCTCCAAGTCATTGATAAACCAACCTTCCTGCGCAGTCGTTTCCACCCACCGCAGCATGGCGACGATCTCATCATCCTCAAGATGATGTGCCATCAGCGAACTCACCGTGATATCCACCGGCTTCTCCGGCCGATACTTCAGGGCATTCCCGGTCACCCACGCGATTCCGAGCTCCTTCGGCGTGGACTCCGCTGCTGCACGCGCTGCATAAGGATTCAAGTCGATCCCCGTTAACTGCACGGCAATACCGCGTCTTCGCGCCCAGCCAGCAATCTGGCGCAGCAGATCGCCGCCGCCACTGCCCACATCGACAATGTGCAATGGTTCACGAAGTCCTTGCGGGAGCCCCTTCAGCCAAGCCAGTGTCGGCCGATATCCCAACAGCAAGCCGTTGATCTGCTCGAGGCTGTGCAGGCAACCACGGAAATCTGCATAGCTGCAGTCACCATCCATCAGCTCCGGTAGATCGCGCGGAGAGACTCGCAGTCTAAAATCGTTCACACCACTAGACCGCATGAAAACGCATTGTCTCCGTTGTCAGCCCCGGGCCAAACGACATCGCGCACCCGCGCTGTCCCGGCTGCGCCTGCTGCGCCATCTGTCCGGTGAAGATGACGGAAACGTCATGTACATCGTGGTCGAGTACGGCAGTGGCGATGCGGTTCAGGTAAGCCGTAGTTTCTCGCAATTGGCCCTCAGTTCGAGTTATAGGGATAGACGTCGCATGTGTGTTATGGGGAAGCTGAACGACGAAGAGGAGACAATCAAACGACAGTCGACCTTCAACTAGCGGCGATGTTACAGATCAATCAAAGACCTGATTGACAATTTGGCGAAGTTACTATGGGTCTATTCACAATCTTGGCTGTGCGATAAATTGGAGACAGCAGGCTGAGGCTTACCATCTTCGCCTACGCTCCGTCCAACCCTCGTGACAGTCCTGTTGATTTCACCGCCTGCACCACACCGCGATTACAGGATCGTCATGTCGCTCCCAGAAGGGGCAGTACGATTTCAAGTATAGAGCCCGAACAAGGAGATTCCAGTTACAACGTCCAAGCTGAATCAGATTCCTGTGCGAGATGAAGTTCTAGTCCTCGGCGGTGGCGTCGCAGGCTGCGCCGCTGCTATCGCGTTGGCCCACAAGGGACGGCAAGTTACGCTGATCGAACGCGAACCCACTCCGCGCCATAAGGTCTGTGGGGAGTTCCTGAGCGGCGAGGCCCTTGAGGACCTGCGTGCTCTCGGCATCGACGTCGTCTCGCTTGGCGCCGTGCCCATCCATTACGTTCGCCTCGCTGCTGCCAGGCGCGCCGCGGAGGCTCCTTTGCCTTTTCCTGCAGCCTCGCTCACACGCAAAGTGCTTGATACAGCGCTCATCGCAAAGGCCATGGCCGCGGGAGTCCGCGTGGAGCGCGGTCGTAGCGTGCAGACGCTCGCTCGCACGACAAGCAACGTCTGGCAAGCTACGCTCGACGACGGTACCACCTACGAAGCTCCAACCGCCTTTCTCGCCACGGGCAAGCACGATCTGCGCGGCCACGGTCGCCCGAAGGACCCCCACCAATGGGTCGGCTTCAAAATGTATTACCGACTGTCTGCCGCCCAGACCGCGGACTTGGCCGATGCCTCCGAGTTGACGCTCAATTCCGGAGGCTACGGCGGTATCCAACCGGTTGAAGACGGCATTACGAATTTCTGCTGTGTGGTCCAACGGCGGTATTTTGCACGTGCGGGTCTTCGCTGGGACGGCCTCCTTGCGAAGATGCAGCAGGACTGTCCCCACCTCGCGATGCGGCTTGGCGGTGCGGAGCCGTTGCTCGACAAACCGATCACCATTACTCATATCCCCTACGGCTACATCCGCCGCAAAACCGAGGATGGGCTCTACTGTGTCGGCGATCAGGCAGCCGTAATCCCCTCGTTCACCGGCGATGGCATATCCATCGCCCTGCATACTGCCCGCCGTGCCGCCGCTGCTTATCTTGCCGCAGAGCCGGCGCCGGTCTTTCAGCCAAAACTGCGCTCCGCAATGCTGCCCCAGATGTGTCTTGCCGAGGTCGCCGCCGACGGCCTGAACAACGCACTCGCGCGCGCTGTACTGCCGTTCTGCCTCAGGGTCTGGCCCGGCGCGATGCGCGTTACGGCTAGACTGACACGCGTCACCCAGACCGCCGCTGTTGCTCCGCAGGCGTTCGCCAACTGAATTCGAGCCACGGCAAGAAAGGTTTCGGTGGTCAACTCCAAGGAAGTTGCAATGAGATTCTTCGCAGTCTTGGCCCTCGCGGTCATATTTGCCCCAGCCGCACTCGCCCAGCATCAAACCTTCACCGTCAACCCCGATGCCGGCGAGGTCAAGATGACGCTCAACACGACCCACGAAGTAGTCAACGGCACTTTTCACATTCAATCGGGATCGATTGAGTTTGACCGCAGTGCTGCGAAGATGTCGGGGTCGGTGGTCGTCCTCTCCGGTAGCGGCAAAACCGGTAATGACAGTCGTGACAAGAAGATGAACAAGGACATCCTTAAGGTCGAACGGTACGCAACCGTTTCCTTCGAGCCGAAGACCTATACCGGCGATCTCGCTCTTTCAGGCGACTCTAACCTCCAGGTGATCGGAATCTTCACCCTGCTGGGCACGCCTCATGAAATCACTATCCCCATGCAGGTCCATGGTGAGGGCGCCAATGCAACGGTCAAGGCTCATTTTGTCGTACCGTACATCCAATGGGGACTGAAGGATCCAAGCTTTATGTTCTGGAAAGCGGACAAAGACGTCGAGATCGACCTTTTTCTCGTGGGCACGATTTCAAAGTAGAGAACCGCTTCTTTGCACGCAAACGCTCGCTCCCGTCAAAACGGGCCAGGCATCTGTGGGGGGCCGTCTGAGTCAAGCCAGGAGTTCAAACACAAGAGAAGTTCGCTGCGCGAGGAGTTTCGCACAATCGGCTACTTCTCAATGCTGAGTCTGTTCTGGCCAGTCAGCGAACCTTCGGCCGCTGTTCAAAAAACGCTTCTCGGCTGAATGTTACGGCTTCAGATCCAGCATTGCGTTGCCGTTTCCCAAATTTTCTGGAACCGAGACCTCATCGTGTTGAGGTTGGACGTCGACTGCCTGACGAACAAAGCTTGAGAGGGAGGTCACGCAAAACTCGTCGAAGAGTGTCTAGATCGCCCTCAGGCACAAGTGCTTCAACCTTCACCCTCGTTCGATTCCAGAGTGGCATAGCCTCCTTAAGCAGCTTCCTGGCGCGAGCAGTAAGCATGATGTGTTTGACACGCTGATCGATGCGATCGACATTAATCTTCACCAGGCTACGGTGTTCCAGCAGTTTGAGCGCCGCCGAGAGTGTCGTGCGGTCCACAGCGAGCAGTGATGAAAGGTCCTGCATACCCGGAGCCTTTGGACAATTGAGCAGCATCAGCAGGATGAACTGGCCATTTGTGAGGCCGGTCCGCCGCAGCTCTTCGTCAAACCGTCGCGCTATCATCCGCGCGGCACGCTGAACGCAGAGGCACGGATCACAAATCAAAAGGGCTCTTTCGATCGGATCAATCACGGGTTTCGAGACCTTCTCCTTATCTCCCGAATCGAGGTAGCATGTCGCTCCCCTCCGAAAAAGGAAGACCGGACGGTTCGCCACGGCTGATTTTGACAACAGGACATTTCAATTGTTCTCAGAAAGCGAACTCGCTCGTCATCTAAAGAAAAGCAAGACGAACCCGATGGTCCCGGCGGCCCAGCCAACAAGGAAGAAGGTCCACGACCGTCTACGTTTTGGGCTTTTCGGATGCGTTTGAGCATGCTCATCGGGAGATTCATACATCCGCAGGTTCTTGAACGCTCCTCTGATTCTGCGACCTGCCGTACGCCGTTCACTCACGTCTTTCAGAGTCATGTGCTCTTCTGAAAAGCTCTTCAGTCCAGGTTCAGAGTGCTGCTCCTGATCGGCGAACACGATCGACTGACAATTCCTTTTGTCTTGAAGATTCTTCAAATTCCCTTCGCTCGCTTCGCATAGCGCTCTGGCCATCGTCCTCATAAGGAGGCGTACCGTTCGATGAGTTGAGCCACGGTCTCGGGCTGCTCGTCTACAACGTAATGCGCGCCGTTTTGGATGACTTCGATCTTGACGTTTGCACACCCATGATCCCGTAACGCTTCGGCAAAGCTCGGCATAAGATTCTCAAAAGGCGAATTCTGTCCGGGAGCCAGCACTAGAGGCAGGCTGATCGCGCTGTGCTGCGCTGCATTGAATTTCTCATTCGCGGGAAATGCCCGGTATATCTCCAAGAGCGCGCGCAGATGTTCAGGAGCAGCATAGTCCCGGGCATAGCGGGCGACATCCGCGTCACTGAAGGTGCCCCTTTGAAGAAAATGACGGAAGTAAACAGCTTCCCGTCCGGCAATCAGTTGTTCAGGTAGGTCCGGCGTCTGCTGAAAATGGATATGCCAAGCAAGGGGATCAGCTTTAACTGCATCCCATGGCCCAAGACCCGGTACCGGGGCGTCGAGCAACATCACGCCGCGACTGGTTTCCGGATACCGGCGGACGAAAGCATAGGCCACCATTCCACCAATATCGTGCCCGACCACATATACGTGTTCTAAATGCAGGTGTTCCACCAGTTGGTGAACGTCTTCTGCCATATTCGCAGCGTCGTATCCATCCGGAGTCGCGGCGGAACCGCCCATGCCGCGCAGATCAACGGCTACGATCGCAAAGTGCTTCGCCAACAGAGGCATGACTCGGTGATACTCGTACCAGTCTTCGGGGAAGCCGTGTAACAGAATGACCGCCGGACCGGTCCCGCCGCGCACATAGTAGAGAGTTGTTCCGTTCGCGGGCGCAGCGCCGGAGACGAACCCCCGTCCCAATGTTGCCAGCCCTGGATCGATCTGCTGCCCTGGCCCTGACTGGCCGTGGATGACGGCGCATGCCGCCACCAAACAAACCGGCAAGAGTTTCAAAATCCAACGATCATATATCCGCATTCCCACTCCCCGCTCATCGAGGCATTCCTACATAGCCGGCGCAGCCGTTCCTTCCCACCACTTGCCAGCCGGAATCACGAGCTCGGTGATGAGTTCCGAAGCGTCTCGAAACCGTGGATTCAGCGTGACCGGTGAGTCGGCCGCGCCTCCCTCGTGATATCTCATTTGCCGCCCCTACCCGGTGCTCACTGACGGACAGAAAGCTGGATTGTGCACCGAAATAACACTCAATGGATTCCAATTGCCCGTTCTTAATTCGGAGATACTCCACGTTCCGGCAATCTTACTATACCAACCGGTTGGTATTTTCTAACTTAAGACAAGCCTATTGGGGCCGCTGCGATCAGGCCCGGTTGCGGCTGCCCGGCGCGCGAAGAGAATTCAGCCAGCCCACGATGTTTCTGACTCCCATACTCCACACCTTCGCATCCTGAGCATTCTTTGCCAACACTTGGTACCCTTCGATCATCGCGATCAGGAAGCTCGCAGCCTCTTCCGGAACCAAGTCACGGCGGACCACTCCCTGCGATTGCCCCTTCCGCAAAGTCATGGCAATTCCCTCTTGCCAGGCATGAAAGATCCTCTCCAATCGCTTACGGAATTGTTCGTCGAGCAGAGACATCTCCTGCGCCAGATTGGCGAGGGCACAACCTCTCCTTACGTCTCTTGGCCGATTTGGCAGCGCCCGTACAATGCCGATCAAAGCATCGACAGGGTGGTCCTTGTCGTTGCCCCGTTGCAGAGGAAGCAACCACCTGTCAGTGGTGAGTTTTGCGATGATCTCTTCGATAACGGCATATCCCAAGGCTTCCTTGCTTGCGAAATGATAGTAGAGCGCTCCCTTGGTCACGTTGGTGGCGGCCAGAATGGCGTCAATCCCGGCACTCTGGAAGCCGCGTCTGAAGATCTCCCGAAAAGCCGCTTGAAGCAGACGGTCCCGCGTCTGCTCAGGATTACGCAGCTTCCGCGCCCTACGTCGTCGATTCTTGCGGGCCGTTAACATACAAACCAGTGTGTATAGTAATCCCCTGCAGTGTCAAGAAATAGATCAGAAGCTGACGCCGAGTTTGCGCGCTTTTGCTCGATGGCGATGTGATTGGTGAGCGAGCTCGAATATCACCTCTTGTGGGCCGAGGATCATCGGAAGGTCTGCTTGGTGCACCTCACGGCCACGGATGTGGACCTTGATGGTAGATCTGATACTCATTGCGCTCGTGCGCCTGATCCCGTCCTTTGCCTACAATTCCGCCCTCTGAGACCGATTAGGTCACGTCAACCAGTCTTCGTTAAGCACACAATCAATCTCGTATGGCAGCTCATCCGTCCAGAGCCATGGAGCTTCGAAGCCGTTTGCCAACTCGGCCAGATAACAACCAACGCTCGAGTCGATCAGCGTAGGTGCGGCTCGATCTGTGCTCGGAGCCGTCCGAGAGCTTAACCGTGAATTCGCGGTTCTCGATGGTTCGGAGTTCTACGATGCCTGTTGACCGCACAATTCGGGAGCGGTGTATGCGGATAAACTTTGCCGGATCGAGCCTCTGTGCGAGAGAAGCCATTGTCTCGCGTAACAGGAACGAACAACCGTTGACGTGGAGTTCAACGTAGTCACCCGCAGCGCCGATCCACTCAATATCCTCAGCAGTGACGATTTGAATGCGGGACCCAGTTCGCACCGTGAGCCGGGAAGCGAATACATGCGAGCTGCCGTCCAGCATCTTCACCACCCGTTGTGCCATGTCCGCTCTCAATTCGGAATCGACCAGATCGCGAGCTCGACTGACCGCCTCCGCGAAGCGAATGTCGTCTACCGGCTTCAACAGGTAATGAAGCGCATGAACATCGAATGCGCGCAAAACATGTTGCTCATACGCTGTCAGAAAGATTACGGCGGGCAGATTCGCTTTCGGCAATGCGTGCAGAACTTCAAACCCGTCCATGTCTGGCATCTGGATGTCAAGGAATACCACATCCGGAGACCGTTCCAGAATCCTCTCTACCGCGGAAACGCCATCTCCGCATTCGCCAACGATCTCCACATCTTTGAATTGACGCAGCCTGTGAACGACACCACTACGCGCCAAGGGCTCGTCGTCGACGATCAGCACGCGCATGGCGCCGCCTCCTGCAGGCTCCGGGCCCGGCGTAACGGCAACTCCAGCACCACTTCGCAACCGCCCGCTTCAGGCCAGCTAAGGGAGAATTCACAGTCGGCCCCATAAAGTGTCTTCAGGCGATCAGCGGTGTTTCCGAGACCGATTCCATTTCCATGCCTTTTCTGCTTGCCCTCACCACTCCGTCCGGAATTCTCAATGACAATTCTCAACCTGCCGGCATGCAGCGCGCTCTTGATCGCAATCCATCCACCTTCCCTAAACGGCGCCACGCCATAGCGCACTGCGTTCTCAACCAGGGGCTGAAGCAACATGCTGGGCACCAGTGCATCCCGCGTTTCCAATGGAACAACCATGTCAATTTGTAGCCGCTCTCCCAGCCTGGTTTGCTCGATCGCCAGGTAGCCTTCTGTAAAGGCGAGTTCCTGAGAAAGCGGCACCTCTGCCGTCACTTCGGAATACAGGCTTGTGCGCAGAAGATCTCCGATCTGCGCCAGCATCCGCGTGGCTGCACGTGCGTTTCCGACTACAACGAGGGTGGAGACGGCATTGAGCGAATTGAAAAGGAAGTGCGGATTCAACTGATAGCGAAGTGCAAGCAGGCGTGCCTCTCTGACCTCAGACTCGGCGCGAAGTAACCGTTCCCTTTCGTCGCTCGATTGCTGCCATTGCTTGATGCTGAAGTACAGACTGCACCACATGAAGAGAATAAAAAAGGACCACAACACAGTTGCAACCACCGCGTGCCAGGGTATGACGTGATAGGACAAACGCAAAACGAGGCAAGCTGCGCAGGCGGCGGGAATTGACGTGCCCATGGCCGCTGCGGCGGCCTTCAATTCAAAAGCCATCCAGGACTGCGATTGCCGGAGCAGCCGACGGCAAACGGGACGTAAGGCAAAACTCGCCAGGAACATAAAAGATATAGGCACGAGCTCTTCATCGATCGACACACGCTTAGTCAAGAAGAAATGAATCGATTCCAGAAGGTCAAAAAGATAAAAGCATCCCCATCCGACGATCTGGACTTGCCAGAAGGACCGCAGACTTAGAGCGTTCTCTCGCTTCATCATGAGCATTCCATCTTAGGCACAGGACCGGTCTTCCACGGCTCAGCGCACAAATCCTTCGGCCCATCGCATTTCTCAATCGACCAGCAGATTAGGTCCGGCTTACCTGCGTTCATTGAAATATGCTCTGGACACGCTTGGAGGCTCGATCTAAATCTCTGCGACTAAGTTGGCAGTGTGACCTCTGAGCGTGAACGCGCCCGAAGAGCCGTCGATTCTTGCGGACCTTCAACATACAAACCAGTATGTATGGTAACCAAAGCAGTGTCAAGAAATGCGAAATATCCAATTGGATTGCTTACGCGATAACCGATTGGACAGTCTCATGTCACATGGCATATCCCTCGGACGGACCGTTTAGAAAGTGCGTAAACGACAGTCGGCGGCTCCGTGCAGGGATTTGCCGCGTTGTTCTTTCCTTGAACAATCCGAATGGAAATACCGCATATCACAGGGGCATGGCCCAACTCAGTTGGGTCGTACGGCACCGGTTTGCGTTCCGCCATCTCGGGACGCAAGCAAGTCGAGCAAGCCGCAGCGGAGGTTCGCCCCGGACCGAAGAGCTATCCCCAAAAGCAAGACTCGATGGGATTCCCAAGCGAGCGCGTGCTGAACAACGAACGCGGTTCAGCCAAACAGATCACGTCAGCAACTCTTTAAAAGGATGGTCACATGACACAAGCGAATTTGAGGCGACTCCTGTTGCCCCTCGTCTTGGCAGTCGCAAGCGTGGCAGCACTCGCGCAGGCGAACTCCGAACTGACTGGCATCGTCACCGATCAAACAGGAGCAGTGGTCCCAGATGCGAAGATCGTTCTCACCGATCCTGCAACTGGATTCTCCAAGACGACAGCAAGCGGCGCGACCGGCCTGTATGACATCTCCGGTCTGAACCCCGCTAACTACAACATGAAGGTCATGGCCAAGGGCTTCGAGTCCTTCGCACAGAACGGCATCGTGGTGAACGTATCCTCGACTGCCCGCGCGGATATCAAGCTCACGGTCGGGGCCGAAGCCGAGACAGTAACGGTCGAGGCAGATGCTCTCGCGGTGCAGGCCGACTCCAACGTGGTCAGCACACTGATCAGCTCCGAGCAGATCAGCCAGATCGCTACCGAGAACCGCAACTTCGCGGCTCTCGCTGCATTGGGCATGGGCGTCAGCTCGGCTCTGCCTGACTCCAACACTCCAACTTCGGTTGCGGCGAACTTCACCATCAGCGTGAACGGCCTTCGTGAAAACCACAACATCTGGCTGATCGACGGTGGTGAGGCCGATGACCGCGGCGGCGCCGGCGGCATGGACATCATGCCTTCGCAGGACGCGATCGCCGAGTTCACGATGATGACCTCGAACTATCCGCCGGACTACGGTATTTCCTCGGGCGCCACCATGAGCCTTTCGCTTAAGAGCGGCACGCAGAAGTTCCACGGCGAAGCGTACGAGTTCAACCGCAACACCGACTACGATGCCAACAGCTACTTCAACAAATTGTCAAACCCGATTACGCCTCGTACCAGCACCCACTACAACATCTTTGGTGGTAACTTCGGCGGACCGATCTTCATTCCTCACGTGTACAACGAGAACAAGCAGAAGACTTTCTTCTTCTTGAATGAAGAGTGGCGGAAGATTCTGACCGGCGCCGGCACCAACGAACAGCCCACCATCGACTCTGCGGACAGGCCGATGTCAGGTACGAACCTCGCCTACGTGGCGCCGGGCTTCGCTTCGAGCACAGCCCTGGTGGTTCCCAAGGTTGGCGATCCCGTCCTCAACGCCAAGCTGGCTGCGGATGGCCTGACCGTGGGCTCTCCGATGCCGGTGATTCCCGCCAACCTGTTCGACCCGAACGCAGTGATCTACCTCAACTCGGGGATCCTGCCTGCGGCGAATACATCGGACGGCCACAACATCACCAACGTGTCCAACCCGATCGACGTGGTGGACACGGTGGTCCGCATCGACCACAAGTTCAACGACAAGTGGACGGTCCTCGGTCACTACATGGAAGACAAGGTGACCCAGGGCTATGCGCAGCCTGAACTGGGCTGGCTGTGGGCGAGCTATAACACCGTCACCAGCACACTCGCGAACCCTTCGGATTCGGCGGCCATCAAGCTGAGCGGCACCATCAATCCGAACCTGTTGGTCGAAGCCAGCATCAACTACGACGGCAACGTCATCAACATCCTCGACTCCAAACTAGCGGATCTTCCATCCGGATGGAGCGTGAAGCCCTTCTTCAACACCGGCAACCCGTATCTGCCCGGTGTGGGCGGCGGCTGGGGTGGTCCGTACTATGTTGGGGAAGACATGGGATCGGCCCCGTGGCACAACGCAGCTCGCGACTACGAGCCCAAGGTAGATATCTCGTACACCATGGGCAAACACGCCATGAAGTATGGCTTCAGCTACAACCGCTACACCAAGAACCAGCAGCTGTTCGGCGATGCCGAGGGCACCTTTGGCTTCGGGAACCTGACCAACGACTCGTTCATGGATATGTTGCTGGGTCTGTCGAGCAGCTACGCGCAGTTCCAGGCGGTGCCGATCCGGCACTACGTGAACCAGACGCCTTCGGCTTATGCCATGGACAACTGGCACGTGACGCCGCGTCTCAGCTTGCAGCTCGGTCTTCGTTACGACGCCCTGCCGCACGCGTGGGAACGGAGCAACGCGGTGGCGAACTTCGATCCGTCCCTCTACTACTCGAGCGAGGCGCCGCAGTTCAACGCCGATGGTTCGCTCAATCCCAACGGTCCTGGATTCCAGGTAGCCAACGGAAATCGTTTCTATCTCAACGGCATGGGTCTTGCTGGTGTGAACGGTTTCCCCAAGGGCCTGGTGGTCAACGACTACAACACGCTGCAGCCCCGCGTCGGCTTTTCTGAGGATCTCTTCGGCAACGGCAAGACCGTTCTCCGCGGCGGCTTCGGAACCTTCTTTGAACGCCTGCAGGGCAATGACATCTACAACGCAGCCACCTCGCCGCCGTTCGCTTTCAGCCCGAGCGCAAGCAAGGTGTATCTGAGCACCCCAAGCACCAGTTGGGTCACCGGCGCAACCGCCGCAACCCCGACGTTTCCGGCGGAAATGGCCAACCTTGCCAAGACCTACAAAGCACCAGCTGCTGCGCAGTTCAGCTTCGGCATACAGCATGAGCTGAGGCCGTCGATGATCTGGGTGGTGCAGTATGTCGGTAATCTGGCGTGGCACCAGAACATCTTCCACCACATCAACACCTTCCCGATCAACACCGACATCACCACCCGTTGCAACGAGGGGGACGGAAACGACAAGTATGCCGGCGATGTCTGCCCCAACGGCCAGGCACCGGCCAACCTGGCGATTCCTGATGAGTTCCGTACCTATCCGGGATTCTCCGACATCCAACAGGAAGAGAACACCACCAACGGCAACTACAGCGGCTTCCAGACCGGCCTCCGGATCCAGAACAAGTGGGGCCTCAGCGGCGAAGTCGATTACACGTGGTCGCACGAAATTGACCTCACCAGCAACGATCTGGATGGGGTCAGCAATCCCTGGAACCTGAAGTATGACAAGGGCTCGGGAAATCTGGACCGGCGTCAAATGGTGAACGCAAACTACGTCTACAATCTGCCCTTCTTTGCGAAGGTGAACGGCCTGACCCACACGCTCCTGGGCGGCTGGGAATTAGCCGGCACCTTTGTCGACGAAGCGGGGCTCCCGAGTAACGGCGGTACAAACTACCCGGGACCGGGCCTCTCGCTCAGCTACGATCCGATCGGTCTCAACAACAGTAACAACGCCTACACCAACCGCCCGAACGTGAGCGGAAAGGTCAGCTACCCGAAGACTCAGAAAGAGTGGTTCAACACCTCCCAGTTCTCGGCTCCTGTGCCGGCGTGGCTGGGCGGCCAGAACCAGGGCTTCGGCAATGCTGGTAGGGACTCAGTTGTAGGCCCTGGCCGCGTGAACTTCACGACGTCGTTCTACAAGTCGTTCGCTCTGACCGAGCGGGCGCACTTCGAGCTACGCTTCGAGTCGTTCAACACCTTCAACCACTCCGAGTTCAACTCGTTCGACAGCAAACTGGGAGACAGCCAGTTCGGGCAGATCACCACCGCATGGGATCCGCGTAACCTCGAATTGGGCGGCAAGTTCGTCTTCTGAGAAGACGGGCTTTAGTTATGAACTAAAGGGGACCGGCGTAAGCCCGTCCCCTTTAGACCCTAAGGATCCAATCAGCTTGATTTGAACGGCAGGTTCACCTCCCTGATCCTGCCGCCCTTTTCCAGTGCCAACCTCATCGCTCCTCGCCAAGTTCGTGTTCTGAATCCTCGCACCGGGTGCGGGAAATGTGACCGTTCCTCTCCAAAATATCGTCCGGTCTGCACTGCGGGACGTGCTATACGGCGGAATATATCGAGGAGCAAAAGCCCCCGGAGCCAGACGATGACTTCAAGGTGGTGTAATCGGCCGTACGGCCGATCGATCCGGCTTCAAGCCGTAACCCGCCCGGGCATGCTCCGGTGCTGTCTGCCAGCCACTGGACCGCACCCCAGCCTGGGCTGCTATGAAGAAGGGCCGCGGCCAGACCATGTCCCACGACTATAGGCGAAACGGCACCACCACGCTGTTCGCCGCCCTGAACACCGCCACCAGCGAGGTCTATGGCCTTGCCAGCAGAGGCACCGCCGTCAGGAGTGGCTGAACTTCCTGCGCATGATCGATCAGACCGTAGCCGCCGAAAAGCGCGTAGCCCTGCACTAGCAGTCTCGTTGTTTTTGCGTCCACCACAAAAACACGCCGTCCGACTTGATCCATTGAGACTGAAGAGAAGATTTGATGAACAGACCTATTCATCCCAATGCTCGACGCTAACATGTGCATGGTTGTGCGTCGCGAGTTTTGTTGAATTGGCGATTACGCGCTCATCGAGATTCCCGGCTCCCGAACCGATCGACTCGTCGACGAGAGGATCGATGCCCGCGGGCAACATCGCACGAGTAACACGGTGCGTCCCGTGGAATCAGCTTGCTATTCGAAGAGAGTGAGTCGAAGCCGAAAGACGCCCATCCGTCTGGAATTCGCGGGAGCCTCGAATCCTGTCAATGCGGCCCCTTGGAACTGACAGCCGTTGATTGATCGCTCCTTGCTTTCCGCTTCCCACGCGCCCCGAGCTCATGACTGTCTTATCGGGCCAAGTCTCGAGCCACCGCCGCCGGCCCCGGTCGCTAGTTCATTGCGGGGCCCGTTGTCCCGTCCGACCACTCGTGCACCATGATCATGAAAGTCGTCACTCGCGCTTCCGGATCACTCAACGCCATCAACGGTGAGTCCGGCAGATTCGCTCCCCAGCTCTTCGCCACGTCGCCCGCGCCATAGAACATCACGTGAGGGTGCCAGTTGCGGGCCTGATCGTTGAGGTACTGCTCCTTCGACATCATGTAGCACATGCTTCCCGGCGTCAGTGCCGGAAGTTCCCCGCTATCCAGGGCCGCCTTGATCGCCTGTGCGATCTCCGGCTTCGATTTGCCTGCCAGCACAAGTCGGGTCTTCATCAGATAG
>Ga0181535_10003082_pt1 | contig 19643 bp, 13 predicted proteins | sample PEATcosm2014_Bin_44_FD_119774 | JGI IMG/M metagenome (GOLD analysis project Ga0181535, IMG submission 119774) | Peatland microbial communities from MTU Mesocosm Facility, Houghton, MI, USA - PEATcosm2014_Bin17_30_metaG | ecosystem: Environmental > Terrestrial > Soil > Wetlands > Peat | place... | reverse complement strand
GCCCAGATCGCCGCGCGCGACCATGATGCCGTCAGCCACCTGCAGGATGGCGTCGAGATGCTCGACGGCCTGCGGCTTTTCCAGCTTGGCGATGATCCATGTATTGGCGCCGTGCGCGGCCACGCGATTGCGCACCAGGCTCACATCCTCGGCGGTGCGCACGAAGCTGACGGCGATGGCGTCAACGCCGTGATTGAGCGCGAACTCGAGATCTTCTGAGTCTTTTTCGGTGAGCGAGGGTGTGCGCACCAAAACGCCGGGGAGATTGATGCCCTTGCTTTCGCCCAGCATGCCGCCGTTAACGATGTCGCAGACCACGTCATCGCCGGAAACCTCGTGTACACGGAGCTCGATGAGGCCGTCGGAGAGGAGAATGCGCGAGCCTTGCTCAACGTTTTCAGCAAGGGTTTTGAAGGTGGTGCCAACCAGGGATGCGGTGCCTGGCACTTCGCGCGGTGTGATGGTGAGTTTGTGGCCGGCCTTGAGGAGCACGGACTGATGATCCTTGAGCAGGGTGGTGCGAATCTTGGGTCCTTGCAGGTCAGCGAGAATGCAAAGCGGCTTTTTCTCTTCATGGCTCACTTTGCGAATTTTCTGAATGACTGCGACTTTTCGCTCGTGGGTGCTGTGCGAAAAATTCAGGCGGACGACATCGACACCGGCGTGAATCAGGGCGCGAATGACAGGTTCGGTGTTCGAAGCGGGCCCCAGCGTGGCGACAATCTTGGCGCGGCGTTGCGAGGGAGATTCAGTCAGTTTCAGATCGGCAAAGGACATGGGGGCGGCTCCAGACACGATTCTTGTTGGTCAAAAGTGGTTTTCAGCGGATCAAAGGGAGCAAGGGGACGCGAATGTTTCTATTGTAACTGGCCGGCAGGGAGAATCCGGCACCGAAGAATCAAGGTAATCAGGGAGCGGGGACAAAGGTGAACGGCGATTCCAGCAGTCGAAGTATGCACGATCGGATCAGCGGGAAAGCTGGGCCGGCCGGCGTGCGGAATCGTCGGCGATTTGATTCTGGCGTTCCCAGTAGAGAACGCCGTTCAGCTCCGCGCCCAGCAGCACACTGAACGAAGTGATGTAAAGCCACACCAGAGTCGCGATTCCGGCAGCGAACGATCCGTAGAGCCGTGTGTAATTGGCGACGCTGGTTACGTACCAGCCGTATGCGAGCGTGGCGGGGAACCAAATCATGGTGCCCGCAATGGCGCCGGGCGCGACCCAGAACCAGCGCTCCGTCCGGCGAGTGCCGAAATGGTAGAGAGCCGTGAGAACAGCCACGATGGCGGCAAAGCTGACCGCCCAACGAACCGTGCGCCACAAGAGAACGACGAAGCGGCGCATATCGTGGCCCGAGTTCACAATCATCCAATGCTCGATCTGGTGGCCGAAGACGATGAGAAGCGAGGCCAGCGAAAGCGGAATGAGCGCAATAAAGACCAGCAGCAGCGCGCGGGCGCGCCGTCCCCAGAAGGTCCAGCTCTCTGGCGGAAGCCGGTAGGCGCGACGAAACCCTTCCATCAGCGACAACATGACGCCGAGTCCCGCGAAAAGGCTGAGACCGGTGGCTGACAGGATCAGCTGACCGGAGTGGAACTGGTGATTGAGAATGGCGGACTGAACCAGATCGAGTGTATCCGCGGGGAGAAACTGCTCGAGGACGACGCGCGTTTCGCCCACCAGCGACGGCCCCTCCTCCACCTGCGCCACCAGCGTGGTGATCACCAGCAGGGCGGGGAAGAACATGAGCATTCCGGAATAGGCCGCGGCTTTCGATGTGTTGACAACATCGTGGATAAAAGCCTGAATCAGCGCTTCCCGAATTCTGACCAAATAGCCGCTCATCGACGTTACAAGCCAGAGTAGAGCATCGGCGGGGTTTACGGCGATAAAAACAGAGACCGAGGGACCGAGGGAACAAGGAAAAACAGCTCAGCGGGACAGCCGGCCGTCTCACGAATCGAGGGACCGAAGCGGCCGGCGATCTGAATTCGGATCAGAATGCTCGAAACGTCAGCGATCGGTGCAGGAGTAGCAAGGATCGATGGAGGCCTGGATCAGCGGCGTATCGGCGAGACGCGCTCCGCGCACCATCCAGCGCACCGCGGGCATGTTCGCATAAGTGGGCGTGCGCACGTGGACGCGCGCGGGATTGCGCGAGTTTTCCTTCCAACTGACGCTGTACATCACTTCGCCGCGCGGTGCTTCAACGCGGCTGGTGGCCGTGCCGGTGGCGAAGACCAGCTTTTCCGGCGCCGACGAGATTTCGCCGGGCGCCATCCTGGCCAGCGCCTGGCGGATGATGTTGCAGCTCTCGATGATTTCCAGAGCGCGAACGAAGAGCCGGGCGCGCACGTCGCCGGCCTGCTCTACCGGAACTTCGAATTTCATCTCCGCGTATGCCGCGTAGGGCGCGTCGCGGCGCAGGTCCTGCGGTATGCCCGAGGCGCGAGCCGTGGGGCCGACGACGGCGCAGGAGACAGCCTTCTCGTGCGTGAGCACGCCGATGCCGGCGCAGCGCGAGCGCGCAGTGGAACTTGTTGTGAAGATGGGAATCACCGTGCGCATCATCTCTTGCTCCAGCGCGTCGATCATGGGCACCAGCGCGAGGGGGTCTTCGATGTTGCGATTGACGCCGCCCACGTGATTCATGGAGTAGTTGACGCGGTTGCCGGAGATGGCTTGTAGCACATCCATCACTTTTTCGCGCAGCGCGAAGCAGGTCATGAACATGGTTTTGAATCCCATGAGCTTGGCTGCGATGCCGGCCCACAACACGTGAGAGTGCAGGCGCTCCAGTTCGGCCATCACCACGCGAATGTACTGCGCGCGCGGAGGAGCCTCAATGCCGGCCAGCTTTTCCATGGATTGGCACAGCGTGAGCGTGTGAATGAAGGAACAGATACCGCACACGCGCTCCATGAGCGCGATGACCTGAACGTAGTTGCGCGTTTCGGCTAAATGCTCGATGCCGCGAAAGTTGAAGCCGATGTTGAGCTCGGCATCCTTCACCGTCTCGCCTTCGCAGATCATCTCGAGCTTGTAGGGCTCTTCAAGGCCGGGATGGTAGGGTCCCATGGGGATCTTGTAGCTCATTTTGCGACCTCCTTTTGTCCACACATGCCTGAAGCTGGATCGTCCTGCACCGGGGCAACGCGCAGATTCACGCCTGGTTTTTCGCCTTCGCGCAGCATCAGCGGCTCGTACACGCGTCCTGTAAACACGATGGCGAACCCCTCGTGCACCTCGCGCTCAATCCAGTCCGCGGCATCGATGATGTCGACAATGCTCTCAGTCGTTTTTCCGTCGATTTGAAATGGAATTCCGAGCAAGCGGCCATCGAGGTCCCAGTGATATTCAAGGCGGAATCCGGTATCGCCGGGCAGCTCGTAGGCGGTGATGGTGATGAAGCGCGCACCGGCGGCACTCATGGCCCAGGCCGCATCGCGGACGCGCGCGACGCCTGGGTTCAGCCAAAGCGTGCCGAGCCTCTCAACCCACGGCTCGGCGGTTCCCAGCTTTTCGCGAATGGTATCGAGATTGGTGTCGAGTGCGGTCATTGTGCGCCTCCAGTTGCGGGTGTAGCGCCGGCCTCCAGGCCGGCTGTTGTGCGGGCGTCCCCGCCCGCACTCCTCGCGGTGGCCGTTGTCGCCATTTTCGCCGCGGGCGGCCTGCGCGCCACGGTGTAGGACTTCTTGAGTTCGCCCTGTGTGGTGTAAACCGGCGGGACGGCCTCCTGCTGCGAGAGCGCGTGCTCGGTATGGCCCTCTTTCAGCGCGTGTTCCGCGCAACCCTCAACGCAGCGCCCGCAAAAAGTGCACTGGCCGGGGTTGTAGCTCCATGTGAACTCGCCTTTGCCGGCCTTGAACTCGATGGCGCGCGAGGTGCAGCGGAATCGGCAGACCGCGCAGCCGGTGCAGAGCGCGGGATCGAACTGCACCAGACCGCGAAAACGCGGAGTAACTCGTGGGTGCGCGGGGAAAAGCAGGGTCTGGTAGCCGCGCCGCAGATTCTTCCAGAGCATGATGAGTATGTTCATGACCGGAACCTCATGAAGATTGCGGATGACACGGCAAGAACCGCGAAGATGAGCGTGCATTGCCAGTAGAAGCGCACGCTGGAGTCGATGGCCAGGCGAGCAGTGGCTGCGGCGAGCGCCGAAAGCAGGAGCACGACGCCGAACGAAATGGCCACGAAGATGCATGCCGCGAGCCATGCGCCGCCCCATGGAATTGCAATGTGCGGAGCCACCAGCGTGGCGACGAGGCCTGTGCCGGCGACCCATTCCAGGCCGTGCGATAGCTCCCACATGGCCAGCTCCGGTCCCGCGTATTCGGTCATCGGGCCAGAGTAGATTTCCTGCTCCGCATTGGGAAGCGAGAACGGATTGATGTGCAACTTGGCGGGCAGGCAGACGAGAATCGCCAGAACGCCGAGCCAGTGCAGCGGGGTAAAGGGCGCGGAGGCCAGCGCTTCAAGCCTGAACGTGTGTTGCGAAGCGGCGATGGAGACAATGGCCAGCAGAAAGACGATGTTGTAGGAGACGCTGAGCGCGGCCTCGCGCGCCGAGCCAATCTCGCCGAAGATCGACCGCGACGAGAAGCCGGCGGCGATGATGCAGATAGACGGCAGCTCGAGCAGAGCGAGAAGCAAAATCAGGTCGCCTTCGAATCCGCCTGAAGATGGAAGAACGGGCAGCAGGCCGACGGCTCCTGCGGCAGCCGAGACCGCGATCAGCGGCCACGCGCGCATCAGGAGGCCGGCAATGCCGGGCCGGGGAGGCGTGCTTTTGCCGAGCAGCTTCACGAAATCCCAGAACGGCTGCATAAACGGCGGACCGACGCGCTCCTGCATCAGCGCCACCGATTTGCGCTCCACCCAAAGAAAGAACCAAGCGGCGGGAACGGCAAAGAGCAGCCCCGGAAAGATGAGCAATCGTGCGAGTGCGGTGAGGAGGTTCATTGGTTCACCTCCTCGGTGGTTTCGGCGGCGATTGCGACAATTGGCTGCGGCGCCTTGTTTCCGCGTTCGGCCAAAATCTGCGCGGCTTTGGCGACGCCGGCGATGATCGCATCGGGACGCGGCGGGCAGCCGGGCACGAAGACATCCACCGGCAAATGCTTGTCGAGCGGCCCGTCGAGCGTGCGGCTATCAATAAATACGTTGGTCGTTGCCGGGCAGGAGCCGATGGCGATGACGGCCTTGGGCCCGAGCACCTGGTCGTAGACGGTTTTGACGGCGCCGACGGCTTTGCGCGTAACGGGGCCGGTGACGCAGAGAATGTCGGCGTGGCGCGGGCTGCCCTCGAGGCGCACGCCCAACTGCTCGGCGTCGTAGCGCGGCGAGAGCGCTGCAACAATTTCGATGTCGCAGCCGTTGCAGCTTCCGGAGTTCATGTGGAAGAGCCACGGGCTGCGGCGACGCGCGGTGCACATCAGTCGTTTCAAGAGCTTCATGGGCGCACCCCCATCAACGTTTGCCATGCATGAGGCCACACGCCCGCGGCGACCAGGATGACGGCCAGCACGACGATTGCGGCCTTGATGGCAAACGGTTCGCGCGTTTTTGTAACGCCGGCGTCATCGCCGGCCTTTGTAACGCCGGCGTCCCCGCCGGCTGTCGTGCGAGAGCCTGCCCTGAGCGCAGCCGAAGGGTCCCCGCCCGCACACGCAACAGCGGGCGGACCCCACCAGTTGCGCGAGAGCGCAAGAGCGTAAGCAATCAGCGCGAAGATCGACGAAAGAATAAGGAGAACGACCGGCCAGGCTCCGATTGCGAGCGCTGTCGAGTAGAGCCGCCAGCGGCCGATGAAGCCCAGTGTCGGTGGAACGCCCAGCATGGCGAGCATGCCAAACAGAAAACCAAAGGCGCTCACCGGGTAGCGCGACGCGAGTGCGATGGGCCCTAATTCAGAATAAGGCTCAAGCTCGCCAGCGGCTTCGGGTCCGGCGAGGCAGATAAACAGCAGCGCCTTGGCGATCGCGTGCGTCGCGGCGGCAATCAATGCGCCCTGCGCTCCGATGACGCTTACCGATGCGGCGCCGAGAAGCAGAAAGCCGACGTCTTCGGCAGTCGAAAGCACGAGCAGCCGCTTGAGGCTGCGCTGCGTGAGCATGAGCAGGGAGGCAACGAGCGAAGTTCCCACCGCGACCCAGACCCATAGCGCCTGCGGTGTAACCGCGAATGGCGATGCCTGCGCGGCAGCGCAAAACTCGCCGAAGGCGGCCATGTCGACGACCGCGATGATGACGCCGAGCACGAGAGCCGGTAATTCGTCGGCCAGCTTGAGCAGCCAGAAGAACAGCGGAATAGCAGCCAATTTAACGCAGACGCTGGTGAAGAGCAGTGCGCGCGCCCAAACTGCATCGCCGCGATCGGCGAGCAGTTCGCTGGCGATCATCGATCCGGCTGAGATGAGAACCACGGCCAGATACGTGAGCTTTGCGGCTTGCGAGCGTGCGGTGCGCCAGACCAAGACCACCGTCAACAATGCGGCAATCTCCAGCAGTCCGAGCCGCCACCAGGCGCTTACGACGAGAAGCCCGTCGACCGTCAGCGCGCCGGCCAGCAGAATCTCTGGCACAAGCTTTCGTCCCGCGGCGTTGGCAAGCGCTGCGACTAGCAGCGCACCGGCTGCGACAGCGACGGCAAGGATCAACAGCAGCGGAATTTGCTCAGAAGGCAACGGCGCCAGAGGGCTCGGCACCGCTAATCCGGGCACGATCCAGCGAGCCAAAACGAAAGCCGCCGCAGCAAAGGCGACGATCAGCACCGCCGCGCGGCGCTCCATCCATGCAAAGACTTGGCCAAGCACGCGGGAAACGGCCTGCAACGCATCCCACAAACTCAGATAAATACGGTCGACGTTCGACCAGCGGAAGAACGAATGCCAGTGCGCCTGGAAAATCTCGGAAAAATCGCCCGCAGTCAGCCGGCCCTGATCGCTCAGCGGCTCGCCGCCGGTAAAGATGCCGCCGCCCGCACCAGCCATCGCCGCGCCTTGAGCCGCAACCGGCCGCGCGGCATAGGCGACGACATAAATCACCCCGCCAACGACAAGCGAGACAATCGCCAGCACCAGTCCACCCGTCGAAGAAAAGCTGCCCGCGTCGGCCGAGAGGCCGAGCCACGTAACATGCACGCCCGCGCCAACGCCAAGCGCCAGCAGGATCGGATTGAGAAAGTAGTTGACCGCCAACTGCGGCGCTATGCCCAGCACCACGCTGCCCGCGGCAAGAAAGCCCATGCCCCACACCATCGTGGGCGGAGATTCGTGCGCGTCTTTGGTGTGTTCGGTCGGCGGGCCCAGGAAAACCGCGCTCGTCGCCTTGGCCCCAAGAAATACCGTTCCCAAACTCGCAGCCCATGCCACCATTGCGGGCACAGCCCACCCGGCCTGCAGGGCCGCGGCATAGAGCATCCATTTACTGGCGAATCCGCTCATCAGCGGAATGCCCATCATGCTGCCCACGCCGATCAGCCAGGATAAAGTCGTCTGCGGCATCTTCTGCGCCAGGCCGCCAAGCTGGTTCATATCGCGCGTGCCGGTTGCGTGTTGCACGCTGCCCGCCGTCAAAAACAGCCCGCCCTTGAAGAACGCGTGATTCAGGCAATGCAGCAGCGCGGCGGTAATGGCGAGCGGCGTGCCGATGCCAAGGCCCATCATCATGTAGCCGATCTGGCTCACGGTTGAGAAGGCCAGCATGCGCTTCAGGTCGGTCTGCACCATGGCATACATCACTCCGAGCGCCACGGTTACGGTTCCAACCGAAACCAAAGAAAAACCCCACGCGGCCGGCCACACGCCAAAGCTGTGCATGCGAGCGGCAAGATACACGCCGGAGGTGACATAACAAGCCGAGTGCAGCAGCGCGCTCACCGGGGTCGGCGCGGCCATCGCCTCGGGAATCCACGTGTGCAACGGAACCTGCACGCTCTTTGCGACCAGTGCGACGAGCATCAGCGCGAAGATTCCGCCCGTGAAATGGCGCGTCACATTTGGATCGGTCCATAATGCGCTGCCCGCGCGGTGATAGAGGATGAGAATCGCGGCCAGCAATCCATAGCCCGCGATGTGCGTCATCAGCAGGACCTTGCGCGCGCCGTTGACCGCCTCGCGATTGGTGTACCAGAAACCGACAAGGGTGAACGAGCACAGGCCGACCAGCTCCCAGCAGAGATAAAAGATGAACAGGTTGGCGCTGTAGACCAGCGAGACAAAGCCGCCGATGAAGACCAGCATGATGGCGTAGAAGCGCGTCGCCGACTTGTCGTGCGCCATGTAGCCGATGGAATAGAGCAGCACCAGGCCGCCGATGCACGCGCCCATGAAGGCGAAGAGCACGCTGAGCGCGTCCACATGAAGCACGAACGCGAGCGGACCATCCCATGGCAGCGGATTCAATTCGATTGCCTGGCCGCCGCGCACCCATGGCGCGATGCCGGCGACGGCGACGAGTGCAGGCAAGCAGCTCAAAAAGGCGAGGATTCCCTTGGTGCGCGCGGAGCAGAGCTTCGCCACCAAAATCTGCAGTACGGCGCCCGCGAGGAGCGAGCATGGAGCCATCAATATGAGGGTTCGCGCATCCATGCCTTCATGTTGAGCGCGCTACCGTTAGGGTTGATGTGACCGCGCACACAGGGAGGAAAATCGGACCATCGAAGTCCGGTATTTCATACCACCAGGTGGGAAATGACCGCCCCGTCGTCCCCGAGCTGATCTGTGGGTCAGCAGCTGCCTTCACCACGCACACTCGCATCCTTCACAAGCCATCTGGGGCTACAATTCTGCGGGGGCTTTTCCGCCTATGAGTTCATCGATGAATGTTCGTCGTCTCGCGATTTTTCTGGTTCTCGCCTCAGCATTGTTTGTCGCGTGCTCGGCTTCGGGCCAGGCCGTTCTCAGCGAGTCGCAACGAGCCGCCGCGCAACTACCGCAACAGGAGCGCGCGATTGTCGAACGGCTTCTGAACCTCGCCCAACTGCCTGCCGGCACGTGGAAGATGCACGCGGGCGACCTGGCGCACGGCGAAGCTGTGAGTTTGGACGAGACGGACTGGCAGCCCGTGGCGCTCATGGCGAAGGCGCCGAACGACGCGGTCTGGTTCCGGCAAACGATTCAAATTCCCGACACGCTCAACGGCTACGACCTGACTGGCGCGCGCATCTGGTTCCAGTTCCACGCCGAGGCCAACGGTCCCATGCCGCAGATGATCTATTTCAACGGCCGGCGCGCGGCCATGGGCGAAGATCTTGAGCCGATCGTGCTGCTCGATGACGCGCGGCCGGGCGACAAAGTTGTCATCGCCGTCAAGCTGTTGCACACCGTGGATGTGAAGACCTTCCGCGGCGCGACCTTGAATATCGATTTTGCGAGCGGCCGGCCGAATCCCGAGGACCTGGCGCAGGAGTTCTTGTCGGCGTCGGTGCTTCTGCCATCGCTTGCTCCCGGGGACAGCGCGAAGCTCGACACTTTGAACGCCGCAATTGCTGCTGTGGATTTGGCGGCGCTCGATGCGGCTGAGGCCACAACCGCCGGTGTACCGCGCGCTGATGGGGACGTACCGCCGGCGTCCTCGCCGGCTGTCGTGCGAGAGCCTGCCCTGAGCGGAGCCGAAGGGTCCTCGCCCGCACTCTCCCAAGCCCAGGCAAAGTTCGACGCCAGCCTGAAGTCGGCTCAGGCGAAACTCGAACCGCTCCGCCCGCTTCTCGAGACCGCAACATTTCACCTCACCGGCAACTCGCACATTGACGCGGCGTGGCTGTGGCCGTGGACCGAAACCGTCGACGTCGTCCGGCGCACGTTCTCGACCGCGCTGCAGTTGATGAACGAGTACCCCGGCTACACCTACACGCAGTCGGCCGCAGCCTACAACGAATGGATGGCCGAGAAGTATCCCTCGATGAATGCTGAGATCAAGAAACGCATTCAGGAGGGCCGCTGGGAGATCGTCGGCGGCATGTGGGTTGAGCCGGACCTGAACATGCCCGATGGCGAATCGCTGGTGCGGCAGTTGCTCGTGGGCAAGCGCTGGTACAAACAGGCTTACGGCGTGGACGTGCGTATCGGCTGGAACCCCGATTCGTTCGGATATAACTGGCAACTGCCGCAAATCTACAAGAAGTGCGGCGTCGACTACTTCGTCACGCAGAAAATGGCGTGGAACGACACCAATCAGCTGCCCTTCAAGCTGTTCTGGTGGCAGTCGCCCGATGGATCAAAGGTGCTCACGTATTTCCCGCACGACTACGGCAATGAGGACCTGCGCCCGCTGCGGCTCGCGGACGATCTCGTAGCCGCGCGCCAACGGTCCACTGGAATGATAGACATGATGGACCTCTACGGCGTAGGCGATCACGGCGGCGGGCCCACGCGGGCCATGCTGGACGAGGGCTTCCACTGGGCCGGGCCCGACCCAGCGTCACCTTTGTGCTCCGGTTCATTGCGCGACTCAAATACCGGCGGAAGTTCTGTATCAGGGCACGACTTTAGTCGTGCCGAAACTGCGCCTCCATCAAGTGGGGCTTCAGCCCCTGCTTCCACCGGCGATTGCTTTGTCACGCCGCACTTCGAATTCGGCACGGCGCAAAGCTGGTTCACGGATGTCGAAAAGCAGATCGCTCCCGACAGCCCGGCCTGGAACTACCAGTCGATTGCCAAGGGTTATACAGCGCCGCCGGAAGTGCCGGGGAAGGTTTCGATTCCCACATGGAATTCGGAGCTGTACTTCGAGTATCACCGCGGTGTGATGACCACGCAGGCCAACCACAAGCACAACATGCGGACGGCCGAAGAGGAGATGCTGAATGCGGAGAAATGGTCCTCGCTCGCATGGCTCGATGGCATGAAATACCCGGCGGACGAACTGACGGAAGACTGGAAGAAGGTTTTGTTCAACCAGTTCCACGATCTGGCGGCGGGGTCGGGCATTGCGGTGATCTATAAGGACGCGCAGAAGGACTACGACTGGGTACGCATGTCAACGGACGAGATTTCTTCGGCGGCGCTCGGCGCTGTTGACGCGCAGATCAATACGCGGAGTAAGGAAAAAGACGCGGTACCGGTCATCGTGTATAACCCGCTTGGCTGGAGGCGGTCCAGCACGGTCGACGTCAAGTTGCAATTGCCGCATCTTGCCCCCATGGTTCAAGTGACGGACCCGTCCACTGGCGGGGGAGTGCCCTTTCACGTGATCTCGGCCGACGAACGGACAGGCATTGTTGATGTGGAGGTTGCAATACTCGACGTTCCTCCCATGGGATATAAGGTGCTGGAGGTCACCCCATTCACCGCCGCGAATCAGTTACGAGCCGGATTGGGTGCTCCGGCAGAGCAGACGCCCGACAGCATCACGCTGAGAGGCAGTAGCCTGCGCCTAACGATTGACAAGCGCAGCGGCTGCATCTCCGGCCTCCAGGAATCGGGTGTAGCGGCGCTCGCGCCCAATGCCTGCGGCAACCAGCTACAGTTCTTCAAGGATCTGCCCAAGCAATACGACGCATGGAACATCGATCCCGGTGCGCTGGATGCGCCGCCGGCCGTGATCGAGAAGGCCGATTCCGTCGAGCTGCTCAGAGCCACATCGGAACCCCCTACATCCAGTCCCGCCGTGCGCGTCACCTATCACTGGCAAAACTCGAAGTTTGTGCAGACGATTCGGCTGGATGGCGATCAAGTCGACATCGACAACGATATTGACTGGCATGAGAAACACGTACTTCTCAAGGCCGCGTTTCCGCTGGCCGTCACCAGCGACTTCGCCACCTACGAGATTCCCTACGGCTCGATCCAGCGTCCGACGACGCGCAACAACTCCTTCGAAAAAGCGCAGTTCGAGGTTCCGGCGATGCGCTGGGCCGATCTTTCGGGCGCAGGGCCTGACGGAAAAGTCCACGGCCTCAGCATTCTCAATCAGGACAAATATGGCTACGACGCGGCGGGCAACGTGCTGTGCATTACGCTGCTGCGCTCGCCCACATGGCCCGATGCCGATGCCGACCAGGGCGAGCATCATTTCCACTACGCGCTCTATCCGCACGCGGGCACGTGGAAAGACGCGCTCACCGTGCGCCATGGTTGGGAGTACGACTACCCACTGCAGGCCATCGTGACCACACCCCATCCCGGGTCTCTGCCACCGGAGCATTCATTCGCGTCGGTCTCGCCCGACAACGTCGTTCTGACCGCCGTCAAAAAGGCCGAGGATCAGAATGGTATCGCTACGAACGGGCTCATCTTCCGCGTGTACGAGTGGGCAGGGAAGGAGACGACAACCGAGTTCCACATCCCTCCGGGCGCAACCGGCGCAACCGTCACGAATCTCATGGAGCAGCCGGAAGGAGATCCGCTTTCCGTCGTCGGCGGCGTGGTCAAAGTTCCGATCCATCCGTACGAGATTCTGACGGTGCGGGTGGACTACGCAAAGGCAGGGAATAGCCAGTAGGGAATAGGGATTAGCTGTCAGCCCTCAGCCCACATTCAATTGGGGCGAGCGAGGGGATTTCTGTTCCTTCGCAGTCAAGCTGACGGCTGATAGCTGATGGCTGGTATTCTGGAACTGCAAGGAGCCTGCGCCATGCACATGACTTCCCCGTTCTTTGTTGTTCCCGTCATCATCGCCGTCTTTGTCGCGTCAATCCTCTTCGCCACCAGCAGCAAGGAAGACGGCTCGACGGACTGAGCGCCAGGTAACGCCGGCGCTACGGCCCGCACTACAGCCGGTCTGGAGACCGGCGCTACGAGGGAATCCCCTGCTCCCTGCGTTCCCGGAACCTTTTGCCTGCCCGCGGCGTATAACGTCTCATGAGGGCGATTGCCATGATGCGAAAACCGACGCGGAACTTCCCCCGGCTGTTAGTACAGAACTCGGCACTCCAGTTGGTACGGAACTCCCTTCGCCAGTTAGAACAGAACACGACACTCCGGTTGTTGCAGAGCGAGATGCTGAACACGGGCAGCATCACCGCCGCCCTGGTCGCCTGTTTGGTCCTCGCGGCCGGGATCGCCGGTTGCAGAGTGTCGGTGGACAAAGGCCCCAACGGCGAGGACAAGAGGGTCCAGGTGGAGACCCCCTTCGGCGGGATTCATGTGAACACCGACGAGACTTCCGCCGCCGACCTCGGTCTGCCCGCCTATCCCGGCGCGGACATCGTGAAGGACAAAGACAACGACAAATCAGCTGACATCCACATGGGCTTTGGCGAGTGGGAGCTGCGCGTGAAGGTCGTCAACTACTCCACTGCCGATGGCCAGGACAAAGTCGTCGCGTTTTACAAAAAGGCCCTCACCCGGTACGGCGACGTGATCGCGTGCCAGAACGGCGCTGCCGTGGGAACCCCTACCGCGACATCCGAGGGTTTGACCTGCTCCGACAAAGGAGGCCCCAACGTGAACGTCGACGACCACGATAAATCGTATGGATGGCAGTCGAGCCATGAGGGTTTTCAGTTGAGAGCCGGCTCAAAGCGCCACCAGCACATCGTCGGATTTGAGAGCGCGGCGCCGGGCCAGACGCGGTTTGCTCTCGTGGCGCTCGATCTGCCGGCAGCGGCCGTCGGCGAATCCGACAAGAGCGAATGAAAACCGGCCTGAAGCTTGCGGATTCGGGGAATCCACCGTTTCGATTTGCCGCGGCGATCACAAGAGGCTGGTGCAGTCGTTTCCAATCTCCACCGGAATCCGATGCGGACGCGGGGCGGTCCTCCATTCGGCTGACTGTCGTTTTCGCCTGCGAACATGAGTCCAGAATGATCGAAGGACGACCCTGCTGATTCGCGAATTCGATGTGTCCGGCATTCTCAACGGTTTGAACAGATGGACAGGCGAGTTGTAGGATGATGGTTTCTCATTCCTCGGGGGCGATTCTCCATGATCAATTTGCGGCGTGTTCTGTACGGTTCTGCCATTCTGGTTGCGGCGTTCTTTTCCGGCCTGATTCAATTGCAGGCGCAGACCCAGGGGAGGCTGCTGCGCTTTCCTGATATTCACGAAAGCCAGATCGTGTTCAGCTACGCCGGCGACCTGTGGTTGACGACGACGGATGGCGGTGTGGCGCGCCGGATTACGACAAGCCCGGGTCTCGAGCTGTTTCCCCATTTTTCACCGGACGGCAAATGGATCGCCTTTACCGGCCAGTACGACGGGAACTTTAACGTTTACATCGTTCCCGCCGCCGGCGGCCAGCCGAAGCAGCTGACATTCGTTCCCGATATCGGCGAGGTTCCCGAGCGAATGGGGCCGAATAACGAAGTGATCGCGTGGACGCCGGATTCAAAACGCATTGTGTTTCTTTCGCGCCGCGACTCCTTCAACGAGTGGTTTGGGCATCTGTGGACGGTGAGCGTCGATGGAGGGTTGCCGGAGCGACTGCCCATCGACCGGGGCGGGCTGCTGGCCTTCAACGCCGATGGCAGCGAGATGATTTACAACCGCATCTTTCGCAATTTCCGCACCTGGAAGCGCTACACCGGCGGGATGGCGCAAAAGCTTTCGCGATGGAACTTCAAGACGCACGCATACGAGCAGCTGACCGACGACGAGTGGACTGACACCTTTCCGATGTGGAGCGGCGATACGGTTTATTTTGTGTCGGACCGCGGAGAAGGGCATTTGCTAAATCTCTACTCCATGGACTTGAAGTCGCGCGCGGTGAAGGAGCTGACGCACTACACCGATTACGACGTGGAGTGGCCGAGCCTGAACGGGGACCAGATTGTTTACCAGCACGGAGGTTGGCTGTGCCTGTTCGATACCAGGACGGAAAAGACGCGCCAGCTGGAGATTGAGGTGGACGGCGACGCCAACGAGGCGCGCGCACATTGGGCCTCGACCGCGAAGCTGATCGACTCCGCGGACCTTTCTCCCGAGGGCAAGCGGGCGGTCCTCACGGCGCGAGGCGATGTTTACACGGTGCCGGCCGAGCATGGCGCGACGCGGAACCTGACGCAGACACCGGGAATTCGCGAGCAGAATGTAGCCTGGTCGCCGGACGGCCGCTGGATTGCCTACGAAAGCGACGCCACCGGAGAGCAGGCGATCTATATCCGGCCGCAGGATGGAATGGGACCGGAGCAGCAGATCACGACCGGAGGGCCGGAGTTTCTAATGCCTCCGGTGTGGTCGCCCGACAGCACTAAGCTGGCCTACGCCGACAGCTCGCTGCATTTGTATTACGTCGACATTCACGATAAGAAGCCGGTGCTCGTGGATACGGGCAAATACGACGAATTTCATAACTATGCGTGGTCTCCGGATTCCAGGTGGATCGCCTATGACAAGGCACAGGAAAACCTTTATCCCATGATCGAGCTGTACTCGCTGGACGTGAAGAGCATCACCGATGCAACGACGGATTTTTATCCTTCAATCAATCCGGTGTTCGATCCCGGCGGAAAGTATCTCTATTTCATCTCGCTGCGGACGTTCAATGAGGTGCTGGGTCCTATCGACGACGAATTCGCGAATCCCCAGGCGGAGAAGGTGTATGCAATTACGCTGCGCGCGGACGAGGCCTCGCCGTTTGCGCCGCAGAGCGACGAAGTTGCGGTGAAGCAGCCGGATGAGGCTCCCGCCGCGTCGCCAGCGCCGACGAAAGCGCCGGAGCCGGCCGCAGGCACCAAAGGCGTCGAGCCTGCGGCCGGGGCGAAAACAGCGGATCATCCTGCTGCCGGCGAGAAGACCGAAGACCAGGCCAAAAAGAAAGAACCGTTCCGCATTGACCTCGATGGAATCCAGACCCGGATCGTTGCGCTGCCCACGCCGCCGGGAAATCTGGACAACCTAGCCGCGGCCGATGGCTTCGTTTATTACGCGGCAAATCCAACGGATGGCTTTTCAGGACCGTTGCCGGGCCTCACCCCGGAGATTCACGTTTTCGATCTGGATAAACGCAAGGATCAAGTTCTGCTGAGCGGCGCGCGACAGTTCTCCCTGTCGTTTGACGGCAAGAAGTTGCTCTACGCCGAACTGCCCGGCAAATTGGGCATCATCGATGCAGCGCCGCCTGCCGGCCCGGAACATCACATTGGCGATGGAGCGCTGAACCTCGCGGAAGTGCGCGCGGACATCGATCCGCAATCCGAATGGAAGGAAATGTTCGACGAGGCGTGGCGTCAGGAACGCACGTTCTTCTTTGAGAAATCCATGAACGGCGTGGACTGGAAGGCGGAGCGCGCAAAGTATGAGCCGCTGTTGCCCTACGTAGCCGATCGCTACGACCTGACCTACGTCATCGGGGAGATGTTCAGCGATCTTTCGAACTCGCACATGTATGTGGGCGGGGGCGATTATCCTGACCTGCATCCCGTCAATGTGGGCATGCTGGGAGCGGATTTTGCGCTCGATGCGGCAAGCGGACGCTACAAGATTGCGCATATTCTGCCGGGCGCCAACTGGGCGCAGCAGTTGCGGTCTCCGTTGACGCAGCCGGGCGTGATCGTGCATCAGGGCGACTATCTGCTGGCCATCAACGGACGCCAACTGAATGCGCCGCGGAATCCTTATGAGGGTTTTGTGAACACCGCCGGCGACAACGTTACGCTGACAGTGAATTCCAGGCCCACGATGGAGGGCTCGCACGACGTAGTCGTGCAGCCATTGGAAAACGAATTCAAGTTGCGCGAACTGGATTGGATCGAGTCGAACCGCGAAAAGGTGGATAAACTGAGCGGTGGCAAGATCGGCTACGTCTACCTGCCGGACATGGGGCCGTCGGGGCTGAACGAGTTTGTGCGCCAGTACTACCCGCAGATTCGCAAGCAGGCCATCATCTTCGACGTGCGCTATAACGGCGGCGGAAATGTCGACCAGATCATCCTGGAAAAGTTGCGCCGGATTCTGGCGGGCATGCAATCGGCGCGCAACTGGGCTCCGAGCACGATCCCGGACGACGTCTTCAACGGCTACATGGCGTGCGTCACCAACCACTACGCGGCCTCGGACGGCGACTTCTTCACATACTTTTTCAAGTTTTACAAGCTGGGCCCGGTCATCGGCACACGGACGTGGGGCGGGGTGCGCGGCATTCGCGGCGAAGTCCCCTTGATGGACGGCGGATACGTCACGCGCTCAGAGTTTTCGCTCTACGGGCTCAACAGCCAGTGGTTAATTGAAAATCATGGCGTCGCGCCCGACATCGAGGTTGAAGATAATCCCGATCAGCTCGCGGACGGACACGATCCGCAGATCGAAAAGGCCGTTGACTACCTTATGAAGGAAATTCAGGAGCGTCCCAAGGTGCTGCCGCCGGCGCCGCCCGATCTTCCTGCATATCCGAGCGGGCCGGGAATGTAGCCGGAACCAGGGAAGGCTACCCCGGGCGATTGCGATGTTCAGTCTTCGCGCGGCCTGACTGCCCGCTGCACTTCACGCGTTGGAACTCCGATGCCCGAAAGCGGCGCATGAATTGTGCGCAAAAACCTCATCCGTGCATTTATCGACTGTAATAGCCGTGCGCGGCGACAAGGAAAGCGAACCAGCCCGGAATTCCGACCGGATTTTGCAATACCCGGGGTGACTCCCATCACAGCGCTGCCCGCTCCTAAAGCCCAGACTAATGGCGGCTTGAAGGGAGTTGAGGGCAAGATCGGAGGCGCTACCCGTGATGGAACGATCAGAGCCGATGCATCGCCCTTTGAGGATGTGCAGCGGCGGCTCAAGATGACCTGGAGCGAAGATTGCCAGCGCAAGCGCATGAGCGCGGCGCAGGCGCTCAAAGCTGTACCCTCCGGTGCTCGTGTCTGGATCCAGTCGGGCTGCGGAACGCCCTCGGTTTTGGTGGACGCGCTGGTGGCACGTGCCGCCGAGCTCCGCGACGTCGAAATCATCCATATGAAGACGCTGGGCGCGGCCGACTACACGCGTCCCGAGTACGCGGGGCACTTCCGCCATCGCGGGCTGTTTCTGGGCGATAACGTGCGCGAAGCGGTATGCAACGGGCGCGCCGATTACACGCCGATTTTCTTGAGTGAGATCGAAGGCCTCTTTGAGAGCGGCGCTCTGCCGCTCGATGTGGTGCTCATGCAGGTTTCTCCGCCGGATGCTCACGGCTTTGTAAGCCTGGGTACCACGGTGGACTGCACGCTCACGGCGGTTCGTTGCGCCAAAATCGTCATCGCCGAAGTGAACCAGCAAATGCCGCGCACGCACGGCGACACCACAATTCACGTGAGCCACATCTCCGCGCTTGTTGAAACGGACCGGCCGCTGCTCGAGCTCGACGCGGAGCCCTGCACCGAGTTGCATATGCGCGTGGCGCAAAATGTGGCCGCGCTCGTTCCCGATGGAGCCACGCTGCAGACGGGAATCGGCGGCATCTCCGAGGCGGTGCTGCACTGTCTTACCGGCAAGCGCGATTTGGGCATTCACACCGAGATGTGCCCCGACGGCGTGATCGAACTGATGGAGTCGGGCGTCATCAACGGCGAGCGCAAGACGCTGCATCGCGGCAAGGCCGTGGTGGCTTTTGCGTTGGGCACGCAGCGGCTTTTCGATTTCATCCGCGAGAATCCCTGCTTCGAATTTCGCTCCATCAGCTACACCAACGATCCCTTTGTGGTGGCGCAGAACGATCGCATGGTGGCCATCAACGGCGCGCTCCAGGTGGATATGACGGGCCAGGTCTGCGCGGATTCGCTGGGAACGCGGCCTTATAGCGGCTTCGGCGGGCAAATCGACTTCATTCGCGGTGCAGCGCGATCCAAAGGCGGCGTGCCGATTATCGCGTTGCCTTCAACGGCGCGTGGCGGAACCGTTTCGCGCATTGTGCCGGTGCTTGAGCCGGGCGCGGGCGTCGTTACTTCGCGCGCCGATGTGCACTACGTCGTCACCGAGCACGGCATTGCATATCTGCACGGAAAGACGTTGCGCGAGCGCGCGGAAGCGCTGATTTCCATTGCCGATCCGCGCTTCAGGGCCGAGCTGGAAGATTTTGCGGTGCGCTCGCACTATATGGAGCGGAAAGCGACGCTGGCATTTGTGTGAGCAGCGCGGTTGGGGGGCGGCAAAGTGAGCGCGATGACGGACGGAAAAATGCCGGATCAGAAACGGGATCGCGGCCAACTGCGCATTGACGAACAGGAATGCAAGGGTTGCGGCCTGTGCATTGAGGCCTGCCCGCCCAAGGTGATCGCGATGAGCGAGCGGCTCAATCATTACGGCTATCGGACTGCGTTGTATGCAGGCGCAGGCTGCACCGGCTGCGGCATCTGCTTCATGGTCTGCCCCGAGCCGGGGGCAATTACGGTTTACCGGCTGGTGAACGCGCACCAGGTTGAGGCGCGTGCGGCAAAAGCCGCGGCGGAGGGAGCGAGCGCATGCGCAAGCAACTGATGAAGGGCAATGAGGCCATCGTCAAGAGCGCCATTCTTGCCGGATGCCGCGCGTTTTACGGCTATCCCATTACGCCGGCCAGCGAGATTGCCGAGGCCGCGGCGGAGTTCATGCCGAAGACAGGCGGCGTCTACGTGCAGGCGGAGAGCGAGGTCGCGGCCATCAATATGTTGTACGGCGCGGCGTCGGCGGGCGTGCGCGCCATGACCGCGTCGAGCGGTCCCGGCATCAGCCTCATGCAGGAAGGCATCAGCTACATGGCCGGCGCGGAGCTGCCTTGCGTCATCGCCGACATTACGCGCGGTGGCCCGGGACT